>Ga0172379_10009344_pt1 | contig 12129 bp, 16 predicted proteins | sample GrowelOW334metaG_FD_119756 | JGI IMG/M metagenome (GOLD analysis project Ga0172379, IMG submission 119756) | Groundwater microbial communities from an aquifer near a municipal landfill in Southern Ontario, Canada - Groundwater well OW334 metaG | ecosystem: Environmental > Aquatic > Deep... | reverse complement strand
TTAGCTCCCGAATTCTCATGGCAACAGCATATCACTTCGTGATATGCCATTCACCCCGGATGTTCGTCTCGCGCTCCTGTTCCCGCGCTTCAACTCCTTCCGGGTTCTCTGTTATGGATGAAATAGATCGGGCAGCCTTTTTGGCTGCCCGATAGGTGCTATTGAGATGTCCTGAAGGGGCAAGTCCCATCACTTCTAGTGTAGCTGATCTCCCAATTGGAGTTAATTCTCCAATCTAGGTGAGTCAGAGACCAGCCAGTGCTTACACCCCAATCCATGTGGCCGTTACTATATCCATGAGGAGATACATTGATCCACTCATTTTTGAAGTAGATATAGTAGCGTTCACCGTTATCCGGATTCCAATTCATTGGTCCAGGTCCCCAGACACGGATAATATAGTTGGGATCTCCTACGCCTTGCCACCCATCTTGGGTAGCATTTGGAGTTAAGCTACACCAAACTTCTTGATGTTGACTTTGTCCTCCATACACGGAGGCATATCCGGAACCCAGATATACCCATCCATCACCTCGTGAAGTGGAGATTTTTCCCCACCCATTGCTTTGTTCAAGCAGTTGATAGTAATTACCTTCAACTACTTGTCCCAAAGACGTATTGCTAGTTCCAGGTCCAGTTCTGATCCTCAGGCCAGAGATATTCACTCGGATGTAGTTTCCCGATAAGGGTGAACTACTACCCAAAAAGCGATTATCGCTTTGTTGTGGCTGAGGCTGCGGTTGTTGCTGTTGCTCAGCAGGAGCCGATTGACCCTGTGGTTGAGGCTGTTGCTGTGGAGCGGAAGCTGGGGAGTTTGTTCCCCGATCACAGTACCACGAGTAAGCATCGTTCATATCCCGGAATGCCGCATGGTAATCATTACCATACTGCATATGACAGGCTTCTTCGATGCTCATGTCTCGCAGATTTCCAGATCCATCTTCACACTTCCAGCTATAGGCAGTGCTTCCTACTAGAGTAGCACGCCCCCAACCTTTGGCTGCACAGTAGCCATTCAGATCCAAGCCGCCTTGAGCCGTTGCAGGTATTACCAACCCGGCCAAGACCACCAACAACATAACTGTCACCAGACAAATCCGACGCATTTTATACCTCCTAGGGGTCTAAGCGTCAGAAACGATGAGGAATTATATCACTTTATTTAAAATAGATTGTTCTAAACTACCAATTACTCTTTGAGGGTTTACTTTTTTTAGTTCTTTTTTAGAGCTTAGTCCCGTAGTGATACTAATAGGAATGATGCCGACTCTTTGAGCAGCCAAGACATCGCTAACTTTGTCAGCAAGGTAATATATTTTCTGGTCAGGGTGTTGGGCAACTATTTGTCGTAAGATCTTTTCTTTTTGCTTGGAGGAGAAAATACCTAGATCAAAATACTGAATTATTTTTCTCTCTTTCAAAAATTGAGTTAATCTGGATAACTTATGTTCTGACACCACTGCCAGACTAAAACCTTGTTGGTGAAGTTTAATTAAGGTAGATTTAACTTGAGGAAATAACTCCCATCTAAGCTGATGGTAGTTACTGCCCATTTTGACTAAACGATTAAATTCTCTATTTACTAACTTTAATATCTTGATTCTTTTTAAAATGGGAATGTTGAGTTCATTCATCAGGTGCCAAATACTGACAATAATTGATTGATGAGCTTGAGCTATCTTGATAGCCTGAGTTAAGTTAAGCTGATGATCGATTCCTTGTTGATGAGAAATTTGAAGTAAAATCGAGATTAAAACTTGCCAGGTGTTAACTAAGACACCATCAAAATCAAAAAGAATTAGCCCTTTTAATTTGCCCATACCTTTAATCTACCAAAAAAAAGGCTTTAAATTAAAACTTAAATAGTCCCAAAAATTTTTCTTTAACTTGTAACCAAAGATTAATGATCACATTATTTGATTTTTTAGCTTCAACTTGGGTATCAACAGGAGTAGGGCTTGGACTCATAACTGGACTAGGCTCAGTACTAGGCATGATGGTAGGACTAACAGTTGGTAAAGCCGATGGAGAAGCACTCTTTAAGGGAACTGTTGGCGAAATGGTTTTAACGATTGGGTTAGGTTTGATAGTTGGTGAAGCTATAGGTGATGGTAGGGGAGAATTTTTAGTAAAATAAACGGTTAATTCGGTATTACCCAAACCATCTTCGGAAATCACATTAAAAACAAACCGGCCAGTTTGATCTGCCTGACATCTAGCTTTGATGTAACCATTACTATCGGATACTCCTTGGGTGGTTTGGCAATTAGCTCCTGCTAAATCATGATGTGGTTCAAAACGAAAATTTTTGCCTGCCAGTGGTGGTGATGGGAAAGTAGAGTAGTCATGAACCTGAAGGACAAATTCATAACTCAAGCCACGGATGATATCGTTGTTTTCAAAATTAACCAATGAGTATGGTCCACCACCAGCAAAAACTGGTTGATACCCCAATCCCAAAATTATTAAGCAAAAGAGGCTAGCTAGCCAGTTTTTTTTCATAGAAACCATATTTTATCATATCGACTTTTTTTAATTCACTTGACCAGAACTACAATTACCTCTAGCATCTAAAGTATGTACTCTCTGGATACTCCTATCATCGCTGTCACTGGTATTGGCGAAAAGATTGCTTTGCAACTCCAAAAAAATCAAATCTTGACGGTGCTGGATTTATTGTTATGGCTACCGCTAAGATATGAGGATCGCTCCACTCATTTAACCATTGATCAACTACAAGTAGATCAGTTAGCTACTTTCACCGCTCAAGTAGTAACTAGCTCCAACTACTATAAAGGCCGCAGGTCAATCCAGTCAGCAACGGTCAAAGATGAAACTGGGAAAATTAAGCTGATGTGGTTTAACAACAAATGGATCATCGATCGACTAAAAAAAGACGAACTGATGTTGTTTAGTGGTAAAAAAAATGACCGGGGGGTGATTGTTCAACCAGTAGTTGAAACCCTATCGGAAAATACCATTCATACTGACCGGTTAGTCCCCATTTACTCTCAACTGGCTGGTTTCAAACAAGGAAGTTTACGACGGATACTCAAAAATATTATTGATCAACTAGCAGAGGCAGATGATTTAATTACAAAACTTGATCCTACCGCTCTTAACTTTCTTAATGCCCTTAAAACGCTACATTTCCCGGACCAAAGTGATCATGTTATTGCCGCTCGAGAAAGATTGGCTTTGGAAGAAATGTTGCAATTAATTAAGCGCTCCCACCAGATTAAACAAGAATGGGAAGAAAAAAACAAATCATATCAATTGACAATTAGTGACCCCAACTTTATACCATCATCTATCCCTTTTAAACTAACCAGCGCTCAGCAAAAGGCTATGGCCGAGATCTTACTGGATTTAACTAAATCTAGTAGCATGAATCGATTACTAATTGGGGACGTTGGCTCAGGTAAAACTGTGGTGGCCGGGATTGCCTGTTATCACACGATCAATAATGGGTTTAATGCCGCCCTGATTGCTCCTACTCAAATTTTAGCCCAACAACATCTAATCACTTTTAAAAACCTGTTTCCAAACCTTCCTATTCAACTGCTGACGGCCAAATCCAAACTGACTACTCCAGAGGTTAATGATCAGCCGACTTTATATATTGGTACCCATAGTGTGATTAATAAATTAATCCAAATCAAACCAGCTTTGGTCATCTTTGATGAACAACATCGCTTTGGGGTCAGTCAAAGAGCGGCGACCTTGGATTTAGAAATTCAGCCACATACTTTGACTATGAGTGCCACTCCCATCCCCAGATCTTTAATGTTAACCATTTTTTCTCATCTGAAGTTATCAGTCATTGATCAAATGCCCGAGGGTAGAATCCCGCCCCAAACTTGGATTGTGCCAGCAGCCAAGAGACAGGAATCATATCAGTGGTTAAGTCAACAGTTGCAAGGTAATCAGACTCAAACTGCAATTTTAGTTTGTCCTTTTATTAACAAATCTAAAAATGAGGAATTTGCCCATATTCCCAGTGCCAGTGAAAGATTTGATCAATTAAAAGCTTTTTTTGCTAAACAGCAGCCTCACCTTCGCATCGCCTTACTTCATGGCAAAATGAAAAAAAAAGATAAAAACCAGATCAGTCAACAACTATTTGCTCAACAAATTGACTTACTAATCACCACCCCAGTCGTGGAAGTAGGAATTGATGTGCCCACCGCCTCCATTATTATCATTGAAGCTGGGGAGCGATTTGGCATGGCTAGTCTGCATCAGTTAAGGGGCCGGGTGGGCCGAGCCGGACAATCTTCTTACTGTTTAGTCTTTACCAGTAAAGAGTCTGGACAAGAAAACGCTCGACTCAAAGAGTTTTCTCAAAATCATGATGGCTTAAAATTAGCCGAACTGGACCTACAAAGAAGGGGAGCGGGCGATCTATTTGGTTTAAGACAACACGGACTAGATAATTTACGTTTTACCGACTGGACTAATTTGAGTCTAATTAGCCAGGCTAGAAAAATATATGACCAGCTAGAAACAGAAGCTAATTGGCAATCGTTTTTACCCATCCAGGAGACTTCCAGCTCTCCGGTAGCTAACTGAAACAAAATGTTCGTAGCTAATAAGCAAAGGTTGAAAGCTCATTGCTTGACAACCATCTTTAAAAGAGATATATTTGAACTGTATGTTAAATTAAAACTAACTTTTAGTTCAAAATATGCAAAAAGGTGACTATTTAGATTCTATCCTAAGATCAAACAAAACAGTCTTGACATTAAAAGATATTGCTTTGTTGTGGCAAGACGACGACACAGATTCTGCCAGAGTAAGACTAAACTACTATGTTAAAAAAGGTGATCTTCATAGATTACGCAGAGGCGTTTATGTCAAAGACAAAAACTATGACAAACTTGAGCTGGCTACTAGGATATTTACACCTGCTTATGTTAGCTTTGAAACAATTTTAGCTAAAGAAGGTTTGATCTTTCAATACCAAACTGGTATTACTGTCGCCTCATATTTAAGCCGAAATATCACTATTGATGGACAAAAGTATTTGTACCGAAAAATGAAGGACGGTATTCTGACTAACTCAGCTGGTGTCCAACAAATTAACAATAGCGCCATAGCCACCAAAGAACGAGCATTCCTAGACATACTCTATAGCAATACTGATTATCATTTTGATAACTTGCGCTCATTAGACTGGGAGATGGTCCACTCTTTACTTCCAATCTACGATAACAAACGACTAACAAAAAAAATCGAACTATTATTAAAGAGATGAAAACCTGGTAACTTACTATGACACTCGACACATCAGTTCACAAAACTATTCTTTTCCAAATTTTGAAAGATATATATTCTGATACAACCATCTCACCCTTTTTAGGATTTAAAGGTGGCACTGCAGCTTTGATGTTTTACGGATTAGATCGCTTCTCAGTTGATCTTGATTTTGACTTGCTCTCTGATAGTAAAGAGGACCATGTCTTTGAACGAATAACGGAAATAGTTCGGAAATATGGCACCCTCAAAGATTCCCACAAAAAACGCCATAATTTATTCTGTCTGATTTCATACGAGGATAAGGCTCACAATATTAAAGTAGAAGTCAACCATAGGCAGTTCGGGTCCAAGTATGAAGTCAAAACATACCTGGGAGTGTCAATGCTAGTAATGGTGGCTGAGGACATGTTTGCTCATAAACTAATAGCCATGTATGAACGAATTGGTAAAACCAGCCGGGATATTTATGATGTGTGGTTTTTCTTAAAAAATCGGCTTCCAATCAATAAGAAAATTGTGGAACAAAGGGCTGAAGTGTCTTTTGACAAGCTAGTTGCAAAATGTATTAAAAAACTAGAAAAAATGAATAATCGGAATATCTTGAAAGGAGTTGGAGAACTATTGACTGAAGGTCAGAAAGATTGGGCTAGGGTTAAGTTGCGAGAAGAAACTATTTCGTTGTTGAAATTACGAAAGCAAGGAAATGAAAAATAAATCTGCCAGTGGGTCAGAAAAGTTCGTCCTTGTGTTACTTAAAGATTAGCGATAGAATCGGTCTTTGATTAAATGGTCTGATTAGGATCTTCGAAATTAATTTATTCACTATACAGAGCAAGTCAAAGTCAGGTAAACTAAATTTAATTAATAATTTATTGTAAAAAAAATTAGCTAAAGTAAAGGTTATATGGGCGCTTTACCAAAAAATAAAATTACTAGAGTCGAAAGAGGCAAAAGAAGAAAAGGCAATACGCCAGCTTTGAAAAAAGATGTCAAAACTGCACGAACTCCCTTACACAAAAGAGGACTAGTTGCGGCCATCTTTTCAAAATTGAAAATTTCCTAAAAAAAATTATTTCTAAGCTTTTTCTATTGCTTTTTTCCAGATACGCATTAAATGTGTAAAAATTAACAGTTTGTAGCTTGAGCAAATTAATAAAACCATTAAGATTAAGATATGATTGATGATTCTCTAGTCCAGTACAGCGATGATCCACGGCATCAAAAACGTGCTTTATTGATGCAAAAATTATTTGCTTACAGTTTTTATCAACCTAATGATCAAAACTTACTGGAACCAGATCTAGAGGGAATCAAAGAAATTGTGGCTGAAATTTCTACTCTTGATCAAGAAATTCAAGCTCAAGCGCCAGAAAGACCACTCAAAGATATTAACAAAGTGGATCTGGCAATTTTAAGACTAATTATGTTTGAATCTAAATACCAACAAACTCCGATCAGAGTTCTGATCAATGAAGCTATCGAATTAGCTAAAGAATTTGGAAGTGAAAGTTCTCCCAAGTTTATTAATGGGGTTTTGGCAAAATTATTGGGAGGAAGATAATGACTAGACAAGACAGCTATCAAGTAGTAGCCAATGCCATCCAAGAGGTAACGGGCCTGGATGCCAGTGAAATCACTTTAGATGCTGATTTAGCTGAAGATTTGGAAATTGACCAACTTCAAGCTTTTCCTCATATCATGAAGTTGATTAATCAATCGCTAGATGATGAATTACCTTTAAGGAACGCTAATTTTATTTCAGAATTAAAAAAGTGTGAAACAGTAGCTGATTTAGTTGATTTAGTTGAATCTGAATCGGAATTCTAAATCCATATTAATTTATGTTACCTACCTTTACTCAACCACTGCTTTTAACTACGGCTTTAACTCATCGCAGTAGCCTAAATGAGCACTTATCCCAAGCTAGTGAGTCTAATGAGCGGTTAGAATACTTAGGTGACGCGGTCCTAGAACTAGCTGCCACCAAATTTTTATTTCACAAATTCCCCAGCGAACCCGAAGGCCAATTAACTGCTTTTCGCAGTTCCTTGGTCAAAACCACCACTTTGGCTGAGGTTGCCACGGATTTAAAACTGGGTGAGATGTTGTTTATGAGTAAGGGCGAAGAGAGTGGGGGGGGAAGACTTAATGTCGGCTTACTGGCCAACACCGTTGAAGCGGTGATTGGGGCACTGTACTTGGATCAAGGTTTTGAAGCCGTAGAAGATTTCCTAAAAGATCATCTTTTCCCTAAATTTGATCAAATCTATGCCCAGAAATTATATAAAGACGCCAAGAGCTTACTTCAAGAAGAAGTCCAAGCCAAAGGACTAGAAGCGCCTCTCTACCAAGTGGTTGCTGAAGTTGGACCAGATCATGATAAAATTTTTACCGTTGAGGTCGTCATTGATGGCCAAAAAAAAGCTATTGGCACTGGCAAAAGTAAACAACAAGCACAACAAGAGGCCGCTAAGAAAGCATTAGAATCATTAAATTCATAAAGAAAGAGTACATAAAAAGAGTAATTTTGTATCAAGAATCAGACATATAGCATTAATCTTAATCAAATGATATAATTCCACTTCTGGAACAAAAAATTCAAGAAAGTATTTATTAAACCCTATGTTGAAAATAAAACTTGCTAGATTTGGCAAAAAAAACCAACCACATTTTAGAATCGTTATTAACGAGGCTCGAGAAAAAAGAGATGGCCGTTATGTAGAAAATATTGGTCATTACTCACCAGCTCAACAGCCTAAGATTCTTGAAATTGATAAAGATCGATATCAATATTGGATTGAAAAGGGAGCTATCCCAACTGAAACAGTGGCCGCTCTTTTTGTCAGATTTTCTTCTGGTAATCCTTTCCCAGCTAAAAAGAAACAATTATCCAAAAAAGCACAAGCTAAAGTCGAAGCTGACAAACAAACTAAACAAGAGGCTAAAGCTTCAGCAGCTGAAACCAAAGTTGAAGAAACAGTAGCAGCTCCAGTTGAAGCTAAGACTGAAGAAGTTAAAGAGACTGAAGCTCCAGCTCAAGAAGCTGCCAAAGAATAATTAGCCAAACTAATATCTTTTGGAGTATCATTTAGGAATATATCATTACATATAAGGCCAGATTATGCGTAACCTACTTGAATTTATCCTCAATCGATTAGTAGATCATCCAGACGAAGTCAGTGTCACTGAAGAAGAAGTTAACTCAGAAATGATTTACACTATTCATGTTCATGCTGATGATATTGCCAGAGTCATTGGTAAAAATGGTAGTGTCATTAATTCGATTCGCTCCATTGCCAAAGTCAGAGCCATCAAAGAACAAATTCGCGCTAGAATTCAATTAGCCGAAGAATAAAAAATTTAATTGACTCTTTCCAATTGATATTTGTCTTCAATCCCAAAAAGATTAATACTGCCCCCACCTTGAACGTTAATTTGTTTGATGGGTTCAGCAACGGTATAACCACTAATTTCTTTAATTAATTCCATTTCGGAAGCTCCCACATTTGGCAACGCGGCATCAACAGTTGATTTAATGGTCTGAGTGAAGTAGTAAGCCACAATTTCCAGGTCTGCTTCAAAGCTTGAAAGGTTACTTCCGGCTTTTTTCTTCTCAGTTAACGTAATCTTAGTCACATTTGATAGGGGAGAGATTCTCTCAATTGATGATAAAAACTGATTAATCCCCGCCATCTCACCCACAATTTTAAGATTAACTGATAAACTTTTAAAACCTTTGTCAATCTGTTTGTTTTTTAACTTGGGATCAGATAAAGTTTGCTCAGCACTTTGGGTCGAGATTAAACCAGGGGATAATTCAATATCGGCAATCCCGGTATTACTTTGTTTAGCGACTAGATTAATTCCCGCCATTAATTCCAAAAGTGGTTTATAAGAAGGAAAAGCACGATTAATGATTTCTGAATTTTCAACCAACTGCAAAGTCTGAGCATCTTGAAGGGCTGATAGTTTCGATTGGAGTTGTCTTAATTTATTACTTTCTTGATTGATGTTTTGTTGAATACTATAGATTTTATTAATTTGCGGGATGATGGCAAAAAAGATAGTCAAAAAAATTAATAAACATAAAAAGATAAACATCAATAAAAATCGACGATTATCAAATAAATGTTTTAAATTTATTTTTTCTAGTTCTTGTTTGACATTTTTACTATTCATTTGCTTTCCGCCAAGACCACTGCAATACTAATTTGATAAGTGGCTTCTTCGGTTCTTCTTAAATTACTCGGTGAAACCTTAATAAATTTATCTTTTACTTCTTGAGAATTTAAAGTTGATAATACTGTATCAATCGAAAAAACATCTTTAGCAGACAAAGTAAAAGTTAGCAAATTGTCTGTACCATCAAACTCAATTTGTTTGACTGAAACATTCGGTCCAAAAACTGTGCCAAAATAATTAATGGCTTGTTGCTTGTCTCTTCTTTGTTTATATCTTTCACTTAAGATATTGATCTTACTGACCATAACCACCAAATTTTTCTCAATTTGCTCATTACCTAAAATCTCGGTTCTGATTTGTTCCTGAGTCTTAATTAAAGTAGCTAGCCTTTGCGTAAAGAAAAGATGAACGCCAAAAATAAGCGTAAAAACGGCAATGGTCAGCCCAAAGCCAATTTCACTCAATTTAAACAACTTCTTGTCTTGAACTTGAGCTTTAGTTAACTTCTTTCTTCGCTCTCGTAAAAAATTTATTTCTGGCATGACAATTAAAGTTCCTTCATGATCAATCCCATGGCCACACTAAAGGCCGGGTGATTGGTAGTGGGAATTTCTCCAGCAGCACTAGCAAAAGGGGAGGCTACTAACACTTCTAGACCCAGTTCCGAGGTAATATGTTGAACTAGCCCAGGTAATTGAACAGAGCCACCCACTAGTAAGATTCTTTGAACACTTTCCCCGGGATACTGATTGACGAAAAATTGATTAGCTTTCATCATTTCGTTAGTAAAAATCTTGACTGATGGTAATAACAGCTGCCTGATTTTGCCTTCAAACTGCTGTTCTTCAAGACCATAGGTTCTTTTATATTGTTCTGCTTGTTTAGCATCTAAACCAATCCCTTGTTCAATGGTTCGAGATAACAGTTGCCCACCATTTAGATGAGAAAAGACAAAAGCGGGTTGCCCCTGATGAACAATGGCGATATCCATGGTGGTTGAGCCAATGGCGACAATCTGAGTGGTTGGATCATCAACTTCAAACTGCATTGATCTAATCACTGACAACATTTGCGTTTCCAAAAAAACTGGCTCGATATTGGCGGTCAAGAAGGTATTTAAATAGTTATCAATGACATTTTTTCTCACTCCCACCAGTAACACCTTCATTTTTTGGTTAGTGTCTTTTTTATCTGGTCGATATAACACCTGATATTCCAAAGATAATTCATCCACAGGAATAGGGATATGCTGTTCAGCCTGCCAACCAATAGCTGAAGCTAGTTCCGCATCGGAAAGTGGGGGAATAGCAATCACTTTTGTTGAAACTACTTGCTCAGGGAGAGCAATTCTAACGTCATTTCTGGGTAAGTTATTATCTGTAAACAAATCATCAATTAATTTGCCCATTTTCTCAATATTGCCTTCATCATTGGGAACACTTAAACCCAAGGTGTTAAAAACTTCCACCGTTCTTAAAATCTGTGGCTTAGTACTTGATTTAGCATGAATAGCTTTGATGGTATAGGTTCCAATATCGATAGCAACACTTGGCATAGGGCAGGTCTGCAAAAATCTACAGACTATTTTCTTTGTTACTTACTAATAGTTCCTCCACTATAAAGTGAATAATCCATCACCGATGGTGCGGTGGGTAGAGTACGATTGACTTCCACCACCCGAGTTTCATTTCCTAGTTCATTATTAGCTGATGAGCGAATTAAAAATCCTTGAACTGGTAAAGTCCAAGCTACACTGGAGCTATACACTCTAACATGAGTGTCGTTATACACTGGTTTGATTCTGACAAATTGATCTCCAGCTTGCATGGCTAAGTCAATTCTACGTCTCAAACTATTTTCATTAATATTAGCCACACTGGTAAAACCATCAGCCCGAGCACAAGCGGCATAGGCATAGTTTCTGACTGTCAGAGTTCCGGCTTCATCATGATAGATGGAAATTAAAATTGAAGCGGGATCTTCACTGACACAGTCATTTTCTCGAGACCAATCAATTCTTAGAGTATCCCCATCATTAGCATTGGAGACATCAACCTTAACACTCACCCCTTCAAAAAGTCTGGTTTCCAAAGTTCTAGTTTTACTAATACTATAATCCACTCCTACATCAGTAATGTTATCGACAGTCCCAGTACTACTTTCACCTTCAAAAGCCAGATTGCTAGATAGAGCTTGTTCAATGCCGACTTCGGCAGCGTTAAACACTCGATTAGATTCTTCCTCTTGTTGAGAGACAAAAAGATCACTATTGGTATTAGCTGACATTGATAAACCAACCGTCAAAAGTACTGACATAATCAGCACAATAATTACACCAATTTGTCCAGATTGATAGGGATTTTGTTTCTTAGTCATAGCTACAGTAATCTCTGACAAGATTTATTGCTATTTACATCATAAAAGAGTTTGACCACAGAAGCAAATGGAAGAATATTTATTAGCTAATTGCTACTTTATTTTAATTAATAAATTCTAGATTCTTGATATTTGGTATAATACCTCGAATTAAATGCAATGTATTGCTTTTTTTCGCACCTTAACAGCAGATTTCACTTAAGGGTAAAGGAATTAAGTAAGATAGATAATTTTTTTATCCTTAAGTGAAGTCTAATCATCAGGGTTAGCCACTTGGGAACAAATTCTCTAAAGGAGAATTCTCAATGAAAC
>Ga0172379_10009343_pt1 | contig 12130 bp, 27 predicted proteins | sample GrowelOW334metaG_FD_119756 | JGI IMG/M metagenome (GOLD analysis project Ga0172379, IMG submission 119756) | Groundwater microbial communities from an aquifer near a municipal landfill in Southern Ontario, Canada - Groundwater well OW334 metaG | ecosystem: Environmental > Aquatic > Deep... | reverse complement strand
TTTTTGACCTTCATTAGATCATCCATTATATAGACTCCATCTGAACCAACAAACAAAAGAATTGATGCAATACAATAAACCGCACTACATGCCATAACAAAACCTTTTACTCCAGTTAACAAAATAGCCAATATCGTATAAAAAACACAAAATAACCCAAAGCAAAATATAATGGAAACGTTAAAAACCCTACTCAATATAACAAATAAAATCACAGGAATTAAAAAAACAGCAAAAATAAATAGTAAAATATATAAATTCATTATTTTTCCTCAGTTATATTGCCAAGTATATTTCCGCGTAATTCAAAGTAGAACCAACTTGGTTTACAATTTCCATGATCTTTGCGTTCTTTAATATAGTCTATTGCTTGCCCAGTTCTAGGAGTAACTCCAGCATCTATTAATGCAAATATCTCACTTGGTGTCAAACGACCTCCCCATATCTTGCCATACATGTGAGATATCTTTTTCTTTGCTCGTGACAAATTGCCTGTTTTACCAGTCAATATCCTCCTCCACGATATCTCTGTTTCCCATTTCCGTATATCCTGTACTCCTTAGTCTATTTCCCATTTCTGGAACAACAAAACTAAGTAATTCTCTATTGCCCCATTGGACTTTCCATTTAGTAGTATTTAAATGTTCAGCCAAATCCGCCAAATCAGGTGTTGTTATTTGTTTAACCCATTCAGTGCTAATAGTTCCAGGATGTAAATTTTCAAATTTCATATATAATCCTTAATGAAAACCAGAGTTATTGTTCATAAAAGATATCCACAATAAAATCAGAACAATAAAAATTATAACTACAACCACACCAGCACCAATCATTATTCCAAACAGTATGCTCATTTTTTACCCCCATGATGGTCCATCAGAAAACTGCCCCTCATGAGTACGTCCTATTAGTTCATCTAAATGTTTATCAATGCATTTCCCGCAATAATCACGTTCATTTATTCTCCTCCACTCATTCTGATAAGCAGTAATTTGATCATCCTGATCTTTTATTGATCCTAATAATTCTAAACACTTAAAACATTTCATACATTTTCCTTCAATCAACAATTTCGGTAGTTAATCTGTGACCTATTTCTTCTCTAAATTCATCCATTGCTTCTCGAAACAACTTCTCCCCCTTAGCATATCCCTTTCTATAACAATAATGAAATTCAACTGAACCTCTGAATCTTCTTGAAACTCCATCTTTCAAACCAAGAAAAAACTCCTCACATTGCTGATCCTTTGACAAATCTACTACGAGACCTCCGTCAACAAATTTAACAACTCCGGCAGCTTCTTTGCGTTCGCATTTTGGACAACCATATGGAGATAGACAATTAGCCCATCCACAAGATTCTCCATCTTTGAAAATTTGTTCTACCATAATATTTTAACCTTATATTCTTTTAAGACATTGTCTAGCCATATCCCGAACTAATTGGTTTTCATCATCTAAGGCTTTTATTAAATACTCTTTGTCGCCCAATTTTGATAATTCATATACGACATGATATCTAACCATTTCATCACCATTGTCATACCTGTAACGAGCATCATTCAGGTCTTTTGGCGGACCAGAAAAATTTGTTATTGAGTTGCTTTTAGAAAACCATGACATAGTTTTAATATACAAAAATCTTACTGTCACCTCCTTTTTAATATTTTTTACTTGAAACATTCTCCTCTACAGTACAAATTTCCACAAAAACTACAATGATTTTTACTATCATAAGTAGTAAAACCAGAACTGGTTTTCTTTTTATTAGTTTGCTTTGGAGGAATTTTGTTGCCGTTTTCGTCTAAAATATACTCTTCTCCATCTTTATCAATTCGCACTACATCGTCAGAATAGTTCATATTAATCCTGTTCCTTTTTCAAATATTGATTTATCATAGGCAATAGTTTAGAAATGACAAATTTTCCATTAACAACAACTGGTATCTGACCTTCTATTTCAATTTGCAGTGATAGCCCGAAACCAATATATTCTTCTTCTGCCCCTTTGATTTCCATTTTACCAGGAAACCAATCTACTTCAACCATAGAAAAAGACAATTTAGGATATTTCTTTTCACTGCCTATTTCTGTTGCAGGAGCACTGATTGTCTTTAATACGTTTATAGTAGTTTTTTGTTCCATAATTTACATATACCGAGTTGGTTTCATTTTATGACTATTTAATAAATGTCTTGTTTCTATTGCAGTTTTGCCACAATAAAAAGTACCAAAACTAACACGCAATTCCTTGTATCTCAAAACCCACTGACAGGGTCTTTTTTTAATATTAACGAAATAATCTGTTGGTTCTAGCCACCAACCTTTATGAATTATTTTGGCTTGCAATGGTGCAATAGTGTTTTTCAAACTTGTCTCATACGATTTACGCATTTTATCGTTTCTTTCCCGCAAACAATCATCACATGCACATTTTAACCATCCCGTAAATGTAGATTTTACCTCAGCGGGCTTTCCACAGAATTCACAAATTGTTCCACTTTGCTTTTCGGACTTTTCTATTGCATCATAAATCTCTTTACATCCATAGTCTAAATAAAATCTCAAAGATCCAAATTTTTCTTTGATTTGAACCACTTGAGGATAATTCTCGCCAGACAATCCTTTTTCTTTGGCTATTTTCTCAATCTCTACACATAATTCATAAACCAAATCATACCATCCCTCTCCTGCTCCACAACCACAATAACAATTTCTAAATAAAACAGGAAAAAGTTTTTCAAAATTATAAAAGCTTTTATCATCCATTTTTATTCTCCGGAAATTATTCTTATTTGTTTTTCCGATGAAGCTGCAAATCTATGATATCCGTCTATAAGTCTAAAATTATCTCCGTTTTTAAGACAAATACAAATGATATAGTTTTTGTCTTTTTCAATTATCCTTTCATATTTTTCTATTATATCCTTGTTTAGACGAATATAATGGCTTTTGTTATTAACCATAATATTGCTTGTTAATGCGGTTTCTATTTTCCATTTTCTATCCTCAGCATCTGGTAACAGATAACCATATTCATTAGTGAGAATATAGTTAATTCTTTCATGTTCTGGTTTATCAAATAATTCGGATAACAAATTTATTATGTCATGCGAACAAGTAAAACGCACTCCATCTACTTCTTCTCCGTAATAACCTCCAGTTATATTTACTTTCCATAGATCTATTTTGGTTAATTCGCTATGCCTTAAAACTCTGTCAATGCAATATTTTGTAATTTCACTTTCGGTAGAAAATAATTTTTGTATACGGTTAACAATATCCTCAACATCTATATTTTTAACACGAGCACCTACAACAGACGTACATCTGCAATAATCAATACATCCTCCATTACATTGGGTTCTGGTATAGTCGTAGTCTGCTCCATAATAAACATTTTCTAAAATGTCATTTATTTTAGAAAATTTTTGTTTTGTAAGACCACTTTCTGTTTTTCCCATTATTATATCCTATTCTATATGGCATTATCAATCTTTGTTGATTTCTTGTTAGAATCTCTTTCTTTTATAAACATACAAGAATAACAATCATCACACATGTATCCAATAATTATTGGATTAGTGTCAATTGCGGCATAAATTGGATTAATTCCAGTTATATCACAATCAAGTCTGACACCACAGTCTTTACAGTATTCCATTTTTTGTCTCCTGACTAATAAATAGATACTACAGTTACCATGCGTCTTATATCAGTTTTCTGGGGAAATTTTATTTGAACGAGACGAACCAATATCAATTTGAGTGAATGCCTTATTAAGTTTTTTATAAACGTACTTATTAGGATAAAAAAACTTATATTTCATTATATCTTCATCTTTACCAGTTAAAAACCTAGAAATAGCTCCAGCCATAGCAGAAGATCTACTTACTCCAGCTTCACACTGACAAACTATAAATGGATATTCTTTATATTTGATTACAAAATCAACAATTAATTTTGCATGTTCATCAGACATATGTATGTAGTTTTTGTAGGGACCATCAATATCATCAAAACACAAAAATAGAGCATCTTTCATATGCTTACTTTTGACTTCTACATTCGGCATACTTTTGTCTTTGGCAGATATAAGAACAAAATCTTTTTCAGAACAGTTTATGTCTTCTATTACTTCTCTTGACACAACAGCAATTTGTTGTTCTTTGTTTATTTTGAAAATTATCATATAGTCCTTCCAAAAGGGTGTCCTATGAGAGTTGAACTCATACTTTAACATTCACAATGTTATGTGCTTCCGCTACACTAAGGACACCATAGTATACAATTAAATTTTACGGAGAATAACTGAATCGAACAGTCAACATAGGATCACTATGCCGGGCTGGTTTTCAAGACCAGTTGGGCGCCATTGCCCCCTACTCTCCAAAAACAAGGTGTCCGATGGAATTCGAATCCATAACCCTCTGGATCACGACCAGATACTCTTGCCAATTGAGCTACGGACACAATGGGAGTCTCCGGAACCGACCCGGAATCCTTTGGGCTTCAACCAAATGCTCTGTCCAAAATTTAAGCTAGACTCCCTATAAGCGGAAGGTGAAAGAATTGAACTTTCGGGACGGTATTAGCGCCCACTAGTTTAGCAGACTAGCGTGAAGAACCAACATTCACCTACCTTCCATGATTAATTAATATTTCAAAGAACAAAAAAAGTCTCGGAGTTTTAAGGCTACCGAGACTGCAAAAAAACTAAACTAAGTACGCAGCCTAAGTAGCCTCCGTAAAGGATGAATGACTATGACTAAATGACGATGCTACTTTGACCATTTTTTGTTTCCTTATATAGCGAGTGCAGGAGTCGAACCTAGCTATCTTGAATTTATGAGACTCAAATGATTATGTCCTTTCGGACAATCCGTTTCACTCCCTCGCATATTTTAATTATACAATATATTTTTTAAAAATCCTTTTTCTGGGAAAAAATATTTTTAAATTTTTGCTTTATTTTTATGGCAAAGTAGTGCCATAAAAGGACATATTAATCTTTGCAATAATATAAAATAAACTCTCCAAAGCAATACTGTATGGTTATTATATCACGTCTTTTTATTTTATATTTCTAGGAAAAATTATCTATTCTCTTCTCTCCAGTCCATTATTACTTCATTTGTGGGAATATCAAAAACATATTCTTCAAAATCAGCAACAACTTGTACTTTTATTTTTCCTTCTTTTATTAGAACATTTCTCTCAACATCCTCAAAATCAGGATCAAATCCCTTTTTTCTCTCAATATCCCAACTTGCATTATATATTACGTTTTCCACTTTCTTGACTAAATCAAGTTGTTCTTTTATTTTGAGATATTCGTTGAATTCAGATTGCGTTATTTTTTGATTCATTTGTATTCCTAACTATATTCGGGCATCCCTGTAGGAAATAAACGTAGCTTATATCTTTGTCAACTTGATAAAATTAGGTAATCCCATGAGCAGAGAAAAATTTCTTCATCCCCGCGATCAAATACTCATTCGATTTTATCGTTTTACGAAAATTATCCAGTCTTTTGGACAAATCTACATGCTTTGACCATAGTCTTTTGCGACGTTCAACACAAATTTCCGGAGAGAAATCAGTTCTTGGGACACATCTCTCACAATTAACCATGATTCCAATTTGATCACTTCCTTCATATTGTACGATATGAAGGTATTGTAGTTTATAATATTTTTTTGTTATGGCAATATTATGGCGAAGAAGTTGCTCTATGCCACTAGTGCTTTCTCTCAAATCAAATGTAGGTATAACGATAGAATCGCCATTTTCAGTCAATAACTCTATTCGTCTATCCTTGGGCCAACGATAATATACAAGAGGTGTACCTTCAAATTCTGAATCTTTCTCATACCACCACTGAGATATTGGTTTATTTCCAAATGCAAATTTAGGAACAGCAATAGCACCAGCAGCAAAAGTGCCTATTGATGCAAGCAAAGTTCTTCTATTCATTTTGATTTCTCCTTCATTTTAAAAAAACAAATCATTTTAAATATTTTAGTTGTTTTGCGTTTATTGATATCTTTCTTTTTTTATTTAGTTTTTTCGCCTCTTCAAGCAATATCTCGAAGAAATCTTTGGGGTCCATCTTTTTTGCTTTGGCAACCTTATCGCATTCATCACACAGTTTCTTGATTTTAGAATTGACTGCTTGAATCTCACGCGTTTTGCTTATGGTATCACATGTAGATAAATCGAGATCGAAACTCTCTGTATTAGCACAGAGTTCATGAAAAACACGATCAAAAATAGGTATTGACCGTCGCCAACTAGAGAATGACGGAGAGATACATTTTATGCCCTCAATATCGACAGTGGTATCTGACTGCCAACTAACGGTCACCATCAAGGAGGTAATATCAGAGATTTTTACTTTCACAGTAAACGAGCGAATTAAATCAGCAATACGATTGATTAATGTTTTTGAATTCATTTAGGGTTTGTCCTCAAACGTCTAAAAGTCCATCCGAGAAACTTCATTGTCCATACTGGTTTTATTTTTGTAAACGTAACAATCATAACGAAACCTTCAGCAACTTCAATCCAGCCAAATATCCATCGGTTAAACCAGCTCATGTTTTTATATGATATGAATTGGTATTTCTGGGAGTTTATTTTCGATTAAAGTTTTACTTTAATAAATACCTCGTTATTTTCTTTACAAAATTCAATCATTTCATCAAATATTTCTTCTTGCACATTTTTGGCCACAATATTCCTCGTAAGTCAGTTCTTGAAACCAGGGCATATCTCGATATCCCATAGTATTGCCCCAGAAATCCTGTACCATGTTATATTCTTGTTCGGTCATAATTCCCATGCGCTTGTTACTCTGTATTTTTCTCTTATAATTTTCTTTCCCCTCACTCCAAATTTGTCTATATATAATTCCCCAAACCTATGAGAAAACTGTACAGTTTTTCCAGGCTCAACAAAATTAGTGTTTATATTAATTTCTTCCATCCCATAAATTGAAACATCATGCTTATTACATAGTACTACGAGATCACTCAAAAATAATTTCAGTTTTTTGTTTTCGGTTTTTACTACTTCTTTGTTTTCCATGTTGACTCCAAAATCAATAGTGACTAGTAACGGTTAAATGGAAAGGAGATGTTATTTCTTTTCTTTTAAGCCACAACCAATTATCTACATCTGAACTATTTCTTTCTGACATTTCTGCTAGTTTTTTACACATGAAAATTGATACTGCACGTATTTCACATTCTATCCTTGAGCCAGAAGGAATTATAACTTCGTTTTCTATCATGTCTTTTAATTCTGGAATATATTGAATACATCCTAATCCTTCTAGCATTTTTGGTATTTGATAATCCGCAGGAATAGGCAAATCGTTTATTTCTGTACTAAATAATCCCAAACTTCTATAAAGCATCATAAAAAGCAGACATGCCCGTTTAAGAAATATATCGTCTGCAAAACCAGGACAAGACAATAAAAGAAGTTCCATACATTTATCAAGTGACGAACAATTGTCTTGTAATTTTATAATAATCCCGCTGTTTATAACTTCTCTTATGTGTTTTATTCTTTTTTCTAGTAAAGGAAATCTATTCAGTGTTAGCAGTTTTATAAATTCCTCACCAACCTCAAAAGAATTAAATAATTGTCCTATTTTGCACGCAGCAAGACAGGCCTCATCTAAAAGCTGATACATCTTGTTTGCGTTCGCGCCATTAGGCCTAATATCGGCTCTGCCATACCAATATTGATAATTAACAGAACTAGCAAAACCCTCGTACTGAATGATGAAATCTCTTTTAGCTTCGTCACCGATCAATTTACATATTGATGGGAGATCCCATGAAATCTTTTCGGGTTGTGATTTTATGCCAGATACTGCGTTATATATACTGTGTGTTGTCCCTTGTATTGGTTTAACATATTTTGAATTTTTAACAATACTATCTACTACATCCCACAATATTTTAATTTGTTTGTTCATCTTCTAGTTCCTTGTTTTCTATATATTTATTGCTCCAAGCCACAAAATCAGTAACCGGAAACTTATTTAAATATCCTGGTCTATAGACATACCAGTGACCATTGAAACAAAGATACACTATCTCTGGTATACCGTCAAGCCAGTCATCTTCGTCTTTATATTTTGCCCAATAATACGCAGAAATTTTAGGTACTTCTTTTACCCATTTCATTTTTTTAAAACTGGATGTAGTATTTTCGTTTAATTCAATTTGTTTTTTATGTTTTTTTGTTTGTATATGTTTATATAGTTCTGAGAAAAAACTAGCAGTTCTCTTTACTAGATTCATGTTTTTCAAACTTATCCTCGATTCTTTTGGCTGTTTCGGAAATTTTTTCGTCAAAAATCTGCTTTTCTGTTTTTTCTGTTATTGTAATTTTTTTTGCAGAAATATGTTCTCTTAATTTGTCTTTTATTTTAGTCCAGTTATCAACCAAGTATTCAATTTCCTTTAGATTAGCTCGTGTACTAAATGGTACTCCACTATCAAAAACTTGATCAATATAAGTAGGCAAAATTTTATCATTAATTCGTATAAGACAAAGAATTATGGAAGGATAATATCCAGATTTCCAAAAATGAAAATGTATTTTAGGTTTAAAAAATACTAATCTGGCTGGTCCATATAAATAAACATCATACGATTGATTGTCAAACGTTTTAATAATATCAGATAAAATTTTAATACTTTCATTTTCCATTTTTTTACATATTTCAATAATTTTTTCAGAAGAACCCATTTGTCACCTCATATTAGACCATTGTTCCAGTTTTATTCCATGTCTTGTTTTTGCTACATATTTACAAGAATCAACACTTTGATCAGAATAGACTAATTTGTCTCCATCTTTAAGATCAAGTCTTTTAGTGTCACTGTCGTAAACTATTGTGAATTCGGTGTTTTTTGCTTTTAAACCAGTAAATGTCTCATACCAGGGTTTAATTTTAGTAGCAGTATACTTGTTAACTTTTGCCATTTTAAATACTCACTTTTTATATAGTTGCAGTGACAAAATATTTTATTTTGTCAGTCGGAATATCGAGAGTCTGTTTATCGACACATTTATTTTTATCATCTATACCAAAAAACTCAAATTCAACACAAACTGAATCTTTTGACAGACTAATAACAGTTCCAATATATCCTCTTAGCTGGACTTTTAATCCAGGTGAAACTTTGACTAAGTCTCCTGGTTTTGGTTTATACTCCATTTTTTCAATCAATTCGATGTCTTTTTGGTTATGATATTCCTTTATCTTTTTTAGAGCTTCTTTCATCGCTTTTTTTACTCTGTTGAAACGATATTCCTTGAATTTTGACCAAAACATAGTGCCTCACGTTATTTCATCTGGCAATGAATTCCTTCGTTTTATCCCTTCAAATTCTATCAATCTACGGACACAATACACCATCTCACCAGGATGTGTTCTTGCTGCATCATCAATTATATCCTGTTTCATCTCCTCATATGTAGGAGCAAAGCGTCTTCTTAAATTTTCAAACGGACCAATAAGAAGAAAACTATATCTTGATCGGCTTAGCCAGTAGAATAGGCTGCTCACCGTCCGGCGAACGGCTGATTTCATCAGTATCTTGAAGCCACTTGCCTATGACTGGTTCAAGTTTTTCAGGTAGTGGAGGAAACATTATTTTATCCTTCTTTCTTGTTCTGCTTTTTTCCTTAGTCCTTCCTGTTTTTCTTTTTCTAATTGTGCGATTTTTTTCAATCTGTCCAATTGTCTCTTATTGATAACTTGATCTGTTAAATTCATTCTGTCTGTGATGGTTCGACCGATGGTATGTTCGTACTCATGTTGAATTACAATTGCCATCTTTCCAGTAAATTCTTGTACCATTTCATTCCCATTAAGGTCTTTATATGTCACTTTGGCTTTTGGATATCTTTTGCACTCAACAGAAACTCCAGGAATAGACAAACATTTTTCTACTCCACTAACCAGTTTTCCTGATAATTCCAGTTTCGGATTAATAAAAATCATATCATCTTCTGGTTTGCCCGAAATATTACAAACAAAAAATCTATCAGAAATTCCAATTTGTGGTGCTGCTAAACCAATTCCTCCAGATTCTCTCATTATAGACAACATTTCGTCTATTATTGACTTGAGAGAAGAATCAAACTTTTCAACTTTTTTACATTCCTTTTTCAATATTGGATCAGGATATAATACTAGCTTTCTAATATTTTTTGCAGTAGCAATTTCCTTCATTTCAGGAGATTCATTCTCGGCTTTGGAGCGATCCGCATTTTTTAATGCAAGCTCGTCTGTGATAGGAATTTGTTCAATTTCAGCCAATGCAGTATTTTCGTTCATTTTTTGTCTCCGTCACAGTTCCATCCTTGACTACTGAATATATCGGCAAACTGGGGATCTTTAAAATCCGGACCCTTAATTATTTTTCCTCCAGCATCCCTGCCGCCTGTCTTAGACATATTGGACCGCTGGACTTCCTTGAAAAAAGGCTCCAAATCTATTCCTAGGGCTACAGCCGTACCATAAGTAACATATAGCAAGTCGCACATAGAGTCAACCATTTTGTCCATATCTGCTTGATTTGCAGCAGTTAAAAATTCTATTGCCTCTTCTGCTATTAATCTTGCTCTCAAAAACCTAGTACCAGTATCAGCCAATGTTGGTTTGTCGCTTATTTGGCTGCCATACTTTTTATGAAAATCATAAACCATTTTCTGTTCTTCTGTCATACAGGTCTCCTTTAATGATTAATTATATAATATAAAAACAAATGAAATGCTTAAATTATTATGTCTTCTTCGGATTCTTCGTACCAATTGTTTCCTACGAAATCTTTGTATTCTCTATAACTTAATAATTTTCCCCGAAATCTGAGCTGAATTCCAGTGCCATCATGAAAACGCACATCATAAGATTTTCGTCCTTTAGCCGGAATATATTTTCCACCAGTTCTAGCCATTGCCCCATCTTTAAAATAATAGATAGCAATACCTCTCTCATGTAATTTATACCCCTGATTATTTTTCCCTGTACGAGTTAAAGAATGAATATTGGTCTTTATTTTTTTTAGAACCCCATCTAAATTTTTGGATTTGGCAAAAGAAAATTTTTTCCATGATTTTTCCCCACCAAACATAACCATATATTCTTCAACCAACTTTAACAATCTGTTCCACGTTACAAATTTGTTTTTATTATCTACTAATGAACATAATATCGCATGACAAAAGGAACCAGGAGTTGCTGGAATTTGAATTTCCCCAATAAACGTCATTCTTTCGTCTGAAAGTCTTTTAAATTTTTGAGGTGAATATTTCTTCATATATTGTTTTGAATTATTTCTTCTTGTTCTGGTGGTTGTTGTGTTCCGCATAAATAAGTCCATACAGTTGTATAAAATGGGTGTACAGAACCATTATTACATATGGTTTCTAAAACAGGACAAGGGTCTGATATTCCCCTCAATGACAATTCGGTCCTCACGTCTTCAGGAGACCCATTAACATGCTTTCTTAGCACATCTTCAACTATTGCTGATTGAAATCCGTCTATTCCCTGTGATTTTTTAAACCAACTCATAATTATACACTTTCATTCCGCAAAAATTAGATCGCCTGTTCCTATATTTACCAAAAAGTGTTCCCATTTAATTTTATAATATCCAGTATATTTTTTGGTCCTTTTCCCACTGGAATCAACAACATAAATACTGTCCTTGTCAAATCCTCTTATTGCCAATGCGTGTTCTACTGGGTCTCCTTTTATATCATCATATTCTTCATTATATGTTTTACTTAATCTATTAAATGCAGTATAATTTATTGATGCTATAACTGGCTTACCTTTACTAATTATGCTTTTAATCCATTTTGAAAAATCATAATCAATTATCACTGTGTTATCGCATCCATCATTATTTAGAAATTTCAAATATTCTTCTGCCAAGTCTGCTAAACTTAAATTGCTTTTTCTTTTATAAAAAGATCTGATTTTTTTAAGACGCTCTATTTTTTCTTCTTTGGTTTTCTTTTCCCATGTAAAATCAAATAAGTCAGTATAAGCGGTAACTATTTTAATGTTAGAAAACCCCATCTTATTCAGTAA
>Ga0172379_10009342_pt1 | contig 12130 bp, 9 predicted proteins | sample GrowelOW334metaG_FD_119756 | JGI IMG/M metagenome (GOLD analysis project Ga0172379, IMG submission 119756) | Groundwater microbial communities from an aquifer near a municipal landfill in Southern Ontario, Canada - Groundwater well OW334 metaG | ecosystem: Environmental > Aquatic > Deep... | reverse complement strand
GGGCAACGTCGCGCTTGACGGCGTGTCGCTGGACCTGGCTCCCGGCGAGATCGTCGGCCTGGCCGGCGTTTCCGGCAACGGGCAGCGGGAGCTGGCCGAAGCGCTGAACGGCCTGCGCGCCGTCGAATCCGGCTCCATCCAGATCGACGGCGTGGAGATCGCCGGCAGCAGCGCCGCGAGGATCATCGGCGTGGGCATGGGCTACATTCCCGAGGACCGCAATACTGAAGGCATCGTTCCGTCGTTCTCGGTGCGGGAAAACCTGGTGCTCAAGGACGTCGGCGAAAAAAAGTGGAGCACCGCCGGCTTCCTGAAGCTCAAGGCCATAGCGGCCAACGCCACGGGGCTCCGGGAGCGGTTTGACATACGCTGCCCGTCCACCGATACCGCCGCGGGGTCGCTGTCCGGCGGCAACATACAGAAGGTAATCCTCGCGCGAGAGCTCGCGCGCGGCCCCAAGGCCCTCGTCGCGGTGTACCCGACCCGCGGCCTCGATATGGGTGCCATAGAGTTCATCCACAAGCAGCTGCTGGAGCGTCGCAAGGAAGGCGTGGCGATACTCCTCATCTCCGAGGAACTGGAAGAGATCATGAACCTGTCCGACCGCGTGGCAGTCATCTATAAGGGCAAGATACTCAAGGTCGTGCCGGGCAAGGACGCTACCAAGCGGTCGCTGGGCCTCCTGATGGCAGGAGTCGTCGATGAATAAGTCTGCAAAACTGGCGTACAACGCCTCGGTCGTAATCGTAGCGGTCGCGGCAGCGATGGGCATCGGGGCCATCGTGTTCGCGATGGTGGGAGCCGACATATTCAAGGCGTACACGGTCATACTGACCGAGCCGCTCAAGGACATGATAGGCGTAACCGAGATCATCGTGCGGGCCATACCGCTGTCGCTGATTGCGCTGGGCATCGCGATAGCGTTCCGCAGCGGCATCCTGAACATCGGCGCCGAGGGTCAGATGCTCATGGGCATCCTGGCATCGAGCGCCACGGCCATAGCGTTCGCGAGTCTGCCCAAGCCCGTCCTGGTGCCGTTGTCCATACTCGCCGGCGCCGCCGGAGGCGCGCTCTGGGGCGGCATAGCCGGCGTGCTCAAGGCGCGGCTCGGCGTCAACGAGATATTGTCCACCGTGATGCTCAATTACATCGCGGCGCAATTCTATACGTTCCTCCTGCGCGGACCCATGATGGACCCGGAGGAGCTCGTCACCGGTTCAGGTACGCCCCAGACGGTGCGCATGCCCAGATCCGCGTGGCTGGACCGGCTGCTGCCGGGAACGAGGCTGCACGCGGGCGCGTACATAGCCATCGGGCTGGCCATCGTCGTGTTCTTCCTGCTGTGGCGGACCACCGCCGGATTCAGGATGCGGGCCGCCGGCGCGGAAGCCAAGGCCGCGCGCTATTCCGGCGTCAAGGTACAGCGCTACCTGGTCATCGCCATGCTGCTGTCCGGCGCCTTCGCGGGCATCGCAGGCTCCGTTGAGGTACTCGGCGTACACCGCAGGGCCATAGAAGGCATCTCCGGCGGCTACGGCTTTACCGGCATCGTCGTGGCCCTGTTCGGAGGACTGCATCCCGCCGGCATCATTCCCGCGTCGATGTTCTTCGGCCTCCTGCTCCTGGGGGCCGACATGACGCAACGGCTCGCCGACGTGCCTGCCAACATGGTGCTGGTGCTCCAGGGAGCGATCATCCTGTCGATCGTTTCGGCGCGGCAGTTCATGAACAACCCGTACGTGCAGGACAAGGTAGCCAGGGCATTCTCGCGCTGGTTCGGCCGGCCCGAGCCGCCGGCTCCGCCAGGATCCATGCAGGCCTGCCCCGATCCGTCCGATACGCCTGATCCCTGCCTCGCGGACGACCCGGAGGCCCTCGCCGCGGCCGAAGATGCGGCCAGCAAGGGCGATGCACCCGAGGAGGCCTCCCGATGAACGCAGGATCGTTCGTGCTCAACATCCTGATACTCGGCGTACCGTTCTCGGTCGCCCTGCTGCTCGCCGGGCTCGGCGAGACGATCAACCAGCGCGCCGGCATATTCAACCTGGGCTGCGAAGGCATCATGGCCATGGGCGCTTTCGTGGCGTTCCTGCCGCCGTTCTTTCTGGCGGGTACTCCGTGGGCCGCCAACGCCAACCTGATAGGCATCGCGCTGGCCATGGGCGTAGGCGCTCTGATGGGCATGCTTTTCGCGCTGGTCGTCGTGACGTTCCGCGCGCCGCAGGGTATCGCGGGCATAGGCCTGCAGATGCTCGGCTGGGGCACGGCCGGAACGCTGTTCAGGCATTACGTGGGCGGCGTGACCGGCGTTCCCGGCATCCAGGCAGTGCCGATTCCGGGCCTGTCAAAGATTCCGGTGCTCGGAAACGTACTGTTCAACCACAATCCCATGGTGTACATCGCGTTCCTCCTGGTGCCGGTGTTCTGGTACATCCTGTTCAAGACGCCCTGGGGACTCAAGGTGCGGGCTGTGGGAACCTATCCGCGCGCGGCCGATTCGCTGGGCATCCGCGTCTCGCGGGTACGGTACCAGGCGCTCGCCCTCGGCGGCGCGATGGCCGGACTCGCCGGCGCCTACCTGAGCCTGGCGCAGGCCAAGATGTTCGCCGACGACCTCATCGCCGGCCGCGGTTTCATCGCGGTGGCGCTCGTGTACTTTGGCCGCTGGAATCCGGTGGGCGTGATGGGCGGCGCGCTGCTGTTCAGCCTCGCGCAGTCGCTGCAGCTTTCAATCCAGGTAGCGGGCATCAAGTTTCCGTATGAGTTCGCGGTGATGCTTCCGTACGTTCTGGTCATCGTCGTGCTCGCGCTGGTGCGCAAGGCCAGGATGGTGGGACCGACGGAGCTGGGCAAGCCGTTCGACCGGGAACAGCGGGTTTAACGACACGGTTCTTTCATGCCTCATTGGATGCCTGTCCGGGCGTTCAATGAGGCTTTTTTATTCTCCTCGCTGAAGAACAGCCAGACGAGCAGGGCGGAGGCGAGGGCGCCGGCCAGTGAGTACAGCCAGAATCCCCGGTATCCTGTGCTCCCGCCAGTGCGGACCAGCTGCCCGAGACGGCCGGCAAGCAGGTTGCCCAGCAGCGTGGACGTGCCTCCGAGGAACAATTGCACGAGCTGGTGCAGCGCCTGGCGCGAGCGGGAATCCGAGCGGTAGTCGATGTACATGAGGATGGCCGAGTAGAGGCAGGCGAACACCAGGCCGTTGAGGGAGATGCCCAGGAGGCCCAGCCACGGAATGCCCGTCCAGAGCAGGAAGAAGCGCGCCGCCTGGGAGAGCGTTCCGAGCAGGAGCACCGGTTTATAGGAGAAGCGTGACAGCAGGGCACCGAGGCCGAAGAGCATGAACACTTCCGTAGCCTGGCCCAGGGTGAGGATGGACGGTATCCAGGCCTCGTTGAAGCCCGAACGCGACAGGTATGGCGCCGCGCCGAACGAGTACAGTTTGTCTATGATCGACGAGATCAGATACACGACGGCGAGCACGGCGACGCCTTTGCGCTTGATCACGTCGAGGGCCGCCCGCGGCATCAATTCCCGTTTCGTGTCTGCCGCCCGCGCGCCTTCCGGCAGGCCGAGGGCCAGAACGATGCACAGGATCGAACCGGCGCTCGCGATGATGAAGGCAACCGCCTGGAATCCTGCGGGAGCCCGGCCCGGAAAGACGGCGGGGAGGATGGCCCAGAGGCCGCTGACGAGGTAGCCCGCTCCCATCCAGCCCACGGTTCCCCACACCCTGACCGAGCCGTAATTCCTCGCGTCTCCCTCCAGGTCGTGGAGCCGCTGGAAGGCAATGGCGTTGAGCATTCCCATCGACGGACCCGTGCACAGCGCATTGACGAGGAACACGACGAGGAAGGTTCCGAAGCTCCGGGCCATGAACAGCCCCGCCGCGCTGGCCGCCAGGATGCCGTGGCAGAGGATGAAGAGCCACTTTGCCTGGATGAGGCGGTCGACGACGTAGACTGACAGCAGCGGCGCGACGATGCTCGAGACGACCGACAGGGCCATGATGAACCCTGCCTCCCGGCTGGAAAAATGAAGGCTGTGCTGCAGGTACATGCTGAGTATGGGGCCAAAGGAACCAAAGACAAAAAGCTGGAAGAACATCAGCGCAGAAAGCCGGGCGATGCCGATCTGTTTACTCAAGAGCGAACCGCCTTCCTGACGGCAACCGGGATGCCGTGCATGACGGGCGCGCCGGCCGGCCCCGTGCCTTCCGTGGTGGTGAGCATGTTGGCGCAACCTCCGCGGTCAACGCCATCGGCGCCGCCATCGGCGCGGCCATCGGCGCGGCCTGCAAGCCAGGCGCCTTCGTGGAGACAGACGACGCCGGGAGCGATATCATCGGAAACGAGAATGCTGACCTGAACAGCGCCGGAGTCGTTTTCGACTACGCAGAGCTCACCATCGACGAGGGCAAGACGCGCGGCATCGGCCTTGGAAACCGTGAGCTGGCCTGAGTCTGGCTGCGGTGCCGCGCCCGACCACGGCTGGCCACCACCGCCCTGCGAGTGGGTACGGTGTATCGTCTTGGGCGTTATGAGCAGTAACGGGAAACGCGCATCCGCGGGCGGGTCGGTCCAGACCGGGATGGCGGCACGGCCGGTGTCCCGGGCGTAGTCTTCGCTGCGCAGTTCGACCTTGCCCGAGGGCGTGGAGAGCGGGAAGGCTGCAGGATCGGCCGCGAAACCGGCCAGTCCCACGCGTTCACGGTCCTTGCCGAAGTACACCCCGCTTTCCTTGAATGCCCCGATATCCTGTACTTCCGATTCGACGAGGAAACGGTCCAGCCATGCGGAAGCGCTGCGGCCGCCCGTAAAAGCCTGGCCAGCGCCCATACGACCGGCAAGTTCGCTGGAAATGTCCCAGTCGCTGCGCGCGAGTCCCCGCGGCGGAACGGCGGCCCGCTTGTACAGGAGATAATTTCCGTGCCATGGCGCGCAGATGTCTTCCTTTTCGAGCGGCGAAAGCACGGGCAGCACGACGTCGCAGAGGCGCGCCGTGGGCGTCATGAACATTTCGCTGCACACCGAGAATTCGAGCGATTTCATGGCGCGTTCCGACTTGCGGCAGTCCGAACCCTGGTTGACCGCGTTGAAGCCGGCGATGCAAGCGGCGGCTATGCCGCCGGTATATTCGCTCTTGCGATCGCTCTTGCGATCGATCTGGCGATCGCAGGAACGGCCCTGGAGTATCGCGTCGGCCCAGCGCAACACCGGCACCGTTGGCCTGGCTTCCGGAGGCAGGCTTTCTGCGAGGTCAGACAGGGACCCGAGGCGCGGTGAAGGCAGCCGGTTGTTCAGCGAACCGGTGGAGCCGCCCGCGATGCCGAAGTTGCCGGTGGCTATCTGCAGGGCGACCGAGAGGCGGAAGGTTTCTTCGCCGTTGAGAACGCGCTGTATCGAGTAGCCGGGCACGAGCATCGCGGGCCCGGTGGCCGCGTATTCCTTTGCGAAGGCCTCTATGGTGGTTGCCGGTACGCCGCAGATGGATTCCGCCCAGGCGGGTGACCGTACGGTGCCGTCTGCCGCTCCCGAAACGTAGCGCTCGAGGTCGTCCAGCCCGGCGGCGAGCGTGGAGGCGCGGGCGCGGTCGACGAGGTCGTCGCGGAACAGCACCTGGAGCACGGCGAGCATCATGGCCGCGTCGGTGCCCGGGCGGACGGGTATCCAGCGCGCGCCGAGGGCCTTGGCGGTCCTGCTGCGGCGGGGGTCTATGACGATGACCGGGACGCCTTCGCGCGCGGCCCGGGCGACGGCCGTGCCGATTTCGGTGCCCAGCCGCGCTTCGAGGATGTTGGCGCCCCACAGCACGACGAGCCGGCTGTGGCGCACGGTGTTCGCGTCCCAGCCGGAGCGGCCGTAGGCATCGCCGAACAGGTAGGGCAACACGAACTTGGCGGCTCCGTTGGAATAGTTGCTGGTGAGCGTCGTGGCTCCGCCCGTGGCGTTGAGGAAGCGGGCGAGCAGGTTCTGGCTGTCGTGGAGGGCTCCCGAGGAGCCGGCGCTGCCGAGGCTCAGTACGCTGCCGGGGCCATGCTTTGCACGGACTTCCTTCAGTTTCCCGGCGACCAGACCGAGCGCTTCGTCCCAGCCGGCTTCGCGGAAAATGCCGGAGCCGCGCGGGCCGGAGGCGATGAGCGGTGCCAGGAGCCGGTCCGGGGCGTGGTGCGCCTGATGCAGCGCGTAGCCGCGCGGGCAGGGTTTGAGGTCGGCTCCGGCCGGATTGCGCTCGATGCCCGTGACGACGCCGTCCTCGACGATGGCGCGCAGGGGGCAGGCGTTGCCGCCGCAGTCCTTGCCGCAGAAGGTTGGTATCCGCTTTGTCATGGGCTTGAGTTAATGACGGAGCGGCCGTGCCGGTCAAGGGCGCTGTCGCTCCCGTGCGTGGTTCCGGCTTTACCTGCAGCGTTTCTCCTGCCATACTGATCTTGGCTTACGGTACTGGAATTGCATGACAAACACAGCAGCCAAGCCGTCGAATGCCCGGGTGCGAAGATATGCCTGGAGGAAATCAATGAGGAAGTCCATGCTATTGCTGATCCTGGCTACTTCCATAATTGGAATGTCGGCAGCAGAGGCCGTGCGTCATGGTGCATCCGGATCTTTCGTCCAGGTTTTCATGCAAGACGAAGCTATTGACGGATACTCCGTCTGGATCCCGGCAGATTACGATGCATCGAAAACCTACCCTGTCATCCTCTCCATACATTCCAGCGGTGAAACCGGTGGTACGTTGATGACAGCGCTCGTGCATGGTCCCGGCCCTTCGCTCAAGGATCCCGACCCACGATTCGATGCGCTGAGATCCACCTTCATCATCGTGTTCCCACATCTCAGGCAAGGATCGTACACCGGGCGGCAATGGTTCGACAGAACTGGCACGCTCGACTCGATACTACTGGAAGTGTTTGCGACATTCAGTTGCGATCTATCCAGGCTCTACCTGCTGGGGTACTCCACTGGAGGTACCGGCACCTGGGGGTACGCGAGCAGCCATCCCCTGGATTTCGCCGCCACTATCCCGGAAGCTGGATTTACGAGACCCGATCTCGGCATTGATAAGCCCATCATCCGCGACTGGTCGAACCTCGCGGATGTACCTGTTTGGGCTGTCTACAACCTGTTCGACAAGGCCGTCTCGTATAGCCACCTGCGCGATGCGGTTTCTGCCATCGAGTCCGGGGGTGGCAAGCCATTCCTCAAGCTTGCCCATCGTGCCATCGGCCCCCAGTTCAGGGAAAGCGTCATCATCGATACCGACCCTGCGCTCGTCCTCGGGGTTCGCCGGATATCGTCCTCCTTCAGGATAGGCATCCACTCCGAGGGCAACGTCTGGGCAAATCCAGTTCTGTACGACTGGCTGCTCAGTCACCGGAATGAGCGCTACCGGGGCGGCATCCTGTTCAGGACGCTCTCGCTTCGCGACAGACGGTTGATGCCATAGCACCATGCCAGGATCGTCACCGCAACGCAGTGCCGGGTTCGCCCCGGGCTTCCCGATACCGAGCGCAAGTCCAGGCGCTTGCCGTCCGTCCATCCCGCAGGCGATATTGGTCAGCATGATGGATGCAATACCCGCGGGGTTCGGAACGGCCTGCGTGCTCGCGGGCGGGCGCGGCCGGCGCATGGAAGGCCTGGACAAGCTACGCCTTGAATTCTCCGGCGAGCGGCTGCTTGCGAGGATCGCCCGGCAACTCCGCGCCCGGTTCTCCGACCTGGTGGCGGTATCTTCGCGGCCCGAGGTGTTCGAGGGGCTGGGATACCGCGTGGTGCATGATTCGTACGCGGATGCCGGGCCGCTCGCGGGCCTCCATGCAGGCCTCTGCGCCGCGCGCAGCGAGTGGGTGTACCTGCTCGCCTGCGACATGCCCTTCTTCTCCGCCGGCTTCGCCGATGCACTGATGGCACTCATACAGCTCGAAGGAATCCCGGGCGGAACCGGAATGTCAGGCTCGGGAGAACCCGGACCGGTTGCGGCGGCTGCACGCAGCGGGGAATACTTCGAACCCTTTCATGCCTTCTACCATCGGTCTCTCATCGGTCCCATAGAAGCCGCGTTCAGGATGCCCGGCAAGCCGCCTTCGATGCAGTCTGTCGTGCGGGCGCTTCCCATGGTCATGCTCGATGACCATGTTGCCTTCAGCGATAGCCAGCGCTTGTTCCTCAACGTGAACACGCCTTCCGAGCTCTCCGCGGCAGAGCGCCTGGTTTCCTTGCCCGGGGTTGCCGGGGCTGCTTCCGGTCCGTGGGGCGTTCCGGGCCTTTGACAGGATACCACGCCCGGACCATACTGGCTGAGCGATCCGGCCGACCCTGCGCCAGCAGCATCCGCCGCGTTCGCTACAGCCAGTTCCAGGAGATCCACCATGCGCAAAACCGTCATAGCCACCAAAAACGCTCCCGCCGCCCTCGGCCCGTATTCGCAGGCCATCAAGACCGACTCGTACCTGTTCTGTTCCGGCCAGCTCGGACTCGACCCCGTCTCGGGAGAACTCGCCGCCGGCGTAAAGGCGCAGGCTGAACTCGTTCTGAGCAACCTTGCGGCCGTTGCCGCCGAAGCCGGCGCCACGCTGGACGCTGTCGTCAAGACGACCATTTTCCTTAAGGACATGGCTGACTTCGCCGTGGTCAACGAGGTGTATGCATCGTATTTCAAGGGAGACAAGCCGGCCCGCTCCACCATACAGGTCGCGGCCCTGCCTAAAGGCGGCCTCGTCGAAATCGAAGCCATCCTCGCACTGTAAGCCGCGCCATGTACGACTTTGATTCGATCATAGACCGGAGCCATACCGACGCCGTCAAATGGCTGCCTGCGGGCGTCAGCCGACCGGCGGGATGGCCTGACGTCATCCCGATGTGGGTGGCCGACATGGATTTCGCTTCGCCGCCCGCCGTCATCGAGGCATTGAAGCGACGGGCGGAGCACCCCGTTTACGGTTATTCCCGCAAGCCCGAGGAGCTCCTCCAGGCTTACATCGGCTGGATGCGCAACCGCCATGGGGTTGGCATCGAGCACGATTGGCTGTCGTTTTCGCCGGGTATCGTGCCCGCGATTGCCATAGCTATCAGGGCTTTTACCGAGCGCGGAGACGGCGTGGCGATAACGCCTCCCGTGTATCACCCGTTCAGGAACATGATAGAGAAGAACCGGCGCACCGTGTTCGAGGCTCCGCTCGTCATCCGCGATGGGCGCTACGCGTTTGACCTCGAGGCGCTTGATGCGGCGTGCGCCCGCTCGAAGCTGCTGGTTCTGTGCAGCCCGCACAATCCCGTCGGGAGAGTCTGGAATGAAGATGAATTGCGGGCCGTGGCTGAAATTGCCGAACGCCGCAACGTTATCGTCTTCGCCGATGAGATACACGCCGATCTTGTTTTTGCGCCAAACAGGATCGTACCGACCATCAACCTTGACGAAAAGCTGCAGAAGCGACTCATCTCGGGCTGGGCTCCCAGCAAGACCTTCAACATCGCGGGCCTCCAGGCCTCGGTCATAATCGTGCCGGATGCCGGGCTGCGGACCATCTTCGCGCTGGAGAGCGAGGCTACCGGGCTGAGTTCGCCTAACTGCATGGTGCCGGAAGCCGCCGCCGCCGCCTTCAATCAGGGCGGCCCCTGGCTGGACGAGGCGCTCCTGTACATGCGCGGCAACTACGAACTGCTCGCGGCTGGCCTCGCGGAGAAGGCCCCTTCAATAAAAGTCTTCCCGCTTGAAGGCACGTACCTCGCGTGGCTGGATTTCAGGGGCGCGGGGCTCGACGGCGATGTAGGCGCCGGGGTGATGAATCGCGCCGGGCTCTGGCTCGACGCCGGAACGCGGTTTGGTACGGGTGGCCGCGGTTTCGCCAGGATGAACCTGGGTTGCCCGCGTTCCGTCGTCGAGGAGGCGGTGGAACGGCTCGGCAAGGCTTTTGGGTAGACCCGGCAAAACCGGGTCAGGCCAGCGCCAGTTCCGGTTCGGCCTCCGTCATCATGGAGGCCGTGTACCCGCGAACCAGCCCCTTCGCCACGCACAGTTCGGCGAGCAGCACCGTGCCGCCCGCAGCGCCCCTGACCGTATTGTGCGACAACAGCTCGAATTTCCATCCCAGGATGGGGCAGGGGCGGAGCCGGCCTATGGTCGCACTCATGCCGCTGCCGGCGAAGCGGTCGAAGCGCGGCTGGGGGCGGTCCTGCGCGTCCGCATAGATGACGGGCCGCTCCGGCGCGCTCGGCAGGTTGAGGCCGTCGGTGTCGGTTGGCGATTCCAGCCAGGCGCGCAGTATCGCCTCATGGTCGGCCGGCCGCTCGAACGCGACCGATACCGCCTCCAGGTGCCCGTCGCTCACCGCGACCCGGTGGCAGGCGGCGCTGATGCCGAAGCCGGCATATTCCACCGCGCCGCCTGAAGGCGCGCCTTCACGTGCGCCGTCTGGAGGGAGGTGGCCGAGAATCTTGAGCGGCTCGGTTTCGAGCTTCTCTTCTTCGCCTGGAATAAAGGGCACCGCGTTGTCTATCAGGTCCATGAACGGTACCCCGGGATAGCCTGCGCCGGAAGCCGCCTGCAGCGTCACGACGTTGACGGCCTTGAGCCCGAACGCGTCGTCGAGCGCCTTGAGCGCCAGCACCAGGCCTATCGTGGAACAGTTGGGGTTGGTGACGATGGCGCCGCCTTCAGGATAGGGCTGCCGCTCGACCAGCCGCAGGTGATCGGCATTGAGCTCCGGCACCACGAGCGGCACATCGTCGCGCATGCGGTGACTGCGGGCGTTGGATACGACCAGTACGCCTGCCTTCGCCCAGTCTTCCTCGATGGTATAGGCCACGTCGGCATCGAGGGCGGAGAACACGACGGCGGGGCCGTCGAAGGGCTTGCAGCCTTGCACCGTCAGCAGCGAGGCGAGGACGGGCATGGGATCCTGGAGTATCCATCGCGTGCACGTACCGTACGGCTTGCCCATGGAGCGCTCGGATGCGCAGAGCGCGACAGGCTCGAACCACGGGTGATCGAAGAGGATCGAAACGAGCCGCTGGCCTACGGCGCCGGTGGCTCCCAGGATCGCTACGGGAATTTTCTGCATGGTCTTCTCCTCGTTTCTTTCAAGTACGCACGTACCGGGCCTGCGCCCGCTGAATGACGATCGCCGTTACGCTGAATTCCGGATCGAGTTGGTGGCCTTCCGTCGTCTGCAGGCCAATCCGAGCGCCATCGAGCAGGGCCAGAAGCGGAGCGTTGGCCTCGACGCCGGGACAGCCTGGAAAGCCGAAAGAGTAGCGCTTGCCACGGCTGGCCGCTCCCCGGCCGGAGAGTTCCAGCGAGATGCGGTTGTGCGTGAGTTCCGCGGCGGCCTCGGCGAGGCCGGCCAGAAGGCCGTGAGCCCGGAGGTAAGCCGACGAGTCCCGCGCAGCCTTGAGGCCGGCGAGGTAGTCCGTGGCCCGCCTGCCCAGCGTCACGCAGAACGCCGCGGCCATGTCGTCGCCGGCATAGAAATCCGCCACCGAGCGTCGTTCGCCCGCAGGCTCGCGCGGAAACCTGAACGGAACGGAATACGCCGCGCCGGCATGGAATTCGACGACCTCAGGCTCCGGCTTCGTCGTCCTGAAATAGCCGTGGCGGCAGGTTGCCTCTACGCCGCCAGCCTGCCTGAGCGCGGCGACGGCTTCGTCCAGGGCCGCCTGGCCTTCAGCCTCGTCGGCATAGCCCCAGCGCGAGCGGACCACCGCGTTGACGTCCAGCGCCGCGACGAGCTTCTCGAAACCAAGGCTGTCCATGGCGGCTGATCCGAGGAACGCCGGTATGAAGGCGGGGCCTTCGGGATGAGCTGTCATCGGGACCGGCCCCGTTGAAACCGGCTGGGCCGCCGGCAGGGGTGCGGTCCCGGCGGCACCGGCCGCGCAGGCCTGGCAGACATGGGTTGCAGGCCGAGCAGTGCCATGTATCGGGCCATGTATCGGGCCGCCAGGCGAGCCGCGTGCAGGCGCCGGGGAGCGCTTCAGCTTTTCCAGGATGCCGACGGCCTCGAACGGGTCGCGGGCGTAGGCGACCAGACCCGGCCGGACAGCTTCCAGGCGGTCAGCGACGTACTCGCGCTCTACCGCCGCGCCTCCGCAGAGCAGGATGGCGGTGGAACCCGATGTCGCGAGGGCTC
>Ga0172379_10009341_pt1 | contig 12131 bp, 7 predicted proteins | sample GrowelOW334metaG_FD_119756 | JGI IMG/M metagenome (GOLD analysis project Ga0172379, IMG submission 119756) | Groundwater microbial communities from an aquifer near a municipal landfill in Southern Ontario, Canada - Groundwater well OW334 metaG | ecosystem: Environmental > Aquatic > Deep... | reverse complement strand
TTGTTCTTCGGAACCGGCCCCATCTTATTGGCAGCCACTTTAAGTGCACTGATTTGGGATTATTTCTTTATTCCTCCGCAGTATACACTATATGTCCGGGAATCATTAGATGTGTTATTACTCGTCATGTTCTTTATAATTGCCTTATTAAATGGGATATTGACTACGAGAGTACGCCGACAGGAGAAGAAAATCAGGATACGTGAAGAACGAACAAATGCCTTGTATCAACTTACAAAAGATTTAAACTCAATTTCCGGCTACGATGAAGTAATACAGGTTGCAACCGAATATATACAACGGTATTTTAAAATCGATTGTTGTTTTTTTGTAAAGAATGATTTGAACGAAATAGAAGCCCATTGTAATGTTCATACCAATATCGTGTTGACTGAGAATGAAAGAAGTATTGTTGACTGGGTGCAGAAAAACTCTGTAAAAGCCGGAAAATTCACCAATACCCTGCCTTCGGGGAAATACACTTATTATCCCCTGATAGGAAGTAATGGAAATATCGGCGTGATTATAACAGAACAAACAACTGTTTTTACCTATGGCGAAGAACAATTCTGGGAGTCGTCGCTTTCCCAAATTACCGGAAAATATGAACGGGAACTATTACGTAATGCTACCAAAAGAACATATATATTAAGTGAGTCGGAGAAGTTGTATAAAACCCTGTTTAACTCCATCTCGCACGAGTTACGCATTCCCATAGCAACCATCTTGGGCTCATCGGAAACCTTGTTAGAACAAAAACTCCCTGCACCGATTCAGGAAGAATTATATTCCGAAATAAAGATCGCATCCATCCGGCTCAACAGGTTGGTCGGGAACTTATTGAATATGTCACGGCTTGAATCCGGCAGAATTACCGTACATCCCGACTGGTGCGATGCTCAGGATTTGGTGAATGCGGTTTCGGAGGAGTTAAAATTTGAGTTAGGGTCATTTGTTTTTAACGTAAGTATTCCCGAAGATATGCCGCTTATATATGTCGATTTCGGTCTTATGGAGCAAGTATTGCATAATCTCATTTTAAACGCAACCCAGCATGCACCCAAAGGAAGTGTTATTGATCTGAAAATAGAAATTGTCGAAGGAAATCTGATGATAGATGTAGTAGACGAGGGACAAGGATTCCCCGAATCGGAGTTATCGTCGGTTTTTGATAAATTTTATCGGGGAAAAGACGCCAGGACAGGCGGAACCGGACTTGGTTTATCAATAGCAAAAGGGTTTGTTGAAGCCCATAAAGGGATGATTGTAGCTTCCAATGCGAAAAAAGGAGGAGCGGTGTTTACGATAAAAATTCCATCTAAAATAATGAATAGTTCGCATTAAACTTGCTAGCTGAATTTTGTTTGCGTTTCAATCGTTAATCGTGTGAAACAGCATCTTTTTATGAATAGCCGTCCCATTTATGGGACGGACAGATGGGTTGAAATATATTTTGGCTTTAGCCGAATAGTCTCTAAAATTGGGCTAAAGCCCTATAATTCGTGATTATTTATCCCGTTCCATAAATGGGACGGCTATTCATAAAAATACTCCGGTCTGAAAAGATTGGAGTATTCTTTTTAGAATATTCACCTAAATTCCGGCAAATACTACTGATAGTTGTTTAAAAACAACAATAAGTAGCATAATTACAACTATAAGTATCTGTATTTTTGCTGATTCTGGAAATGAATCCAAGTATCTTTGCAGAGTCAAAAAAACAAAAACAAAAAATTAGTCTTATGTTAACATCTAAAATGATTGGCAATAAAATTGCCGGAGCACGAAAGAAAATTGATCTTTCACAAGCCGAGCTCGCTCAGCGACTATTCATCAGTTCACAGGCAGTCGGAAAATGGGAGCGCGGAGAATCAATGCCCGATATCACTACCTTTATTCGTCTTGCTGAAATTATGGGGGTAGACCTGAACTATTTTTCAGAGAGTTTTCAATCAACAGCTACTGAAATGGTATCTGTTGAACCTTTGGTTAACCCATCGGAGGAATTGCCCACCGGAAAACAGATGAAAAAGCGTAAATGGGATATGTCGCAAGGAAACTGGGTGGATGCTGACTTTTCAGGCTTGAAAAACCTGCATGCAAAATTCAGTTCCTCTAACATGCAGCGCTGCAAGTTTATCGGTTCAGAATTGTCGGGGCTTCTATTAAAAGGCAACAATGTTGATAGCTGTGATTTTTCAGGTTCGGACATGAACAACAGCCACATTCAGGGTTCCAACTTAGCCGGCAATATATTCAGGGATTGTTCGCTCAAAGAAACCGAAATCTCAAGAAGCAGTATTAACGGTTGCGATTTCTCCGGTGTCAATTTTACAGGAACTGTATTTTCAGCAAGCAGTATCTACGACTGCGTTCTCAATGGTGCCGATTTTACAGGTGTGGTGATTAAATTCGGAGGCTTTACAGGAGTGGCTCTTAAATCTGATGACCTCGAAAAAAATACAATTGCAAAAGCCGTGTGGAACCGCACCTCATTTATTAGTACACAAATTGCCGATATAGTTTTTATCGGCACATTGGAGGACTGCTATTTTGAAAACTGCGCATTTACCAGAGTAATATTCAGGAATGCAACGCTTATAAATACTTTCTTCAAAAACAACAAAAAATTGAAACGCATCAGGTTTATTGACTGCAAAGCAGATCGGATGACCTACGAATTCCTGAAACAGGGGAAAGCAGATTTAACCGGCATCTCGTTGATAACAACTTAGGAGCAGAAATAAATTAATTTCAAAATTCTTATTAAATTTGCAGGCTAAATCCCTAACCATAAAAATTTATGTCAAAAGATCACCAGCGAATTAAAGCCCTGCTCTACCCCAACCCCATGAAGAATGCCGGCGGAACCTACATGGCACGCACAAGTGCTTACGGCACCTTAGGTATCAAAGAAATTTGCCAGTCGAAAGGAAGTAAAAACGGATCGCTCAATAATCCCGAAAACATGGAGTATTATGTCAATTTATTCTTCGAAGAAATGACTGAATTACTCACCAGGGGCTATAACATCAACACCGGTTATTTTAAAGCAGCAGTCAAAATCAACGGAACATTCGACTACGAAAACGACGATTTCGACACCCAAAGACACGAGGTCAATTTCAAATTCAGTCAGGGAAACATGCTGCGAAAAATAGCCGCAGAAACCAAGGCAGAAATTATGCACATACGACCCTTCAACTTTATCGTCGGGCAAGTAACAGACTGTTTTACCGGCTCAGTATGTGAATTGCTTACCCCTGGAAAAAATTTGATCATCAGTGGCATAAAAATCAAGTTAGTTGGCGACGATCCCGCTATCGGCGTGTATTTCATCAACGAATCAACCGGCGAACGAACGAAAGTTGCATCGAATGAAATGGCTGTCAATCAAAATAATAAGCTTATTATTGTCATTCCACCTTTGCAAGCAGGAGATTATCAATTAGAAGTTGTGACCCAATACTCAGGCAGCGGCACTCCACTTACCGAACCTCGCTCTTGCTCACTCGTTCAGACACTGAAGGTGTTATAGGTAATGTGCGATGGTTTGATACAGCCGTATCGAATTCTTTGTTACGCTCGTAACAAACTCCTTGATACGTACGAATCAAAAACCTTGATACGGCCGTAACAAACCGTCGATACTTAGAAGCAAAGGAAGGAGATGCTTCGGGGGGTGAAAGTGATGTACAGGGAATATCGACCGGATGTATGTTACCTTACACATTGAAGTAGTTAAGGTGAATTTTGATTTTGCAAAGTTAAGCGTGTTTTGGTTTTTCCCTTACCGGAGCATTCTTTTGAAAATAATATGTCGATATGTTAATTTTTGAGAAATAATTTTATAGCTTTGTAGCAATCCAAACGTCAGCTCAAAAAAGTTGTTCTAAATTCTGCTATTATGAAAAAATCAACCTTAATTTCAGTATTAATTTCATCATTGTTAATGCTTGCTATCAACCTTGTAGCAATAAGTTACACAATAACTTTTACAGCTAACGGTGCAAGTACAATTTTAGATCAAGTCGTAGTTACTAACCTGATGCAAGGAACTTCTGTAACAGTACCCGCTGGCAGTTCTTTACTTCTTATTGATGCAACTTCAGTACCTCAACTAAATATTGACGAATCATTACGTATTTCCCCTAATCCTATTATTACAAAAGCAAAAGTATCTTTTTATACCAAAATAGGCGGACCAACATTGATTAATGTGTTTGGCATGGATGGCAAAAAAATTACCGGATTAGTTGAGAATTTGCAGACTGGTGATAATGAATTTTCGCTCACGTTACCAAAAGGTGTTTATGTACTCCATATAATTGACAAGGATAATACACACACAGCAAAAGTAATCAGTCAAAATAACAATTATGCTGCGATTGAATTCTCAGGTATTATAAAAGCAATTGATATTGTTGCAAATAAAGTGAACAGCGCATCTATCAATATGAATTATAATGCCGGTGATATATTGATTTTCAAAGCTATTTCGGGTAATTTCGTAAGTATATTAGCTGATGTTATTTCTGTCGACAAAACAGTGAATTTTAATATGGTTGAGTGCATCGATCAGGAGGGCAATTACTATCCGGTTGTAACAATCGGTTCGCAGATCTGGCTAGCTGAAAATTTGAATACTAGTCGGTTCAGAAATAATGTTGCAATAGCAGATAAAACTAATGACTCAGGTTGGGGGACTACCACCAATGCTGCCTACAGTGATTATGCTTCTCCCAGCACCAGCAGAACTTATGGTAAATTGTATAATGGCTATGCCGTGACTAATCTAAATAATCTGGCACCGGTTGGATGGCATATTCCCACAGATACAGACTGGACTTTACTTTCTGATTTTTTAGGTGGATTAAACAGATCCGGAAGTAAATTAAAAGAAAAGGGGGTTTCTCATTGGATGACTGAGAATACAGATGCAACTAACGAAACTGGATTTACTGCACTACCCGGAGGAACAAGAAGTACCGATGGGAATATGTATGATTTTGGCAGTATTGGATATTGGTGGAGTGCAACAGAAGGTAGTAATGTTAACAGCAGTTGGTACAGATATCTTCAAAATAGTTCTGGCGACCTTTTCAGAGCTTTTTACAACAAGAATGCAGGCATGTCGGTTCGTTGTGTCATCGGCGATTTAGCAATACTATCAACAAGCGGGGTTTCATCTATTACTTCATCAAATGCTTCATGTGGAGGTGAAATAAGCTTTAATGGAAATTTAGATATTGTTTCGAAAGGTATTTGCTGGAGTACTACAACTAATCCAACCATAAACAATGACAAGACAGTGGATGGTTCAGGAACCGGAGCATTCAACAGTTCGATTACAGGACTTACCATCAACAACACTTATTATGTGAGAGCCTATGCTACTAACAGCTTTGGCACTGCATATGGTTCACAAGTTAGTTTCTCAACAAAAACGCCTACCCTATCCACATCAGCTATTACATCTATCACAGATACCACTGCGGTTGGCGGAGGTAGTATCACTTCAATTGGTGGTGCTAATGTCACCGAACGTGGTGTTTGTTGGAGCATATCTCCCAATCCGACAATTACTGATAGTAAATCAAGTAATGGTTTCGGAACTGGAACTTTCATTAGTTCAATTAGCGGTCTGACTCGTGAAAACACCTATTATGTCAAAGCATATGCTATTAACAGCATTGGAACGAGTTATGGAACGCAAGTTAGTTTTTCAACCAAAACTCCAGAATTAACAACAACGGCCATTACAACTATCACTGCAACCAGTGCTTTAAGCGGTGGAAACATAACATCGATTGGAGGTTCAGAAGTGACTACTCGCGGTGTTTGCTGGAGTACTTCTCCGAATCCAACAACTTTTGACAGTAAATCTGTTGATGGAAGCGGTTCAGGTACATTTACTTCATCTCTTACCGGATTGACTCACGACACAAAATATTATGTGAGAGCTTATGCTACTAACAGTGTAGGAACGAGTTATGGTGAAGAGTTGAGCTTTACAACATTAAGTGGAAAAGTTGATTTAACAACTAATTCACCAAGTACAATACTTTTGACATCTGCCATTTCAGGCGGTAATATAATAAATGATGGTGGTGCCCCAGTAACTGCTAGGGGTGTTTGCTGGAGCACATCACCCAATCCAACAACTTCTGACAATATGACGTCCAATGGTAGCGATATAGGTTCATTTACTTCATCTCTTACCAATTTAACTCGCAATACAAAGTATTATATTAGAGCTTATGCCACTAACAGCATAGGGACGAGTTATGGTGAAGAACATTGTTTTACAACTAACATAAGTACTGTCAATATACCAGAAGGAACGTATATTATGGGAAGTCCAGTTACTGAACCCTTTCGAAAAAGTGACGAAACTCAATATCAAGTAACCCTAAGTGCATTTCGCATGAGTGTATTTGAAACCACCAACGCCCAATATGCTGATTTTCTTAATGCAGAAAGAATTGGCAACGACGGGAAGTATGCAGCAGGAGCATATCCAACACAAGCTTTGATCGCAGGAACATCTTCTTGGGGTTTAACTTATAGCGGTTCTCAATGGGTTCCCGAAGTAGGTTACGAAAACAATCCGGTAATAAATGTAACATGGTATGGTGCTACGGAGTTTGCTACTTATGTAGGCGGTACTTTACCCACCGAAGCACAATGGGAATATGCATGCCGTGCAGCTACCACAACACCTTTTAATACAGGTACTTGTTTAAGCAACATACAAGCAAATTACGATTGGGCTTATCCTTACAGTACCTGCACCAACACCTATACCACCCTCCCTGGCAAAACACAAGCAGTAGGAACTTACCCCCCCAATACATACGGCTTGTTTGATATGCATGGCAATGTCTGGGAATGGTGTAGCGACTGGTACGGTGCGTATCCAACCACAGCACAAGCCAACCCTACAGGTGCTGCTACTGGCTCACGCCGGATATTTCGTGGTGGTAGTTGGGGCCACAGTACTCAGAGTTGCCGCTCTGCTTATCGTTATGACCTCAACCCGAGCAGTTACACCAACAGTGGTGGGTTTCGCGTAGTCTTCGTCCCATAATTCACAAGGCTTGACTTATTAAAACGAGTTCTCTACATAATAAAGCAGAGGTAAATAAAAAAGTGAAACTACACCACTTCCAGCAACAAAAAAAATATATTTTAAAGAGCACATTTAACCATATAATTTAAATGAAAAAAAAAGAGAGAAAACCTGAAAATTGGCAGGATTTTGAGAGCCTATGTAAAAAACTTTGGGGTGAAATTTGGGAAATTCCAAACACAATAAAGAAAAATGGTCGATTGGGCCAAGAGCAGGCAGGTGTTGATATATATGGAAAACCAAAAGGAGAGAAGGGATATTGGGGGATTCAAGCAAAGGGTAAAGATGATTATATCAATGCAAAGCTAACACAAAAGGAAATTTCCATAGAGATTGAAAAAGCAAAAAAATTCCTCCCTAAATTAAGTGTTTTTGTTATAGCGAGTACCTCAAATAAGGATTCAAAAATTGAAGAATTTGTTCGTTTAAAGGATATTGAGAATAAAAAAGGAGGTTCATTTGAAATATTATTGTTTTGTTGGGAAGATATTGTTGATTTACTTGATGAATATCCAAATGTCTTGTCTTGGTATTACCATGGAGTGGAACAGAAAGGAAAATTCGATTTTAAAATTTCTTTCAATAATTTAGAGGAAACTCTTACATTAAATCCAATTTTCGAAAAAGAAATCACAAAATATAAATTGACTCATAAATCTGATTACGAACTAATATTTGATAACCTAAACCCTAAATGTCATTTGTCAAGTTTATTTGATCATGATCCACTTTTCCCATTTCAATCAAATATGATAAATTTGTCATGGTGTGACTTTGATTTAGTGATGGAGAACACAGGTGCTTTGGTCATAGAGGATTGGAAGCTGATTTTAAGATTTATTAGTGGTGTAACTAAATTAGAATCAGGGTCATTCTTTTTGCCTAGATTGTCATTAACAGACCAGGTCGATGATGAAAATAAAATAATTATTTATAGACCTTTAAACAATAAGCCATTAATACAAAATGATAATTGTATTTTTAAAATTTCACTATTACCCGAAACTAATATTGACAAAATAATGGTTGAATGGGAATTGCTTGCTAGAGATTTTAATATTAAAGATACTTTTCAGATAGATATTCAACCAAATTACATTGAGAAAATTGAATTTAAAGAGGTTAATAAAGATTCCGAACTTGTAGATGATGAGATTTATATAACTTACCATTGTGTTGAGAAAAAAAATAATTGAGTATACTTATTTGCAAATATAACCTTACTGGAAGAGCCTATTACATCCCATTAGTGCGACAAAAATTTCATTGATATAAATGTTAAATTTCATTGAATGATTATACTTTGTATCCAATCACAAACTATTTACGAACATTTACAGCAAGAAAAATATCAAAGCATATAAATTTATCCGTGAATATTTCACGGATATCAAAAAAAGTAATATCTTTGCCACATAATTATAATTCAATCAATCATGTTACTACGACTAAAAATCAGGAACTTCCTGTCATTTTTTGAAGAAACAGTATTTGATATGTTTCCTAATCCTAAACGGACTTCATTTCCTAATCATATTTATGGTGAAATGAGTGTTCCCTTGTTAAAGCAAGCTGCTATTTATGGTGCTAATGGTTCGGGAAAATCTAATTTTATTAAAGCGATAGCGTTTATTAAGTCATTTGTAACTCACGAAGATTTTCTGAAAAATGTAGATTTAGATGAATACATTTTCCAGTTGACGAATGTAAAACAACCGAAGCTTAATTTTGAAATTGAATTTTTTATCAAGGAAAAGTACTTCATATACAAACTGGAAATTGATAAAAAAAACATACAAGAATCTCTTTATCAATCGGGATTAGAAAAAACTCCGGACAAGTTACTTTTTAAGCGTAACGGAACCGAAATTACATCGGTTTATTTGGGAAATGAGAGTTCTGCAAAACAGTTGCTGTCAATGAATCCTCATTCATCCATTCTTCCCTTAAACCAGAAATTCCCTGTTCTGACAAGTGAAGATGTTAAGCTGGCATTTGAGTGGTTTGAAAAGAATCTGGAAATAATTACGAAAAACAGTACTGTTATTGCATTAATTGAAATGATGTCGAAGCAAACTGCATTATTGAATTTGACCAATGAAATATTTGAAAATATTGGTGTGGGAATCAATGCCATAAAGATTGCTGATACACCTTTTGATCAATGGGTTACAGACAATAAAAATGCTAAAGGTCTTCAACAAATTATGGAGAACGATTCATTAAAACCAAATACAAGTATTTCCAGAATCGAGAATAACATAAATATTTACTCAGTATCATTAAAGAAAGGAATTAAAACAGTGCAGGAATTTTTGTTCGAACAAATGGGTCAGTCAGGATTCATAAAAGAAATGAAAATAACTGCTCAATCTGATGGTACAGTTCGTTTATTGACATTAATACCAGCCATATACGAAGCTATAAATAAACAAAAAGTTGTTTTTATTGATGAAATAGACAACAGCATCCATCCTAATTTGATGTTTTCTTTGCTACAGTTTTATGGTGCTAAACAATCGAAAGGTCAATTAATATTTACAACCCACACTACCAGATTAATCAATCAGCAAGAGTTACTTCGGCCCGACGAGATATGGTTGACCGAAAAAGAAAATGGTAACTCCAAAATCTATTCTATCAATGAATTTAAAATCCATAACACAATTAATCTTGAAAATGGATATTTAGATGGACGATATGGAGCTGTTCCACAACTTGGGGATCTCAATTCATAATGGCTGAATCAAAGCGCACATATAGTAAAAGCAGTCCCGAAAGAGAGCTTCTGCCGCAACAGAGAATAAAAACAGTGGCAGCGGAAGCACATTTATTACCTATAACTGATATTCAGTCACCTATTTATCAAAAACATGATATTGAAGAAATGCCTAAAGCTTTTTTCATTATTATATCAGGCGGCGAGTTGCGTGAAAAGAATTATTTCAGAATTTTATCTTTACAGGATAAATTTAAACGAATTAAGTTGGAATTTATAGCAGATCCATTAAAACTATCACCAGATGGAATGTACGAATTGGCTGAATATAAGAAAGCACGTTATGCAACCAGCCAGAATGAAGATGCTGAACCGGACAAAATATATCTTATATCGGATGTGGATCATTTTATGAATGAACTACTTCGAGTTAAACCGAAATGTAAGGCTGATGGCTTTCAACTGATTATCAGCAACTCATGTTTTGAAGTTTGGTTGTATTATGCATATTGTGATACAATTCCAGATTTTCGGTTACCGCCAGATCCATTAAAGATAAGTAGCAAGTTTAAGGGTTGGTTACCCGGCGTAATTCGTGGTGGAATAAAACCTGAAAAAGCAATTTTAAGTATTTATCAGAATATTGAAAATGCTAAGAAAAATTACGAGGAAGATAATAACGGAATACCTATTCTATTTTCAACAAACATGTATTTATTGGCAGAAGACTTGCTGCCATTGATTGAACCTGAGCTGACATATTTGATTGAAGAAAGCAAGAGAATTGAGACAAAATTTAGAGACCTAAGCAAAAAATAATCCTTTGTAGATGTCCTTTTCTTATTTCATAACAACTGATATCTCAGCATAAAAACATATATAATAATTGAAATATCATACCTTATCGATAAATTTTCTTATATAAGAGAAAATATACCCATTGCTGTTACATCATCATCACCCCACTCAACATCCTTCCCGATTTAATTCCCAACCTCCTTGCCGAAAAGAAAACATCGTGTTCGGTATAAGTGCAGCGACCGGCAATTTCGATATGGCTGGCAGGAATACCGCAATTGAGTAGCAGGTATTCGTTGGCTTTCCATAAATCGAGGAAAAGACCTTGGGCATTGCGCGTGAAGATGGTGTCGACCGGAAAATTCTGTTCCTGAAAAGCGGTGTACAGCTCCTCTCCTACCTGATATACATTTACTGAGATGGATGGTCCGATTACGGCGTAAATGTCGTTGGGTGAACAACCGTAGTCCGTTTGCATGATGCGGATGGTTTCGGTTACAATTCCGGCACAGGTTCCCCGCCAGCCGGCATGGGCTACTGCTGCTACTTTTCGTGTGTCGTCGTACAAAAATACAGGAACGCAATCGGCAGTAGTTACGCCGATGCAAATACCGGGCAGACCGGTCACTAAGGCATCTATACCGTGGAGATATGCTTTTCTTTCATCTTCGGATAGTTGCATAAAACCGGCGTCAATTTTCCGCACTTCGGTTTGGTGCATCTGGTAGGGAAAGATAATGTTGCCGGCATCAATCTTTAGCTCACGGGAAAGCAGCTTCAGGTTCTCGTTAAAATCTTCCTGTTGATCTCCGGAAAAAGGACTGATATTAAATGCGGCATAATTTCCCTTGCTTACGCCTCCTCTGCGTGTGGTGGTAAATAGTTTCAGGGCAGGAAATGCTTGCGTAAGCTTGTATTCAATCATCATATCTTCTGCTGTTTTTCAGTTTTCACTTCAATAATTTCGTCGAGATTGGTGGTAAACCTTTTGGAGGTAAATTCCCTTTTTGATGCCCACGACTTCCCATCGCCCTGTGCAGCTATTTTGATGTTGTCGGTACCGTTTTTTTTTACTATCTCATCCATGACTTTGGACAACCGCCTTTGTTTTTCACGGTCTTTTTCATCAAAAAGATCAGGTTGGAGGGATGTTTCGGGAATGAGACCTGAAACAATCACTCCGGCGCGTTTAAAAGCATATCCTTCTTTGTAAATTTTTTCCAGTGCCATGTGGCAACAGGTAATAATTTCGGAAGTATCGTTTGTAGGAAACGACAAGGTAATCAGCTGACTCTGATAGTACTGTGCTTCAGCCTTGTATCCGCTGGTGGAAATAAACACGATGACCATACGTGCCAGTGAATGTTGTTTCCGTAATTTCCGGCTGCAGGAAGCTGCGAAGTTAGCGATTCCCTCCATCAATGGAACAAAATCCCTGATAGGTTCCCCAAATGAACGGGAAGTACATATTTGTTGTTTCTC
>Ga0172379_10009340_pt1 | contig 12131 bp, 15 predicted proteins | sample GrowelOW334metaG_FD_119756 | JGI IMG/M metagenome (GOLD analysis project Ga0172379, IMG submission 119756) | Groundwater microbial communities from an aquifer near a municipal landfill in Southern Ontario, Canada - Groundwater well OW334 metaG | ecosystem: Environmental > Aquatic > Deep... | reverse complement strand
GCACACTTTGTGCCCCATAAAATAACTACATTAATCTTGTTGTTTTGCTAAAGCAAAGATTTGCTTTAAACCTACTACAAGAGCAGCTGCAGCAGCCATAGCAACTATGTTTGTTACAATAAGAACAAGCATTGTTCCAACAGGCTTAATTAACTGATCTAATCCTAGTAATCCGCCTGCTGTTCCGCCAACCATAGCGATAGCAATAGCAGCAACCAAGAAATCAGTTATATGCTTATCCTTAATATTCAAGAGTCCTACAATTAAACCAAGAACAACAAGCAATAAAGTTGTCATACCGGCTACTCCTTGAATTGTTGCGGGAGCAAAAGCTGCCAAGATACCAATGATTACTGCAAGTAATACTCCAACAAGGAATGCATAACTGCCTAATTTTTGTGAAGCCATCTAATATACCTCCTGTTAAGAGAAGAAACAACCCACTATAAATATCTTCTCTGAAATAATACGACAAAGAACGAACAAATGCATGTATTCTTGCTCTTTTTACTTTTCTATTAAAATCCTTTTTTTTACTCCAAAAGCATCTTCAACTAACCTTTTTTCTTTCTCAGTTAATTCTTCCAATACTGGAGAGGAGAAGGATTGAATTATTCCGCTTAATGAAAGAGCATATTTGAATGCCTGAAGTTTCTTTTGAGTTGGAAGTAATTTATTTAAAGCAGAAATCTTTGCTTCATTTCTTACAAGTTTATGAAAATCAAGACCCGCATAATTATCTACTAAATCAATATAATATGCAGGAAATGCATTTGCAGAGAGCGGACAAAGCCCACTAAAACCTCTTTTTAAGGCGTCAAATGAAAGTTCATCATTTTCTTCAAAAATCTTTGTAAACTGATAATACTTTCCAAGTTCATCCAAATAATCACTGCTCTTGGAAGAATCAATTACTCCAACTAAACGCTCCCAATTTATTATATTGTCAAGCCAAAGAGGAGGAATATTTTTTTTGTAAATAGAGGGATTATTGTACAAAATAATATTTGCACTAGTTTGTGTAAAAATTGAATCAAAAAAATCAACAAATTCAAGTTCTCTCTCAAGTGCTGCAAGAGGAACATTTACTACACACAAACCAGAAAATTCTTTTGCTTCATTAATTCTTGAGATAATCTCATCAGTACTCGTACCAAAACAACCAACAATAAGCACTCCTTTTCCATTTATTTCATTAGAGACTATTTGAAGGATTTTCTTTCTTTCTTCATTTGAAAGGAACTCGCTTTCAGAAAATGAATTTAATACAAAAAAATTCTTTACTCCTTTATTCATTAAACGAGCAGTGAATGCTTTTAGAGCAAGAGCATCAACAGTAAAATCCTCATTCAGAGGAGTAATAATTGGAAGAAGAAGACCCGAAAGTTTTTGTGGAACAAAAACAGGAACAACTTCTTTTCTTCTAAAAAAAGTCAACCCCATAAAACTTGCCCCTAGTTATTCTGATTCACTCTCTTGGATATCACAGCTTTTGCAATATCCTTGATATTATCCCCAACAAGAGCTGCTTTCATTATATCAAAAACATATTTATCAAGAGCAACTGTACTTGTCGGCGGAAAATTGTCCAACAATATTTTTACCGAAGAAAAATCAAGTGAAAAATAAGCAAGCCCATTGATTCGTTCAATGGATTTTCCTCGGTCAACTACATTTCCCTCAAATATAGCAAAATCTATTTTTGAGAATCTGTTTGTATAATATCCATCTACCCAAATATCATCACTCAAAAGCAAAGCGTCCTTTGGGTGAAGATCTCGTTCTTTTAATAACTCAAGAATAACAACCTGTTTGTGGTAATTATCCAAAAAGTTTTTATCTTTTTCCAAGTTCTTCATGTGAAGTTCCTTGTCAGCATCCGCTTTCTTTGAAATATAATCATCACTAACACACAAAAAATGTTTTTTATCAAAAAACTCGTTAAATTTGTTTTCACAAAACTTTCCCTCTGCAACAGACTCGTGATGCGCTGAAACTAAAAATAATTCTATTTTACTTGACTTGCAAAATTTGGTCAACTCTTTTAAGAACTTTAAAACAACCTTTTCGTCAGCTTTGTAAGAACCTTGGGAAGAAAGTACCCCTTCCATTTCAATAAAACAAAGTTTTTTCATAAAATAAACAAGGAAAGAAGCATTAAAAAAGTAATTTTTGGGCGAGTTTTAACAAAAATCAACAAAAAAGAAAGTTTTTATAGGGGAACGAGGTTATTTGATAATATGGCAAAAGTACAAACAGGATTATTCCTTATAGGAATAGGGATTGGAATGATACTGAACTCAGTAATTCCACTGCCTGCAGAACTTAACTTTGTAAAACAAATTGCATGGCTAGTTTTCATTGTAGCAGGAACTTATTTAATTATTATAAGCACGGGCTAGAAGCAAAAATAACCTTTTGGTTTAAACAAAACTAAAAACGTACACTTAAAAACACTTTAACCCTCAAAACTGTAAATGATTAAACGACTTATTCTTGGTTCGGCAGAGAGTCCTAAAGAGGTAATCCTTGTAGGAACAGCCCATATTTCAAAAGAATCAATTAAACTTGTTGAAGAAACAATTGAAACAGAACAACCTGATGTTATTGGAGTAGAACTGGACAAAGAAAGATTAGCACAATTATTATCTGGAAAGAAATGGCAAGAGACTAATTTAGTAGAAATAATTGAAACTGGAAAAACATATTTGTTTTTACTAAACGTTTTGCTTTCTAATTTGCAAAGACAACTCGGAGCAAATGTCGGAGTTGCTCCTGGCGCAGAAATGATGGCTGCAATAAAAAAATCCCAGGAAAAAAAAGTGCCCCTTCAATTACTTGACAGAGATGTAAGAATTACATTAAAAAGAGCATTTAATGAAATGAGTTTCGGAGAAAAAGCAAAACTTGGCGGATCAATAGTTGCAGGGTTCTTTGGGGCTGGAGAAAAAATTACTGTTGAAAAGATAGAAGAACTGAAAAAAGAAGATTTGATTAATAATTTAATGAAAGAAATGGGAAAACAATTTCCCTCAATCAAGAGAGTTCTTGTTGATGAAAGAGACACTTATATTGCAGAAATGATTAAACATTCCCCTGGGAAAAAAATTGTGGCAGTTGTCGGAGCGGGCCACTTGCAAGGAATTGTAGAATACCTCGAAAAAGAGAAAAAAATAAACTTATCAGATTTAAATAAAACTCCGAAGAAAACTAATTACTTTAAAATAATAAGTACAGTTCTTCCAATTGTTTTCCTCATAATTCTTGTTTTTGGATTTTGGGCCAAGGGAATTGATGCCACACTAAACATGCTTCTTTACTGGATAATAATTACTGGGGGATGCGCTGCAATAGGAGCACTTGTTGCAAGAGCACACCCCTTTTCAATTGCAGCAGCATTTGTTTCAGCACCAATTACTACTCTTCACCCCGCACTTGCCGCAGGATGGATAAGCGGACTAGTTGAAGCAAGATTTAATCCACCAAAAGTACTTGACTTCGAAAAATTACCCGAAGTATCATCCCTTGGAGGATTTTACAATAACAAAGTAACACATATACTAATTGTTGCAGCATTGACAAACTTAGGTGCAACAATCGGAATAATAATTGCATTCCCAACACTCGTTGCACTACTCGCGTAAAACACTTTTTAAATAAAATCCCATATTAGGTCTATATGAAAATTAAATATAAAACCTGGCAAGAGCAAATGAAACATTTGATTACTTCTGTTGAAGAACTTTCAAAATACTTGCCTTTAAACGAAAAAGAAAAGCAAGAAATTGAAAGAGCAAGTGCCAAGTTTCCTTTACGAATAACCCCTTATTTTCTAAGTTTGATTAATCCTAACGACAAGGAAGATCCCTTAAGAAGACAAGTTATCCCAACTGAAAAAGAACTCGTGCAGGAAGAAGAAGAACAATTAGTGGCATGGGATGAAGAAGCATGCTTTGCAGTCAAAGGAATCGAACACAAATATCCTGACAGAGTAGCATTTCTTGTAACACGAAACTGCGCAAGCTGGTGCAGACATTGCGTGAGAAAAGTAATGTGCGAAAATGTCAAAGGACTCAACCTAAATGAACTATCCTTGAGTGAAATAGATGAAGCAATCAAATACATAAAAAACAATAACGCTATTTGGGATGTTTTACTTACAGGCGGAGACACACTAATGCTTTCTGATAAAAAACTGGAATACATTCTAAAAGAACTTCGAAAAATAAAACACGTAAAAATAATTAGGATTGCGACAAGAACTCTAGTTTATCTCCCCCAAAGAATAACTCCACCTTTAGTGAAAATGATTTCAAAATACAACAAAGAAGAGTACCCAATTTACATTGGAACACAATTTAATCACCCGAATGAAATTACTCCTGAATCAAAAAGAGCAATCAAGTTACTTACTGATGCTGGATTTGTTTTGTATAACCAAGCCGTACTACTAAAAGGAGTAAATAATAAAGTAAAAACTCTTGAAGAATTATTCAAAACCCTGCTTACACTAAAAATACGCCCATATTACTTATACCACTGCATGCCTACACTTGGGACAAAACACTTACGAACCACAGTAAAAGAGGGAATTGAATTAATGAAACAATTACAGGGAAGAATTTCTGGATTAGCAATTCCACAATACATTATCGCTTCAAAAGAAGGGGGAAAAATACCAATCCCTTACAGAGAATTTACTTTTTCAAATGGAAAAGTGGAAGCAACAAATTACGAAGGAAAGAAAATTACTTACTTTGAATAAAATAAAACTTGTTAAAGAAAAATCCAGAGTGCCAAATATTAAAATCCCTAACAAGTTATTTTTGACTATGGGATAATTTAACTCATACTCTTGATAAGTTTTTTTATCATTCAGGAGCTAATCCTTTTATACTTCCATAAGGAATATTATTTATGCTCCCAAGCACAATGTCAAAAATAAGAAAACTTATTCAAGAACAAGCAAAGTCTAGAGCTAGGGCAATGGAAGAATACAAGGGAACAACACAAGTAAAAAGAAGAGTTCTCCCACTTCCAAAACCAGTACTTCAAATATTAAGAAAAAGAGGAAATCGGCCAATAAGAGTTGTTTTTCTTTGCGAACAAGGAATAAGTAATTCTGCCCAAACTAGACAGGAATTTATCTCTTATCTAAGAAGAGTTGGACTTGACCATAACAAAGTATTCTCTCTCGGATTTGACTCCATGGATTTAGCTAGATCAAAATACAATTTAAGACAAACAGATTATTTTGTTGAAACACTCCCTGGGCTTCTAGGCCATTTGCCAAAATCAAACCCAAAGTTAGCTACTGCATTAAAAAATAGTAAAGTACAAATAATTGGAACTGACAAACTTGCAACAGTAAACGCAAAAGGGGAACTTGAATACCCCTCCCTTGTAAAAGAAATATTAGCTAGAGAAGCAAAAAAATAATTCTCTAGTAAAAAAAATGTTTAAACCTTATACTTTATTCAAGTCTTGTTCCTTGGGGAATTGATTCATCACAAAAGAACACTTTGTATTTGTTGTCATTGTTTCTTGCAGCAAGGATCATCCCATTACTTTCAATTCCAGCTAGTTTTGCAGGAGCCAAATTGTAAACGAATGGAGCTTTTTTTCCTTGCATTTCTTCTTTAGCAAAATATGGTTTTAGCCCAGCAACAATTGTTCTTTTTTCTGTTCCAAAATCCACACTTAATTTGTATAACTTATCCTTTCCTGCAATATCTTCTACAAGTTCAATTAAACCAACTCTAAGTTCAACCTTTAACCAATCACTAAAAGGAATTCTATTACTTACAATTCCAACTGGCGCAGAGTCTACTTTCTTTTCAACAACAGAAGTCGCTTTTTGTTCAAACGGCAGATTTGCTATTTCTTCAGGTCTAACTTGTATATCACTCATAAAATCACTAAATAATTTGTTAAATAAAAGAATTAAAAATCAAGAGGGTACTTTATAGAACACTTACTCAAAAACATTTGAGAAAGCACTTTTTAACACCCTACAAACACAACTTGTTTGTATAAATGAAAAGGAATGAAAAATAGAACTATTTTTCGGGAAATAGAAAAGAAGATGATAAAATGGATGACATATATAATACAAAACCAATAACACAAAACAAAATTGTGTTCTTTGATATAGATGGAGTACTTACTCCAAACGCGGATTTTGTTCCGGGAAAAAACCCAAACATTACAAGCGAATCAGTTAGGATAATGCACAAATTCGTTGACAAAGGATTTTTGCTAGTATTCATTACTGCAAGAGGAGTAAATGAACTAAGACTCAAAAACGGATTTGAAGAACTATTAATAAAAGAAAAACTCTTAGACTATTCTCTGGTTTATGGATCTGCAGGACTTGATTACGCAACGTACAGTAATGAGTTCAAACTCAAAAATAACCAGCCAGTATTTAGGAACGAGACAGTATTACTAGAAAAAAAAGCGGTAATCAAAAGAGAAACATTTGGGAATTTGGATCAATTCCTAATATACAAAATGCTGCTCGGCAGAGAAATTCAACAACAACTAAAATACAAAGGGTTTCATATTGCTCCTGCAATAAATGAAAAACTATTAACGGACGCAAGGTTATTTTACCAACTGAAAAACAATACTAACGCAGAAAGACAAAAAGCAGTGATTGCTTCCCAGAAAATCGCAAACGAAATGAGAGAAGCTTTCAAAAAAACAAACAAATATGGATCTCCAGTGGACTTAATTGCAAAAGATATTGTTGCAGGAATTGCAATAGAACCAACAATGCTTGGAAAACACTTTGGAGTACTAAGAGCACTCAAACTACTAGGAATAAAACCAAACGATGAACTCATCGGATACGCATTCGGAGACAATAACTCTGATGGACAAATGAAAATACGAAAAGATATTGAATTTGTTAAAATAAATGGAACAAATACAGATTTTGTTAAAAAGGCCGAAAAGATACTCCGAAAATACTAATTTGAAAGCAAACAAAGAGTTCTTGAAAAAAACAGAGAAAGACTCCTCGAATCACTAAATCTTTTTTATGTACCCTCCAACGGTTGAGGCATACCCCATAGAACTTGCAACTTTTTCATGCAAAGCTCTCATCCGGCGCTGAATTTTAGCTGATTCCGACCCGAAATAATTTTGAACCTCAACCTTACTTGAAGGATTAGAAAGATCTTTTTTACTTACTGATTTTCCTTTATTCGAGCGCATTAACTTAGTTTTCAACGAAGGATGATCAAAATAAAAATTTGATTCAGCGGAACTAATTTGAATTGTATGATATCCCGCAGATTTTCCAACCCGCTCAATTTCAGAAAGAAGATAATTCGCCACGGGCATTCCAACAACTCGTTCAAAATCTTTTACCAACGTAGAATTTCCATACGCCCCTTGGATTTCCCTTACCAAAATAACTCCGTTTTCATTAAACTTAACACGAGCTTCAAAAATAGGATGCTGTTTAATTGATTCCACTCCTTGTTCATCAATTACCCGAGCCTTACTTGAAAAAACAGCAACTGACAAAGGAACAGCATAGACATAATCTCTTGGACGAGCAAACAAATCCACCATAAATGTTGATTCCCCCTTTATGAAATGTGGCTTAAAAGAACGCACAAAGCGTTTTGCATTAGTGGCTTGGAAAGCAGGAACATCCTTCAAAAAAATTCTTTGCCTCCTGCGAGGAACAGCAAACTTCTCTTCTAACCTCGCACTAGTACGTCTAAGCAAAGTTCTAATAGAGGAAGTAATTTTAGGCATAAAAATAAATTATCGTTCTTTTCTTTTCTTAATGTAAGGTAAGAGCTGTCCTTTTTTTTCCGCTTCTTTAATCAAATTTTTTGCATACACCATTCTCTGAAGAGACCCGATCAAAGAAATTAATGCGATTAAGTACAAAAACAAATCAATGTAAAAGAAACCAAATACTGCAAGCAAGAGTGCAAGTAAAACAAGAACTAATTTATCTGCATGCTCTCCAATAGCAGGCCAATCCCTATTATCAGTAATAACAATTAATGCAACTCTTGGTTTTGCATAACTTGAGATTGCTGAAAAACCCAAAGCCAAAACACTCGCAATTGCTAACCCAGGAACAAAAACAAAACTTCCAAGCATTGCAAAATCCACGAATTTATCAATCATTGTTTCAAAATAATTTCCCCAATTACTTCGCATATTTAGTGCTCGAGCAACTGTCCCATCAATTAAATCCATTGTTGGAGCAAGAAGGAAAAAAACAAATGCAAATAACCAATTTTGTTGAGAAACAAAATACGCACCAATCAACGCAAGCACTAAACCCATAATTGAAATTAAATTTGGAGAAATTTTTAGTTTAATAAAAGGAATTGCAAGAACTTGCGCTAAAGGTTTAATGGAATTACGTAAATTTGATAACATGCTTATCTCTCCTTCATCAAGTGTCTTCTTGCAAATTGAGTTTGAGCGTGATGCCACAATTTTGCTTTGGCATTTGCTACAACACTTGTTCTGCAAGCTTTTATTTCTTTTCTAAATTCTTCCTCATTAACAGCATCAATTTCCGTTAACCCGTTTCCGATTTCCTCAGGAGTATGAGCATCACTTACCCCAAGCATCGCAATTTTTCCATTAACATCCTTACTCATTGCAAACTTTTCTGATTTTTTATTTAATCCTTGATAATATGCTCTTGCATTATAAATTTCCATTGCATCAAATTTCTTCCATTCTTTTGGAAAAACTTTCAGATTACTTCTTGGCCAATCAAAAGGGTGAGGACAAGAAATTAATGCATCTTGCTTTTTTACTTGATCAAATATTTCTTCCAAAGGTGCAGGAAATATTGGTTCAGTTAAACAATAAACTACTACCTCTCCAACACACTTCTTGCCCTTCTTATCTTTCAAAACTTTAACTTCTTCTCCAGGAATTAATACTACTCCTTCTTTTTTTGCAAGTTGCTTAATATTCTCATTTCCATGATACGCGCCCATGTTATTGTGATCCGTAAGTGAAAAACCTATTCCTTTTTTCTTACAAACCTTAACAATAGTAGAGGGCTTAGTTAATGCATCAACACTAAACCTTGAATGCATGTGTAAATCAAAAAGCATCAAATCAAATCCATTTTCCAAAGTGTTTTCTTCTAAAAGAATAAAGGGACTAACTCTTTAAAACCCCTTTTACTCTAAATTATGACATTATGAATGTTACCCAAATGCGCTCAGATTTCCCTATTTTACAAAGAAAAATCAAAGGGAAACCAATCGTTTACCTTGATAATGCTGCAACTTCATTAAAACCAAAACAAGTAATTGATGCTGAAAAATATTACTATGAAAACGCCTGCGCGAATGTTCACAGAGGGCTTCATATTTTAAGTGAAGAAGCAAGCAGAGTACATGAAAGTGCACACGAAACTGTTGCTAAATTTGTAGGTGCAAAAAAAGAGGAAACTATTTTTGTTAGAAATGCAACCGAAGGAATGAATCTTGTAATGTACTCCTTATACAACTCAAACTTTTTTAAAAAGGGAGACAAAATTTTAGTTACAAAAATGGAGCACCACGCAAATATTGTCCCTTGGCAATTCCTTGAGAAAAAAATCGGAGTAAAACTTGAATATATTGGACTTAACAAAGATTACACACTTGACATGAAAGATTTTGAAGAAAAAGTTAAAGGGGCAAAACTTGTTTCGGTTACTGGTGCAAGCAACACTGTCGCATCACTTCCCAACCTACGCGAAATTGAAAAAAGAGCACACAAAGAAGGCGCCCTTGTTTGCATTGATGCTGCCCAATTAATCCCCCACCATGAAGTAAATTTTTCTGCAATGAATTTTGATTTTTTAACTTTCTCAGGACACAAAATGCTCGCACCAACTGGAACGGGGGCATTAATTGGAAAGAAAAAATTACTAGAACAATTGGAACCATTTATGTTTGGAGGAGACATGATTCACACGGTGGATTGGCACTCATCCTCATGGAATACTTTACCAAATAAATTTGAAGCAGGAACTCCCAATATTGCTGGAAGTTATGGAATCAAAGCAGCAGTAGAATACTTAAAAAAAATTGGAATGAATAATATTGCAAAACACGAAGAACAATTAACAAAACTCGCTCTTGAAGAAATGGATAAGATTGACTCCGTAAATGTATTCGGGCCAAAAGATGCAAAGAAGCAAGGCGGAATAATTTTGTTTGAATCAACTAAGCTCTCCGCACACGAACTCGCAATGGCATTAAGCGAAAGCGAAAACATTTGTATTAGAAGCGGAATGCACTGCGCAGAACCAATGGTGTCCTCATTAAACAAAGAAGGATTAGCTAGGGCAAGCTTTTACCTATATAATACAGAAGAAGAAGTAAAGTTCTTTGCCAACTCACTAAAAGAAATACTCAAAACCTTCGGATAACTCAAAAAATAAGCATTTTAATCAAAAAAAAGCACTAAATAGAGCGAATTTTGGAAGAAAGTCAAGCCAAATTACGACCATTCACTCTTCAAGTTCATTCATTTTTTCAATATCATTTGTTGCAATTACCAAAAAATCTTTCTCGCTTAATTCGAACACTAAACGCTTTTTTTCTTTAACAGAGGGATGAACTAGGGTAGTTGCCCCATATACAGCAATTGGCGGAAAATAATCTTTTTCAATTGCTAAAAGACTAAGAACCTCTTTGTCTTGAGCAGGAACAAGATCCTTTTTTTTAAACAATAAATTTGCTTCTTTTGAAGTAATTGAGTCTTCTTTTCCAATAACCACTACAAAAAAATCCATTTCATCATCAACGAAAGGCACAGCTTTGGCAATACTACTTTGAGAAAGATGAACTGAGTCCGCAACCTTTTCAATTGAAGTCACGCACGGGAAAGAAATAATCTTTCCATCCAACTTATTTACTTCCAAGAAATCTACGAGCATAATCATCACAACAGAATAACATATTTAACAATAAAAAGAATTATAACCCCAAACACTAGGAATAAAATTACACTTAAAAAAATACTAAAAAGAATAAAGGGGGTGCAGGAAATTTTCCCACACCCCTAGGAGGTTATGATTTTAACTATTTCTTAAATTTTGGTTTCTTTGCACTTGCTTTCTTTGAAGAAACTAATGCTAATACAACTAATATTAGAAGTACCAACAATAGCAACCCAACTATTGGAGCAGTATATGCTGAAAACCAACCAGTTATACCTAATGGTTCATTCTCTTTTCCAGAAAATGAAATTAACTGAGATTTTTCAAAAGTTCCTGCAGAGGTTTCAATTGTAAGAGAAACATTCTTATCAGAAGGTTCTATTCCTTCACCAAACATAGTAGTTAATTTTACTACTGTTGTTTCGCCAGGAAGCAAAAATACTCCTTTATTGAAATCCACAGTTGCATTCATATCTTTGATTGCAATATTAGTCACATTGAAACCAACATTTGAATCATTGGATACAACAAATTCAACTGTTACTTCTTTTCTAGTGAATACTTTTGTATCTGAAACTGTATTGTTAACATTAACATCTGCACCAACAACTAAACTACATGATGCCCCTCTTGCTCTTACTACAAATTTAATTTCTTTTGTAATATTTGCATCATTAGAGATTGTTATTGTTGCGTTATAATCTCCTTCTGTTCCTGCTGGAGGAGAAACATATACGTAAAGTAATTTGTTTTCCTTTGGCAGTAATGACAAACTATCTTCACTTAATGTTACCCACGGAGGAACAACTGCTCTTACTGCAATTTCTTGTGCAAAGTAACCAGTATTTGTTACAATTAACGGAACGATTGTTCCATCACAACAATTTGCATCAATTGTATTTTGAATAGCAAAGTTCATATCGTGACATTCAAGTTCTGGAATTGTCACTACGCTAACAGTCTTAGATAAAGTTCCTGCAATTGATTGTGCAGTAATTGTCTGAGACAAAGCATACTCTTTTGGAACTGATCCAACGAGAGAAACTGTTTTTGTTTCTTTACCGCTAATTAATACTTCACTTTGAGTGAAATACAACCAGTTAGAGTCAATTGACAACTTAAAGTTTTGAGTTGCAGTTCCGCTATTTGTAAAAGAGAATGTTTGATTTACTACTCCCTCTTTACAAACCAAAATGTT
>Ga0172379_10009339_pt1 | contig 12131 bp, 12 predicted proteins | sample GrowelOW334metaG_FD_119756 | JGI IMG/M metagenome (GOLD analysis project Ga0172379, IMG submission 119756) | Groundwater microbial communities from an aquifer near a municipal landfill in Southern Ontario, Canada - Groundwater well OW334 metaG | ecosystem: Environmental > Aquatic > Deep... | reverse complement strand
GTTCAACGGATAGAACAGATCCGTCCTAAGGATAAAATGTATGTTCAATTCATACTGGGGGTACTAGACGGGCCTATGGTCTAGTGGTATGACGCGGCATTCGCATTGCCGATGCCCGAGTCCGATTCTCGGTAGGTCCACCATTTTTCACTAAAGTTACGAATGGCACAGCCAAAGTATAATATAGTGTATACAAATTATATACTGTTCCATGTGGAACATAACCCTGTACCCTACTGGTACAGGTTTTTTGTATACAATAGTGTAGACAAATTGAGTGAACATTAACTCATGGACACAAATAGCATTAAAACATTTAACAAATAAAGATTTAATTGTTCCACGGGGAACAATTATAGGCATTGATCTACAATCACCAACTCGCCAAGCGCGCACAAACAATTATACACCACAGAAAAAACCTGGGGTTCAGGGGCGGAAACTGTTTGAGCTAACGACGCTTAGCGAATTTATACAATATTAGTAAGGCGAGTTTTTCCGCCCCGAAACTTTTGGTATCTTTTGGTTACAAAAGTACAACAAATATCCAAAAACCACCAAAAGGTGGTTTTTGAGATATTATATTTAATTGGGCGATTTCTGGATTCCTGCCGGAGTTTACCCCGTGCCTTGACACGGGGCAGGAATGACAGATGCTAACTTTTATCTTTATTTTAAGCCAAATACTAACGTCGTAAAATATTATAACATTTAAAATATTAATAAAAACTCCAAAAAACCTAGTACTCTACATCAAAAAGTTATTAACTTTTACCCCTTGACAAACAAACCAATGTAGTGTAGTCTTTAGGCAAGATTCCCAACCTTCTTCAACCGCCGGGATATTACCGGCAATTCTGTCGGCCTAATCAGCTGACAACCCCGAACGGGAAGCACGCCGGAGGCCACCACCTCCAACACCACACGCCTAGCGTATGGAAGTGAACTCCCGTCTGCCGCGATAAGTGCGGGGTACGAATCGTCGAAAAGGAATGGTCGCCCACGCTGCCCGGGCAACCGTAACACCCTCGATCGATCACGACCCCGCACTTCTCCTTCAATCGTGAAGGAGACAAAAGAGAACCGGAATCCACATTCACCACCCCGTCCATCACAAATTCTGAACAACTTCAGGCATTGTGAGGGAGAAAAGGGGTGGTTTTTGTTTACCCCCACACCAAATTTTGGTGTGGGGGTTTATCTACTTGCTTTTTTTTATAGTTTTGTTATAATTTGGCCACTAAATATAAGGGCCGTTAGCTCAGCTGGCTAGAGCGCCTCGATGGCATCGAGGAGGTCGCAGGTTCAACTCCTGTACGGTCCACAAGGATTCTCAAGAGGGAATCTTTTTTATTATATTGTGCGTGGAACGAGTTTGTGGTACAATATATTAGTATGGATAATGAATTAAAACAAAAAATTTTAAATTTGCGTTCAGCTGGCAATACATATTTTGAAATTAATCATACCCTAAATATCAATATCCCTAAAGCATCATTATCTTACATTTGCAAAGATGTTGTATTACCAAAAGACTACAAAAATAAAATCAAACTTCTAAACAAAAAAAGTTTAGACTTAGCAAGACAAAAGGCTTATTCAATCAGAGACGAAAAAAAACAAAAAATGTTTAAACGACTTTATAAAGAAAATTTGAATTTAAAAAAAATATTAGCTAATAAAAATGTTACAAAAGTATTACTTTCATCTCTTTATTTAGCAGAAGGAGCAAAAACACCAAAAGGATCTATAATGTTTGGTAACTCTGATCCTAGAATAATCACGTTTTTTCTTTCACTGTTAAGAACTGCTTACAAAACAGACGAGAATAAATTTCGTTGCACACTACAATGTCGTGCAGACCAAAATGTCAAATCTTTAGAAAAATTCTGGTCAAATATAACCAATATACCTTTAAATCTTTTTTACAAAGCACAGATTGATAAAAGAAGTTTAGGAAAAAGAACATTGAAGAAAGAATACAAAGGGGTATGTAGAATTGATTATTTTTCCGCAGAACTTTTTCATGAGTTAATGACTATTGGAAAAATCATTACTGAGTAAATATGAAACTAACGCAAAAATATTTCTGGTTAATTATTTTATTATCATTAGTTTTGGGAATTGTTTGGAAAGGCCCGGGATTGATATTAAAAAATTGGCTTACACCAATTCTCATGATTATGATGACCTTGGGTTGTTTAAAAATTGACTTAAAGGAATTAAGAAATTTTAAACATGACTGGTGGCGTTATATTTTAATTTTGGGTAATATTTTTATTGTCTCGTCATTAGTAGTTTTTCTGTGCCAGAAATTTTTAAATCCAGAAATTTATTTGGGACTGTTACTTGCAGTGGCCGTACCCTGTGGTATTTCTGTTGTTGCTTTCTCCATTATTTTAAATGGTCAACCAACCAAAGCCTTAATTACCACCACCTTGGCGCACTTGACTGCACCACTTTTGATTCCTATTATTGTTTGGCTATTTGCTCATAAAATTATTAATATAAATATACTCTCCATGTTTTGGTTAGTTTTTAAATTGGTAATCATCCCAATCCTACTTGCCGAAATTATAAAATATTTTAAATTTGATAAATATCTTGAAAAATATATTGCTGGTTCTAATACTATTTTAGTATCAATGCTGAATTGGGGAACAGTAGCGCCAGCAGCCTACTTAATTTCTTGGCAAAACAATTCTTTTTTAATTGCCATGACTATCGCTTTATTTATTTTTATTTTACAAATAATCATCGGAAGTTTGTTTGGTAGAAATAAAGAAGAAAAAGTAACTTGGTCAATTGTAAATTTTTATAAAAACACCGGATTGGCATCGGTAATTGCCTTAACTACTTTTGGAACGCCGACTGCTTTAGGTGTTGTAGCCTACATACTAGTCACCAATGCTGCTTTAGCACCTTTTCAATTTTGGTTAATGAAAGTTAATAAAAAATAAATATAAATAATTTAATAATTTTACTAAATACTAACTACTAATTACTAATCGCTAAAATATGCTTTCAATCGGAATTGTTGGATTACCAAACGTCGGAAAATCTACTTTATTTAATGCTTTAACCCGAAGCAAACTTGCCAATGCACAAAACTTTCCTTTTTGTACTATTGACCCAAACATTGGCGTAGTAGAAGTACCAGATGAAAGATTAGAAAAGCTTGCTAAAGTTTCTAATTCCAAAAAAATTGTACCCACTGCCATACAATTTGTAGATATTGCTGGCTTGGTAAAAGGGGCAAGTGAAGGCCAGGGCTTGGGCAATAAATTTTTGTCACACATTCGCGAAGTAGATGCGATTGTACAAGTAGTGCGCGAATTTTCTGATAGTAACGTAATTCATGTAAATAACAAAGTCGACCCACAGGATGATGCGAACACAATTAATTTGGAATTAATTTTGGCGGACATGCAAACAGTAAGTAAAAAATTAAGTAATGCCAAAAAAGATGCCAAGGGTGCGGCCGCGAAAGATATGAAAGCAACAATTGAAGTCTTAGAAAAAATTCAAACTCAATTAGAAGCAGAAAAATTTGCGAGTACTTTGGAATTTACCGAGGACGAATTATTAATTGTAAAAGATTTACAATTATTAACCATGAAGCCGATGCTTTATGTAATTAATGTTGATGAAGCTCCCACCACCCCTGCACTCCTCCTTCCCGACACAAGTTCGGGACAGGCAGGGCAGGAGGGGACAAGTCAAATTGAAATTTGTGCGAAACTCGAAGCCGAATTAGCAGACTTAAGTCCCGAGGAAGCCAAACAATATTTAAAAGAATTAGGAATGAATGAAACCGGACTAGACAAATTAATTACTGCGGGCTATAAATTATTAAATTTAGTAACATTTTTAACTAGTGGCGAACCAGAAACTCGCGCTTGGACCGTACGCGAAGGAACAAAAGCACCCGACGCCGCGGGTGTAATTCATACTGATTTTATTAAAGGTTTTATCAAAGCCGATGTCTGTAATTGGCAAGACTTTGTAGAATTCAATGGCTGGTCGGGAATCAAAACTTCGGGGAAATTAAGATTGGAAGGGAAAGATTACATTGTTCGTGATGGAGACGTGGTGTACTTTCATGTAGCGACTTAAACAATTATTTTAATTTCTTTTTAGTTTTAGCCATTGTTAAAAAATTCTTTCCTGAAACAACTTGCTTACCTGTACTTAACTCAAAATCCTTTTTTGCCCGCTTGGCTACTTGTCCACCTTTTTTAGCTACTTTAACATTTTTAGAATAACCAACAGCTTTTTCTTTTTCTGCAATACCACGAGTAGACAACTCGGCTAAAGTTTAAATGGCTCGGCTTTTGGTGAGGGGATGGATTGAATAAGACGAAACATTGTTTCTGTGTCAGCGACGTCAGTTTCTCTATTTTTTCCATCTTCTGCTATCAATTTCAACTGGTTACAATTTGTAACCGTTTGGCCACTTCCTTCTTTTATCAAACGATGTTTCAATACTTTCCAATAAGTTCGAGCATCCTGACTTTCGGTTAAAATTCTTACAATATCCACCACACTAAAATACCACTTTTCTTTTTTCTCATCCCAAACTCGACGCACTGGTTGATTTTCAAAAATTGCCACAGTTTTATTTTTTATTTTATTCATAATAAAAAAATATAAAGGTTATTTATATTTTATCATATTTAATTTTTGGTAACAAACATAAACAACCCATAAAAACGAACAAGGGCGCCTCTACCAGCGGCGCCCTTTTTTCTTCCACGATCAACCAGTGAACTCTACGTCCTCCTCGAAAAGGATCTCCTGGGCGATGACGAAGTTCTCGTTCAGACGCGTCAGCACCAGCTGTGCAGTCTTGGGAAGATGTCCCCAAATCTCCTGGTGCACACGCTCGCGCACTGCCGGGACGAGGGCGTAGGACACGCCCAGGTTGACCGCCACGAGTGGCAGACCGATCGTGATGTCCAAGAACAGGTCGTTCCAGCGTTCTACCAGCTTCATGCTAGCCTCGTGAAAGAAAATCTAAATTAACTTTAATATATTATAAAGTGTTTGTAAAGGTTTTTGTAAAACAAAAAAACTCGCCTTACTAGCGAGTTTATTTATAATAATCTTATTTAGTGGACAAAATCACAATTCCAGTAATAATTAGCCCTATGGCAATATAATGAAACATATTGAAAGTTTCTTTTAAGAAAATTAAACCAGTAACAGTCCCTACTAAAACCGACCCTCCAATAATTATAGGAATGCCAATTGAAACAGGAACTCCTTTTGAAAATACAAAAAACGAAGTAATTTCAGCCAAGCCAACAAATATACCTGCTAAAACAGCAAACCACACTCCCTTTTGAGAAATCGCCATTGGGCTGTTCGTAATTTTTAAAACAAGCAAAACTACCCCCCCCCACTAATGCTGCCACAATTTGCAAAATAACTGCTCCAACAATCTGATTAATATGACCTGACGATATTTTTATAAAAACATTATAAATACCATAAAAAATTGCTGTTAAAAGTGCTAAAAAAATCCAATTCATAATGTTTATTTTAAAAGTATCTTAATTGTAGCAAATTTGTATACACTATCCTATACAAACTGTGGATAAGTCTGGGGATTAAACCCAAGAACTGTGGATAAATGTATACAATAATCTATACAAACAGCCCAAAATATTGAAAAACATAGCATTTGTATATACTATCCTATACATTTATCCACAATGAAAATGGCTTAATAGAGCCATTTTTTGCTTATTCTAGCCAAATACTTGACAAACTCGTAAAAGTGTGCTATAATATATCTAGATCATTCACAAAGTATATGTTCTATCAGATTTCGGTCGGATGGAGCATGTCCCCTTTTCACTACTTTATAGTCTCGAGCTAACTCCTGCTTTCCTGTCATTTTGTGACGTGGAGGCTTTTACAAAAACAAAAATAAAAGATCTCAAAAAGACAAAAGCTAGCTCGAAACTTACTGGTGAACCCTAATTATACGTGCTGTGCCCTAAACCAGCCTGGCGCGTCTGGGTCTACACCGATACGAGTGGTAGAAGGGAAGATCCGTTCCAGAGAAACGGCTTGCTCAATCAGGCGTTCCTAGTGCTTAAAAGCTTAAGCTCTAAGATTGCCTGATAGGCGCTTTCCTGGGATATTAAAGGCGGTACGCCATCTATTAACCTAGGGTGCTATCGCTTTTTTTTTATTCCACTATTGCCAATTCCCTAATAATACTATATAATAGTTTTCCAGTTTATCTATTTAACAATTTTTGTTATAATATAATTTATATGAACAGCAAACAGGCTTTTAGCCAAACATTCTTAAAAGAGATTAAAGAAAAGCTTTTAGAAGAAAAGGCTCGTTTAGAATTGGAATTAGCAAAATTTGCCACCAAGAATGGTCATGGCGAAACTGACTTTGATGCCAACTTTCCCGAATACGGCGACAAAGAAGATGAAAACGCTCAAGAAGTAGCTGATTATACTACCAACAAGCCTTTGGAAATATCTTTGGAAAAAGAATTGCGTGATGCCGAAAAATCTTTGGAACGTTTAGAAAAAGGTACTTATGGTGTTTGTAAATATTGCGACAAGCCAATTGATGAAAAACGTTTAATGGCTCGTCCAACTTCCAGCGCTTGTATTGAATGTAAAAAAACTTTGACACAAGAGGTGTAAATCATGACTCATTAAAACAAATAACATGGACACATAAAATGAGTAAATGCTATTTGAGTAAGGTGTTAATGAAAATATGAACAATAAAGCTCGCTTATCAATGTATATACTAACAAGCGGGCTTTTTTTATTGCTTGACCAAATCTTAAAATATTTTGCCAGACTCAATCCAGACTATACATATTATCTTTGGCGACCATGGCTAGGCTGGGAATATTTTGGTAACACTGGCGTTGCTTTTTCACTGCCAATTCCAAATTGGTTAATAATAATTTTTACACCATTTATTTTGCTTGGTTTAATTTTTTGGTTTATGTCATTGCGAGGATCCGCCCACTGGCGGAGCCGAAGCAATCCCAAAGAAGTGGGGGATTGCTTCGCTACACTGCGTTCCGCTCGCAATGACAGATTAACCCTTGCTATCTTTTTGATTCTCGCCGGCGCGCTTTCCAATTATTTTGATCGTATTTTATTTGGCGTAACAATTGATTATTTGCGAATTTTAACTAGTATTATAAACTTAGCAGATGTCATGATAGTGGGGGGAGTGATATTGTTGTTAATGAAAAATGAAAATAAAAAATTATATGAAAAGTGAAATGCTAGAAATAGTAAATGAAAATGATGAAGTAATTGGTCAAGAAACCAGAACAAAAATTCATCAAGAAGGGTTACTGCATCGCGAAATCCATGTTTATTTTATTACTCCACACGGTGAAATTATTTTCCAACATCGCGCCAAAGACAAAGACACTTACCCCGATAAATTGGATGCGACAGTAGGTGGACACGTGGAACCGGGAATGGATTACGAAAAAACTGCCATTAAAGAATGCGAAGAAGAAACTGGTATTAAAATTGATTCCAAAAAATTAATTTTACTCGCAAAATTAAGAAAACAAAGTTTTGATGAAATAACTAATACCAAGAATAATACTTTTCGCGCACAGTATGCTTATCTTTATAACGAACCAATTAATAATTTAAAAGTTGAAGCTGGCAAAGGTTTGGGATTTGAAGCTTGGAAAATTAATAATTTACCAAATTTAACAAATGAAGAAAAAAATAAGTTTATTTCTGTATTTTTGGAAGAAGATATGTTGGAGCTTTACAGTAAAATGAAAGGGTTATTGATAAAATAATATGAAGAAATTTTGGGCATGCAGCCAATAATTCTTGTGGGTGATTTGGGGAAGATAAGGTAATTTTGAATAAAACAAACTCCGGCAAACTCCCCCGGCCTGTGGGCCACCCCCTCTTGGAGAAGAGGGGGATAACAGACGACTACCCCTCCTTAATCCTCCCCTTATAAAGAGGGAGGAAACACGAAACGTTCACTCGTTCACGCGCGCACAAACACGAGGTAAAAATTTAGTGGCAAGTATGAGAGGTCCTTCGGAGCTTTTTAGCGAAGAAGGATTTGCTCGTTTAGAGCCGAGCTTTCTCGGCTCGCACGAGCAAAAACGACTTGCCTCGCCGAAGCCTTAGCGAAGGCGGGATGACGAAATCTAAATTTTCTGCAGTGTTTGTTTAGCGCGAAGTTTTTACTCCACTTTTTTGAAAAAGTGGAAATAGAAGTAATTGAACAATTCTACAAAACCACCCCGGCCTGCGGACCGCCCCTCCTTCGTAAGGAGGGGATAACGAACACCCCCTGATTTACGAACCACCTGCAAAAACGCAGGTTTTTTGTTTTTTATGATATAATATAAAAAAATATTTTGTCATTTTCTTATTTTATTGGAAATTAGTAATTAGAAATTTGAAATTTTCAAACTATGTTCACAAAAATAAATTCCGCGACAGTAATTGGCCTGGATTGTGCACCTGTAGAAGTGGAAGTAAATTTGGGCAAAGGCTTTCCGGGATTTAGTATTATTGGACTTCCTGATGCTGCCATCAAAGAAGCTAAAGACCGAATTCGCACTATGTGGCGCAATTCCGAAATGAAATTTCCTGGTGGCCATAATATATTAGTAAATTTAGCGCCCGCTGATTTACACAAAGAAGGTTCGGCCTATGATTTGCCAATTGCCGTAGGAATTTATTTGGCAAGCGAACAACCAGAAATAGATTTGAGCGATTCTTTATTTGTTGGCGAACTCGCCTTGGATGGAACTTTGCGCCACACTGCCGGGATATTACCCCTGGCAATTTTTGCCAGGCAAAAAGGTTTCAAAAAATTATTCGTGCCGGCTTGTAATGCCCCCGAAGCGAGTTTAATTAATGAAATAAATATTTATCCGGTAATAAATTTTAAACAATTAATTGCTCATTTAAATAATGTTGAAGAAATTATTCCGAGTGTACCAGAAGAAATAGGGGATAACGAAAAAATAATTTCGGAAATGGATATGGCTTTTGTGAAAGGTCAAGAATTTGTAAAACGCGCATTAGAAATTGCCGCCGCCGGCGCCCATAATATTTTATTATCTGGCCCACCTGGCTCGGGAAAAACTTTACTCGCTCGGACCTTACCCACAATTTTACCCAAAATGTCGCGCGAAGAAATTATTGAAGTAACCAAAATTTATTCTGTTGCCGGAACACTACCAATGGGTTCGGCTTTGATTAATGAACGACCGTTTCGTTCACCACACCACAGTGCTAGTGCAATGGCGTTTATAACAGCAAGGTAATAAACTATGAGATAGTTGAGAGTATAAAATAAAAAACTTCATTGATTACAATGAAGTTTGATTTGTTTAAAGACTTATTTAAAATTTTATTTCATTTCTTACATTATCCATTCTTTGAAGGTTTTTTCATCGCATGCTCCTGTTTTAATGATAAGTTTAGCAAAATCTTCTACATAGTATTTTTTAATTCTGTTTTGCTTAAAGGGAATTGGGAAAGGCCTCTGCCATGTGGTATGTCTAACTGTCCATTGATGTTTACCCCCTGTGTTGACACTAAAACCGTCAATCATTGTCAGTCTTTTAAGTAATTGTAAAATCTTTTTTCTTTTGACATCAGCATATTCAGCCATACTAATTTAGCTAGCAGGGCATTTTTGGTTTGAATAAAATCCAAAATCTGATTTTGAAATGCTTTTGTCAAATAATTCTTTTAACTGATGTGGTTTGGGAAAATATCTTTTATATCCCCCTAGTTCAGAAATATATTGAGGTGGAATTTCATACACAGCGTAAATAGAATCATTAACCATTTCTATAAAGTCTTTTGCATTTTGTCCTTGAGTAGTAAATTCGTAACCGTCGACATTTATATGGCCTACTATAAAACCGTCACTCTCTCTTACCCACTTAACGTTAACTCGTTTTGGTAATTTTTGGTTATAACAAATACTGGCTTCATTTATTAGAGCCCCGCCTGGTAATTTTGTTTTAAAACCTGCAATAAATACTTTGATTCTGTATTGTAATGGTGAGAGATTGTTCATATTGTTAATGAATACCATTTAAACATGAAAATTCAAAGTTGTCAATATGTGACGTGAATTGGTATTTTGAAGTTATTTAGAGAACTATGCGATATATTTACTCAAAATAATGAGGAATCTAGGTAGTTAGTATTATAGCACTTTCTAATTATTCTGTCATTTTTCTGTTAATAACAATATATATTATTATAAATTTGATAGTTTTAGTGTTTTTTAGCATTACAATTGGCTTTTTGTAAGTTTAAGCAAATATATGAGTATGGATAGTAGCAAATGGTATAAAAAAATTAGGGACACTTTGATTATTACAATCTTGATAAATATATAGATTAGAAAGATAAAACAAAACCACTCTCATGAGTGGTCTTTTGTATTCTGTAGGAAGTTCACAATGTTCACTTGTTCATTTATTAATCCTTCAAAAACAAGTAACAACTTCATCGTTATCATTACAATAGTTAGAATAAATTGTTAAAGTAGGTGAAACAATATAATCAGAATTTTCATCAGAATGTGTTATTAGTGAGTCTGTATTTCCGTTTACTTTGCCACTAAATTTATAAAATTCAGGATACATTTTTATAGTGTAGGTACGTATAGGGTCATTTGTTTCGTAATCAGTTACACCTGTTGGATTTTTAATATCAGCAATTATATATAGAAGCGTATTTTCATTTGGTATCATTACTTGTGTCATAGGTATAATGGTGACAGTATGACCCGAATCACTAACTTTGAAACTAGCCGAGGGGGCGTCAGTTGGAATTGTACAAAATTTACCTTGAGTACACGGTGCTTTAGTTGTTAAACGAACTTTTTCATACCATAGATAGGATAATGTTGAATCAAATTGTAGAGAATTTATTCTTAAATCTGTAACAGTTGACGGAATATTAAATTTAATAGTTGCGAATATCTGGTCATTTGCTGGTCCTCTAATTGTATCATTAAATGTTATATCAGAAGTAATGATTGCTTTAATATTTATAACATCTACTTGGATACCTCTAAGTTCTGTGCCGTTTTCATCAGTTACTTCCAAATTAAATGATTCATTGTCAGTTTTTGTTGTAATTCTTTTCTCTATAACGCCACTTGAATTTGATGTGATGGATTCTTTTTTTCCTTCCTGACTAATAAAAACTGTTTTATTAGGCCACAACGCACCATCACTTTTTTTTGTGTGAATAGTTAAAATTGCATAATCAATACCATTATTTTTTATTGCTGGCTTACTTAAAAAAATATCATTTGTTAAAGAACATAATTGGGTATTGCAAGTTGCGGATTCTGTTGTTTTACCAGTGCATTGTGCGCCATTATTTTGGGGTATTGGTGCTGTGCAGGTTCTACTTCTTTCTGTAATACCACCACCACAAGTTTGTGTACATGTACTCCAATCACTCCAATCACTCCAACCCCCATTTATACTATCAGTTGAACAAGTTTGTGTGTTACAGGTTTTTACTTCAAATGAACTTCCAGTACAATTAGTACCTTGGTTAGCAGGAGTAGGGTTTGTACAACTTCTTTCTCTTCTTTGTGTACCACCGCCACATGTAGCTGAACAGGCACTCCATGAGCCCCAGACACTCCAACCACCATTTACTGTTTTTGTTGTATCATTATTGATGTTATTAATTGTAATACTACCAATAAAAACATTAATGTTTTGTGATGGTTTTTGATAAACTGTGTTTATATTTACAGTACCATCTTCTAATAAAATTTTATTTAGTATTTCTGCTTTTACAGTTCTTACATCCGCAGTTGGTTCTTTGTCTAATTTTTTACGCATTCCGTTTTCCACATAAAAAACATCAGAACTCCCTGTTGTTTTTACAAACATTCCATCAACTGGTTTAGCTTCTGTAATTTCAGTACCAGTTTCAGTAAAATTTGGCCAGTAGGCGTCTGGTATATCTCTTACGAGACTAGCCCAATTATTACCATATAATTCTTTTGCAATTGTTTCACTATTAATTTTTCTTAATTTATTACCTGGTTCAATTACATAAATACTAGGCGATATTTGAATCTTTACTAATTTT
>Ga0172379_10009338_pt1 | contig 12131 bp, 8 predicted proteins | sample GrowelOW334metaG_FD_119756 | JGI IMG/M metagenome (GOLD analysis project Ga0172379, IMG submission 119756) | Groundwater microbial communities from an aquifer near a municipal landfill in Southern Ontario, Canada - Groundwater well OW334 metaG | ecosystem: Environmental > Aquatic > Deep... | reverse complement strand
TTCATGAATGATTGGTAAATATTAAGGCTGTATGTATCATCAACAGCTCCGGCAGTTCCTTCTTTGGTATAAAGTTGAAAAACACTTTTTCCTCTTCCTGCAAGGTCAAGAGCAAGATATTCATGGTCACATTCTTGCATTGCAACCCAACGTTCTCTTTCTGTCGGCAGTACATCGTGGGAACTTCCACAATCTGCACTTCGTTCAAAAAGTCGACTTCCCATGATTCCCGGGAAGAATATTATGTTGCTATTTCCTGTTGTAAAATTATGAGATTCGGTTGACGTTAAAAGAGCGCTGTCAGCCGTTTCGAAATTGAAACTGTATTTTCCTTTTGGAAATTTTGCGGATGCGGTGTATTGTTCGCCATCAGAAAATATTCCGTTTGTAAGTGATTGTGTTGCAACTGTGGCATCAACGACCATTGGAATAGTTTCACCAAGTTCAAACTTTTCAATCCACACACCGGTGTCATTTGTCGACCCAGCTGTAAATCGCAACGAATATATCGGGCTTGTTGATGTTGCTATGATTGCTACTGTTTTTGTTTTTTCAATGTCTACATTGATCGGAATGTGAATCCTATTATTCCCGACGACAATACCTGAGGAATTAAGTGCTTCAAGTAAAATATCAGCAGATACTTCTCCCATACTCATTAACGACGAATCTACTATCACAGTCGTCGTCGCTTGATAAATATTTTCACGTTTTAATGTCGCCGTGACCGATTCACCTTCCGTAATCGCATTTCCCCAATTATCATTCCCAACGAATTTTGTCGTTTGAGGAAATCTTTCGTTAATATTGCTTCCTTGAACAACGATTGCGTGGTCGCTTAAAGTAAATTGTTCCTTGTAAAAATCCGTATCAAAATCCACCGTATTCCGGATCACCACATCCATTTTTGTCGGTTCGACATTCTCTTGGTCAGTATAGATCGTCTTGAACGTCAACAGATCTTTGTTCGCAACGCCTTTGTCCGGGTCAATACCATCACTGAACTTATCGTCGGAAAGTGGTGTGAGGGTTGGGGCGATATTAGTTGATCGTTGTACTTTAATATCAACCGTTCCTGTATTACTATCCACCTTCCCGTCGTTTACTTTGAACGTGAAAGAATCGTCGCCGACGTAATTTGTCGCTGGCGTGTATGTTACTTTATTTCCGAAAATCGTTCCAAGCGTTCCGTGAGATGGACCTGATACGATCGAATAAGTAAGAGTTTGCGTCGGAACATCTGAATCAGTCGCCAAAAGCGCAATCGGAAGAAGAACGTTTTTATCTGTAATAACAGAAGTGTTCCTTGCAACTGGCCCGTGGTTCATTGGAGACGATAAAGATCCTCCATTTTTTAAAATGGAAATTACATTACCTCCAACATTTACTCCTGCGCTCGTAACAGCAATATCCTGGTCACCATCTCCATCAAAGTCAGCCGAAGTAACAGAGGAAGGCCAATCTCCCCCTACTCCATAATCAACCTTTGATGCAAAGGTGCCGTCTCCGTTGTTTTTAAAAATAGAAACAACACCAAAATCACCGTTACTAACAGCAATATCCTGGTCACCGTCACCATCAAAATCGGCAGAAATCACATAATTTGGAAACCCGCCTGTCTCATAATCAACTTTTGATGCAAAGGTGCCGTCTCCGTTGTTTTTTAGGAAAGAAACAGCACCCATACTATTGTCCGTAATAATAGCAAGATCTTGATCACCGTCGCCATCAAAGTCAGCATGAGTAACAGATGTCCAATATGCTCCAACATCATAATCACTTTGGGAAACAAAAATACCATCACCATTATTTTTTAGAACGAGAAAACCCCTGCCACCAACCGCAACAATATCCTGATCTCCGTCGCAATCAAGATCAGTCACGGCAACAGAAGAAGGATTACTTCCTGTCATACCATAATCTACCCTAGTGGCAAAAGTACCATCACTGTTGTTTTTGAGAATAGAGATATTCGACCCACCAACCACAATATCTTGATCACCATCACCATCAAGGTCGGCTGCAGTAACAAACCCTGGATAACTTCCTGTACTGTAATCTACCTTAGTGGTAAAAGTTCCATCGCCGTTGTTTTTAAAAATAGAAACGTTTGATGAAGAATTGTTCGCAATCACAAGATCAAAACTGCCGTCGCCGTCAAAATCTGCCGAAGCAACACTCCATGGGGAAATTCCCGTATCATAATCAGTTTTTTGTGAAAAAACGCCATCTCCTGTGTTTTTAAAAATGGAGAGAGTATTAGAAATTATGTTTACAACAGCAAGATCTAGGTCATTGTCGCCGTCAAAGTCAGCAGAAACAACAGACCACGGATACTCACCTGTGGAATAATCAGTGTTTAAAGAAAAATTTCCACTACTGTCGTTTTTAATAACCGAAACAGTAAATGAAAAATAGTTCACCGCAGCAATATCCTGATCACCATCACCATCAAAATCCGCAGAAGTGGCAGAAAAGTTTTCCCCCATCCGTCCTCCGGTTCTAAAAGATTTGAAAGTATCGAATGTTCCATCACCTTTATTAATAAAAATATTGTTGCTTCTAGATCCACCTCCAACAGCAAGATCTGGAGCTCCATCACCGTTAAAATCGGCTGATGTTATAAAGAGTGAACCGCCTTTTTCGACGATATACTTAACCCTTAACGCAAAAGTGCCGTCGCCGTTATTTTTAAAAACAGAAAGATTTTCATTATATCCAGCAACCGCGAGGTCCTGATCACCATCCCCATCAAGATCTTTGGAAATTACATAATTAGGATAAATACCGGTCTCATAATCAACTTTTGGTGCAAAGGTTCCATCACCATTGTTTTTAAAAATAGAAACATTGTTAGACCCACTGTTTACAACAACAATATCTGAGTCGCCATCGCCATCCATATCAGAAGAAACAATTGAAGAGGGGTAATTCCCCGTGTCATAGTTAACGTCGAAAAAAAAGATACCCTCGCCACTGTTCTTAAAAATGGAAACAGTGTTAGTGTCTTCGTTTGTAATCATGAGGTCTTTATCTCCATCACCGTCCAGATCGGCCGCAGAAACAGCAGAGGGACTACCGTTAGTATTATAATCAACTTTTGATGCAAAGGTACCGTCTCCGTTGTTTTTTAAAATGGAAAAAGTCTGTGGAAAATGATTCACAACAACAAGATCCTGATCACCATCAATATCAATATCCGCTGCTACTACAAAATAAGGTTCATAGCCCGTTTCATAATCAACTTTTGATGCAAAGGTACCGTCTCCGTTGTTTTTAAAAATAGAAACAGTGTTATCAGGCTCTTTCACAACAATCAAATCTTGATCGTTGTCGCCGTCAAGATCTGCCGAAATAACATGGCGTGGATGGGCCCCTTTGACATAATAAGACTCTATCGGTATACCGAATTCATATGGTCCAGCTGCATAAACAAAATTGTTGTTTCCGAACAAAAACAAAAAAGAAAATACTACCACACCCCATTTTTTCTTTGCCGCAAAATTTTTCATAAAAAGAGAGATAATTACTTAGTTAATATAATCGTAAAACTAACAAAAAAGGGGGGATAAGTAAAGCTTTTTTTCGAAAACTCACTTTAAAGGAAGAGAGTAATATAACCCATTCGTCTTTGACGAGTGAAACAGAGTGATATGAGGTCAGTGTTATATACTCCTGGATTGCCGCGTCGTTCCACCCCGGCTCCACTTCTCGCAAGGACGACGATCTCACATTTTTTAAAAAGGTTAAAACTGTTGCAAAAACGAAAAGCGGCGATTGGCATTTTCGTGCCGATCGCTGCTTTTTTGAATTCCTATTTCTTCTTCTCGTCCTAAATTTCTACATCATTAATGCACCACGACCTTTGGAAAATATTCTTCAAGGATCTTTTTGGCGTGGAGGACGAGATCTTTTTCGGGGGGTTGTACTCCCTCCAGCGGGTTCTCTCTTCCCAATTCTTTAAACTTATGCGCGCCGAGGGTGTGATATGGAAGGAGTTCGACGCGTTCCAAGGTTTTCAAATGTTGAAGTTCTTTGCCGAACCGATGCAGTATCTCGTCGGAATCATTGTATCCCGGCACCAAAACGTAACGGATCCACAACGGTTTTCCTTGCAATTCTCGGAACTCCGCCATGGCAAGGGTGTTCTTGTTGGAATTGCTCGTGATCTTTTTGTGACCTTCATCGTCAATGTGTTTGACGTCGAGTATGACAAGGTCGGTAACCTCGTAGAGTTTTTTCACATCGTCGTTCGCAAAACCGCCATTGGTATCAAGTGCGGTATGAATGCCCGCAGCTTTCGCTTTGACAAAAAGCGGATAAAGCTCGGCAGCTTGAACGGTCGGCTCTCCTCCCGAAACGGTCAGACCTCCACTCTCGCCGAAATACGGACGCTGTCTTTCGAGTAGCGCCATTATCTCATCAGGCGACATCATCTTCCCTCCCTCATACGCTTGCGTATCAGGATTTTGGCAATACAGACAACGGAACATACACCCTTGAACAAAAAGGATGAAACGAATGCCCGGACCGTCGGATGTTCCGAATGTTTCAACGGAGTGAACGCGAAGCATAATGATTATTTAGATAATTAGAGTGTGCTAAAGAATGTGCGTGCAAGAACTTCTTGTTGTTGTTCTCGAGAAAGTTTTACGAAATTGACGGCATATCCCGAAACGCGAATAGTGAGTTGTGGATAGAGCTCGGGATGTTCCATGGCATCTTCAAGCGTTTCACGATTCAACACATTGATGTTCAAATGATGCGCTCCTTTGATAAAGTATCCATCGAGCATTTGCGCCAAGTTTTTTATGCGATCCTCAGGTTCAGGTCCGAGTGCCGGTGGAGTAACGGTGAACGTATTGGAAATTCCATCGCGCGCGGAAGCATAATTGATCTTTGCAACGGAATTCAGTGAGGCAACGGCACCCGAGGTGTCGCGTCCATGCATTGGGTTTGCACCCGGAGCAAATGGTGCACCCGCCTTGCGTCCATCGGGAGTTGCGCCGGTTTTCTTTCCATACACAACGTTCGATGTAATGGTAAGAATGGAAAGTGTTGGTGTCGCACCGCGGTATATCTGGTGTTTTTTGAGTTCATCGTCAAAATCTTTCACGAGATCTTTGGCGATCGTGTCGACCTCATCATTGTCATTTCCGAATTTCGGATAGTCGCCTTTGAGAATGAAATCGGTCGAAAGTCCTTGTTCATTGCGAACGACTTTTACCTCGGTGTTCTTGATAGCCGAAAGTGAATCAGCAACAACGGAAAGTCCCGCCGCACCGAAAGCCATGATCCTTCCAACATCGGAATCCATGACCGCCATTTGCGCTCGCTCGTAAAAATATTTGTCGTGCATGTAATGAATGACATTCATTGTTTCCGTATATGCGCGCGCAACATGAGCGCTGGTCAGTTTGTATCGAGCCATAACCTCGTCGTAATTGAGCGTGTCGCCGGTCAATGCCGCGATACCCGGAACAATCAACTCCCCCGAAACCTCATCGCGTCCTTCATTGATGGCGAGAAGAAGTGTTTTTGCGAGATTGCAGCGCGCACCGAAGAATTGCATTTCCTTTCCCGTGGTCAATCGTGAAACGCAACAACTGATACTGTTGTCATCGGAACCCGAGCAATCTTTCATCAACGTATCATTCTCGTATTGAATGGATGACGTGTCGATGGAAACTTTCGCACAGAACTTCTTGAAAGGCTCCGGTAATTTTTCAGACCACATAATGGTGAGGTTCGGTTCAGGCGAAGGTCCGAGATTGTACAATGTTTGCAAAAAGCGATACGCCGTTTTTGTTACCTTTGAAGTTCCGTTGTTCCACAAACCCGCCAACGAAACAGTCACCCATGTCGGATCACCGGCAAAGAGCGCATCATATTCCGCAGCGCGAAGATGGCGAACGAAACGAAGTTTGATAACAAGCTGATCGATGAGTTCTTGCGCTTTTGATTCATCAAGAAGACCGCGCTGTATATCGTCTTCAATGAAGACATCCAAAAATTCCGCGATATTACCGATACTCATTGCGGCACCGTCATGTTCTTTGATCGTGGCGAGATACGAAAGATACAACCATTGCACCGCTTCAGTCGCATTGCGCGCAGGTCTCCCAACATCAAAACCGTATTTTGACGACATGTTTTTCAAAAGCTCGAGCGCCGTGATCTGCTCGGTGATCTCCTCACGCAAACGAATTCGTTCATCGTCCATCGGTCCGAGATGCGTTTTCAGATCTTCGTTCTTCTGTTCGATCAATCGATCGACACCATAGAGCGGAACGCGTCGATAATCACCAATGATACGTCCGCGGGCATATGAATCAGGAAGTCCAGTCAACACTCCCGTTCTGCGAAGTGTTTTCATTTCATCGGTGTATGCCGAGAACACCCCGTCGTTATGGGTCTTGCGGAATTTGAATTGTTCATAGATCTTCGGGTCGAGCTTTCGCCCTCTTTCCTCGCAGGCTTTTTCCACCACGCGAATTCCGCCCATCGGTTTTACCCCGCGCTTCAAAGGTTCGTCAGTTTGCAATCCGACAATGATCTCGTCGTTCTTGTCTATATATCCGGGCGCATGACTGTCGATCGTGGAGACGGTCACCGTATCGATATCAAGCACACCTCCCGCATCGTGTTCTTTTTTAAGAAGTTCCAAACATTTTTGCCAGAGGGCTTTTGTTTTTTCGGTCGGACCGGATAAAAAGATCGGTTCTCCGTCAAAAGCTTTCATTTTATTAAAAACGAAATCACGAACATTGATCTCTTCAAAAGTATCAGTCTCCAACAGTTCTTCTTGTATCATATTTTTATTATATTAATTATCGAACACTAATAATTTTTCGTTGCCCCACCCGACAACAAAGCCCGTTTCGCTTAAATTTTACATCCCTTTGAGCGGCGGGTCAATTTAATACCCTTGCATGCAAAACAGCTGTCTCATAAAACCAAAAAGAAACGCCTCGAGACGTTTCTTTTTAAATATTTTGTTATAAGACTATTTCCCCGCGTCCTCGTCTTGAATCTCAAGAATATCGGCAATTCGGTGTTCGATACCTTCGAGACTGTAATCGGATTTGACCACATAGCCTTTGATACCGAGCTCGAATCCTTCGCTCATTTTTTCCATGTCGGAAAAATTTGTGCTGATAAGCACCGGTGTTTTCGGAACGATACCTTTTTCTTTTAACGCTTTCAAAACTTCCATTCCATCCATTTTTGGCATTTTAAGATCAAGAACGATCAAATCAGGATTTATTTCCATTGCGAGTTTCAAACCCTCTTCACCGTCTGAAGCAGTAACAACCTCATATTTTTCAGGATAATCACGATGCAGCGAATCTTTGAATATCTTGCAAAAGATCTTGTCATCGTCAGCTATAAGTACTTTTTTTGGAATTTTTGTCATATATTGATTGTAAAATAAAAAGTGCTACCTTCTCCAACACGGGAAACAGCACCTACGATTCCCCCATGTGCTTCTATTATACCCTTAATTTTGATAAGACCAAGTCCCATGCTTTTTTCTCCTCGCTGATTTCTTCGCACCACGCCGAATTTTTCAGGACGTACAAACAACTTTTCAGCTTGCGTTTCATCAAAACCGACGCCATTATCAGTTACCGCCGCAATAAGACAATCCGGAATATTTTTAAATTCTTCGTCCTTTTTTTCACCCACAAACCACTTAACCCCCTCTTTTTCAGCTTCTTTGCTTAAAAGTTCACCCTTTTTATGCATAAAAACATTCGCCGATATCTTTCCGCCCGGATTTGAATATTTAATGGCGTTTGAAAAAAGATTGTCAAAAACCTGCTCAATACGCGTATAGTCACAACGAACTTCCAATGGAACCGCGTCTGAGACTTTCGATTCAAGTTCGATCTTTCTGTCTTTTGCGATATAGCCAACAAATCGAAGACGCTCGGCAATGGCTTTCCTCAGATCCACCTGTCGCATCGACAAAACAAAATTACCCGTTTGAATCCGCGCGACATCCAAAAGATCGTTGACCAATTCAAGCATCGCCGAGGAGCTTTCATAGATCATCTGAATATATTCATCGTACGTTTTTTTGTCCAAACGAATATCCTCACCGTGCATCATCTCCCCCATTTTCTTGATCCCATCAAGCGGACTGCGCAATTCGTGCACCATCATTGCGGTAAAATCTTCTTTCATTTTCTCCGCTTCTTTTTCAGCGGTAATATCATGCAGAACAACCACGCCGCCCAAAACTTTTCCATGAACAACATCTGATTCTCCTTTGACCGGTGAAACAAAGATCCTGAAAAAATTCTTTCCAATATCAACCTCAGTGACCAAAAGCGTTGTATCGGCAACAATACATTCATCGATCTTTGTTCTCAGATCGAACTTTCCTCCAAGACTTTCAATAAGATCAAAAATATCCACGTCGGGATCATGCTCCAAACCGAGATACTTTTTCGCGGAAGGATTAACGACCATAATGCGATAGTCCCGATCCACCATCACCACGCCATCGGGCAAACTCTCAACCATCGCATTCAATTTTGCCTCTTCTATTTTTATAACGTGTTCCAATTTACTGACCGCTTGCGAAGCCTGGGCGACGATCTTATACAAAATGGTCATTTCTTTTTCTTTATACAAACCCTCTCTCGTATCAGCGATCGTAAGCAAACCGACGATCTTTTCATCGATAACAAGCGGGATATTGAAAAAAGAATGAACCGTATCCACGACTCCTTGCGTATCTTCCAAAAGAAGCGCTCCCGTAATACGTTCTTCGACTTCTTCGGGTGATATCTTCTTGTCCAAAAGAACCTCCAAAGATCTTTCCATTCTTGTACGAACATCATCGACAAAACTTCGACTGATCGGTTTTTCAAGGTCGATCTTGAATACGAAACTTTCCGGTTTCACCAGTATATATGAAACGGTGCTGTACGTAATGAATTGATTCAAAGACCCCGTTATCACATCAACGATCTTTTCAACATCAAGAGAATACCCGATACGATCACCGATCTCTTTAAGGATCGCAAGTTCATACATTTTACGACGGAGCTCCGTTTCGCGCGCTGTTGTTTCATAACGAAAAATACGCTCGCGCCAAAAAAACGCAACAGCGATCCCGCCAGCCAAGAATCCAACAATATAGATAAGAAGATTCTCCATAAAAACAAACTAAAAACTTCTATTGTTCAACCGTTGGATATTTCTTGAAAATTGAACCGAGTGTCGCGCGCACGATCTGACCCGAAAGCTCGACATATTGATCGATAAGTTTTTGTAAAACATCTTTTGCAACTCCTTCAATATTCGTTACTTCCCCCGTTTCATTCACCGTAAGACCTTTCACTCCGCGAGCTCTCATGATCGCGATCTCGGGTCCGAGAATGATCGACTGTCGGGAAATGATCTCATTTATCAAACGTTTGTATTCTTCTTTTTCTTCCATAATTTTATTCTTAAGATAAATAAAAATTAATTTCCCTTTATTGCATTCGACAATTTCGTGGCAGCAAAAGCCATCGCGATATATCCGATAATGAATAATGCATTTGTAAAGATCAACACTCCTTGTTGCGTTGTCGTCGAATAGATATTATTCAATATAAAACCAACAAGAACACTCACCATGCCAACACCAAAATAATTAAGTGCCGTTCCAAAAACTCCGCCCTTCATCCGACGCGCCGCACCAAAGACAACGATATTCGTGACCACAGCAATGATCACCACGCTGGTGAACACATACATCTGTAAAGGACTGGACATCGCAGCTGTTTCTTCCGCGGTGAAAGCCGAACAACTGCTTGCAAAAGCAAAGAGAGATATTGGAATAATGATACGAGCTGGTTTTTTCATAAATAAAATACGTAATCGTTAATAATTAAAAAATACTTTAATACTGTAATAGTAGCACAAAAACACCCGGCTTTGGCTTTTTATTATCCACAACCTTTTAAGTCACTTCTACCGCCCTTTCGCAAGAATTTTTCGAGTCTCTTGTTTATAGATTTCGACGTTCGGTTGATCGAACGCGTTAACTTTCATAAGTTTTGCAAGATACATTGTTTCCAACATTTTATATTGCAAAAATTCTCCCAAAGAAGCGGCTGAGACATTAGAAAAAGCGATCGTATTATACGGCAAAGAGAGGTTTTGATAGGTTGTCGAAACTCCCTGAGCCGTCGCATTCATAATTCCAAAAACAGACTTTCCGCCGATATTCTCGACAAGTCCTCCAAACACTTGTTTTTTGGGGACACTCAAACGCGACGCCGGTTTTTCAACCACGACCAGCGTGGTAAATTTGTCGCGAGGTCCGCCGAAATAAAGTTGAGCCATGGAATGAAGATCTGTCGAACCGATAGAAACGATCGGCGTAATTCCGGCATGTACGACATTTCCATCTGTGTCATGTTCTTTTCCCAAACTCTCCCCCACAAGCTGTCGAACCCACTTCCCGAGCGATTCCAATTCCGGTGCAAAAAAGAAATTATTGTGGATCGAGATATTTCTTTCACGCATGGTGTTCAAAATCACCGCACCGACAGCCGCGGGATTTTCTTCCGTTCCACCAAAAGAAAGACATCGCTCCTGCATCGCCCACGCACCCGTTAAAAGATCCTTGATCTTAACCCCAACAAGACCGAGCGGAAAAAGTCCAACCGCTGAAAATACCGAATAGCGGCCTCCGACTTTTTTAGGGATCGAAAGATGTGCGAATCCACGTTGTTCCGCGATCTCCCAAAGTGGCGATTTAAAATCAGTTGTCACCACCACCCTTTTTTCAAGTCCTTTGAATTTCTTTGAAAGAGCACCGTAAAGAACTTCAAAATTAACGATCGTCTCGGTCGTTGTTCCCGACTTACTGATGATGTTGATCACGAACGAGTTCGCACTCTTTTCTTTTTCCAAAAGTTTTATCACCGCCGTCAATTTTTCCTCGCTCGTCGTATCCAAGAAAAGCAATTTCGGCAAACGCTCTTTTACACAAACATCCTGTGTGCCAAACAACGCGTCATAGATCGCAAGCGTTCCCAAATTGGAACCCCCGATCCCGATCACCACCACATATTTCAAAGTCGGCTTCTTGAACTCGGTAATACATTTTTTTATCTTGGAAAAACTTTCATTATCGGAAAGCAAACACAACGAGGCTTCCTCCGCAGAAAAATCTTTACGCGCAATAATATCATGCAACGTTTCGCTGTACGGCAAAAGTTTTCGTTGTTCTTCCGAATGTTCCTCGGCAGAGATGCCACTGTTACTAAAATCCAAAATAAGTGAATTCATAAAAATATAATTACCCCATTAATTACCATTAATAGTAACATATTTGATACCATAAAAACAAAAACGACCCCTTTTTATGGGGCCGTGTTTTTTAACTATTAAAAACCTCTTGAGATTTTGGTGAGTTGTCTTGAAAACTTACTCAAACTCTCCATGTCAAGATCTTTCCAATAACCAACGTATTTGGCTACATCTGGGATCTGATCCTCACGAGATTCTGAAAATCTTTTTTTTAAGAATTCTCTTGTTTGTTTTTTTAGTAACAAACAAACAATGAGAAAAGCTTTTAAAAACTTTTCATCCCCCACCCTTTTCGGATAGAGTTTTTTGCACATATCGTCATATGGCAAAAAGGAACTCGAGGAAAGACCTTCCTCCTTCAAATATTCTTCAACGGCGCGCATCACCTTGGCAAAACTCTCCTTTTCTTTTCGATTTCTCTTATTCGTCTTAAAAAGACGTCGACCGATCGTGCCGATAAGATTATCCACTTTTTCATCCACGGAAATTTTACGCGGCTGAAAACGAACACGAGAATTATCTCTGTGATACATAGACATAGATGTTTTTAATTTACTTTTTTAAATGTGCTGTGAATCCCCCGGAAGAGATCCTTTACATAGCACACTGCTAATAAAAAACCTCCTCGAGTACTTCTTATCCTGTCGGCGATACTACAACTAAAACTCATCGATGTCAAGTTCGGTCATGGTACATTCAACTCTGTAGTGCAACACCTGTTCTATTAAAGAATACTTCATACGGGGTTTTAAAGCCAAGTCGTTTTCGGGGTCTGCTGTTGATCAAATATTCAACCCACCGTATTTCTTCGT
>Ga0172379_10009337_pt1 | contig 12131 bp, 11 predicted proteins | sample GrowelOW334metaG_FD_119756 | JGI IMG/M metagenome (GOLD analysis project Ga0172379, IMG submission 119756) | Groundwater microbial communities from an aquifer near a municipal landfill in Southern Ontario, Canada - Groundwater well OW334 metaG | ecosystem: Environmental > Aquatic > Deep... | reverse complement strand
GGAAGCAGCAAAAGGTGTCCCTTTTTTTGCTCCCTTAAAACCAAGCGATCCTGCACTAGACCAAAATAATGTATTACCCAATTTATCTGAAAAAAGTACTTTTGTATTGTTGAAAGTTGCATCAATGTGTAAAACACCGGAAGTTACTTTTTTCTTTGGTGTTTTTGCACCGGTTTTTTTTACTTCTGTCTCAACTACAGTTTCCTCTTTTTTTACTTCTTCAGTTGTAATTTTTGTTTTACCCATAAATTTAGAAATTAAGTCTTACTTTCTTTTCTCTTACCTGAGGCCATCGTCTTGCGCACATTACCACGAACTGTACGAGAGTTGGTTTTAGTGCGTTGACCACGAACAGGTAATCTTTTCATGTGACGAATACCACGATAACTTTTGATATCTTTCAATCTTTTTATGTTGGCAGCTATCTCACGTTTCAAATTTCCTTCAATTAAAATTTTCTCAACGATAGCTCGAATATTATTTTCTTCTTCTGGAGTTAAATCTTTAGCTTTTTTTCCGTGGTCAATACCAACCTTCTCTAATATTTTGCGAGCAGAAGAAATACCAATTCCATAGATAGCGGTTAAGCCAATTTCCAGTCTTTTTTCATTTGGTACTGTAATTCCTAAAATTCTCATTTTATTGCTTTTGTTTATGCTTTGGATTAGAGCAAATTATTCTTAAATGCCTGGCTCGGCGAACCATTTTACAATTATCACAAATTTTTTTTACTGATGATTTTATTTTCATAAAATTTTTTGAAAAGTATAGTACCTCAATAACATAAAGAAAAACAAGGAAAAAACCCTTATTTTTCAACGTTATAGCTTTTTAAAAACCGCAATTAAACGTAAACACTATAATACACTATTATTAAAAAAATAACAACCCTTTATAGCCTTTTAATTATTCTGCCCTTTCCCCCATAGGAATCGAGCACCACTTCTACCCTATCCCCAATCAATACCTTGATTCTATGCATCCGCATTTTACTACTAAGGTAAGCAAGAATTTCTTGTTCTTCTTTATTTTCTTCTCCTAAACTTTCGATTCTTACCCTAAAAAGAGTGCTCGGCAAGGCTTCGGTCACAAACCCTTTAACCGTTACAATTTTCTCATTTTTTAAATCACTCATGTATATATTTAACTATAATAAAATTAAGCGTTTGTGTCAAATAATACAGAGAATTTTACTGCGGATAATTTACTACTATTTTAATTCTTTTCGTTTGATCTGGAAAAGACATCTTCCAGAAAGGATTAAAACTTACATTGGCGGAGTCTATGTTGACATATTGCGCAAGTATTTGATTAAAATCTCCTTTTGATTTCCCCAGCAAACTCGTAATAAATTTATCGACATCCAATTTCCAAACAATCTTAATGGAACCGGATAAATTAAAATCTATTTTCTGCGTCACCGCCAAAGAAAGATTATCTTTATTAGAAAGAACAAAAATCAAATTCTGAATGTTGGGAATATAGATTTCGCTACCGTCATATTTATCAATTTTATTTTCAGCAATTTTTTTAGTAAGTTTTTGTGCATTAAATAAAATACCATACAAAGTCCCTTTATTTGTTAAGGTCAAACTCTTATCTTGATTATAATTAACCATGACATTGGTATCATTTATATCAAAAATAGCTGCATCTTTAAATAAAATAAATTCTTTCGGATGATCAAGCGATTTTTGTAAAAGTTTAGCTTTTAGAGTATTTTTCAAATCAAGTAAAGCAGAAGTTTTTTGTGTTTCTGAAACCACTGGAGCCTTGCCAATGAAACCACCCTTTATCTCTGTCCCCGCCTTAGATCTTCCGTAAAACTTAGTATATTTTGGAGTACCCTTAAAACCAAAAATTTTAAAATCAAGTGGGGTACTATTATATTCAGCTCCAGGTTTTTCAGCATAAATATTTACTTCAACTGAACCGGGGCTACCATCTTTTTTTATGCCCGGAACAATAATTTTATTTTTTGTTTTATAAATTTTACCATTGGAACCTTCAAGCCTGGTGTCTATGGTTAGTATTTGTGAAGCAGTACTGAAAATATTAAAAATCACTACGGTGCCAGTAGCTTTTTCTTCCACATCTTTCTCTTCTGTAGCTTGTATTGTTTTACTAATTTCTTCCGAAACAACCATTAAACGAAAAGGTAAATCACTGGTGTTTGAATCTTTGTCAGCCGATAAATCTTCGTTGATGGTAATTTCTTGAATTTTTGGATTCACCGATACTTCTGCTTTAGCAAACAAAAAAGAAACAGCAAAAAAACAAAACAATATGGAAACGAATGCGACAAACCAAAGTGTGGAATGAGGTCCATTTTTAACATTTGGATCTGTCTTTTTTGTTTCTTTTTTGTCCTGTACCCCTTTTGATTTAACTATTTTGATTAAATTTTTTCTGGGTACTATGTCTTCTAATAAATATTTAGACATAATTATTTATTAATCAAAAAACGATTAAGAAAAACAGCATTAATGATAACAAAAGGGTCTCGAACTGCATTTTCTTTGAAAATCGCAATATTATGAAATAATTCGGTACCCAAAAAAACAATCTCGAATTTCGATTCTGTCAGTGTATATTGGCTAAATTGTTCAGTCTTAATGGTTTCGGAAAAAAAATCTGCCAAATCTTTATCTATAGAAATAAAAACATTGGAAGGAATAGAAATATCACTGGAAAGACTAACTAAAGAATCTTGGAATTTTTTTATCCATTCTTTCCTTAGTTGTTCTGTAGCTCCCGAAAGTTTTTTTGCGACTGTTTCTTCCGCATGTCCACTCTTATAAAGAGAGATCAGCGAAGTAGCTTCATCTAAAGTACAACCCAAACTAGCTGCGATTCCACGAGTTAGAAAACTGTGTCCTAGGGGAAAAGAAGTGGATTCACGTAAGATATTTTTCTTGATCATAGAAATATCAGTCACCTCCCCACCTATATATACTAAAAGAAAATTCTCTTTCTCAATATACATATCGCGCACAACCGAAAAAGAAGCAAGGGTGAAAGAAGAAAACTTGATTTGATCAAAATTGAAACCTTGCTTGATAGTATCCTCAATTTTTTTTAAAACATGTTCTTCGCTCATTGAAAGAAAAATTGTAATCTCCAATTCCTCGGCTTTTTGATTTAAAGGCTCCGATGTTTCATACCCATTTAACATCGTTTTTATATTTTTTAATTCAATGATCCGAACCGTGTTATTACCCTCGATAGATTTATGTAGATGTTCCTCCTCAAACAATTTAACTTCTTTTTGAATTAAATCTTCAGCTAATTTGGCAGTAAAGACAAAAGGAACATTCTTTTTCAAATTTATAATTCTAGTCTGAGAAGTATGCCAAGGTGAGAACAGAACACAGAAAATTCTAGCGGGCATACCCCAACCAGCCAAATGCACCCTCTCTACAACAGTTTCCAGTGATTGAATCGTCAATGATAAAAACCTCTCGACGTCGATCTGTTCTTTAATCGGTATTGGTTCTCGAGTAGCAAAAACAATTTTTGGTATACCGGATTTTTGTACTAAGAAAAGAGCCCCTTCGATACAAGAAGATCTGATGTTAAAAACTAATGTCAACTCATCCTTCTCTTTAGATTCAGCTAAAAGACCCATATCAGAATTATAACATAAAAAAGAATCAAGAAACTATACAAATACAGCTTTGATTCGCCTAATTCCTTGAGCTACTGCTTCCTCTTTTTGAATTTTGAAATTACCCAATTCGTTGGTGTTTTTTACGTGCGGACCACCGCAAAATTCTTTAGAAATAACGTTGCCGTTCTGATCTTCAATAAAATACAGAGAAACCATCTCCGGATACTTAGCACCAAACTCCATCTCCGCACCAAGTTGCTCTGCTTCTGACAAAGGCATCTCGCGACGAACTACATTTAAACTTTTTTGAATTTTATCATTTACCCAATCTTCAACTTTCTTCTTTTCTTCATCAGTTAATTTATGATCACACAAAAAATCCATTCGAAGACGTTCTTCATTGATATTACTTCCCCGCTGTTTTATATTTTTATCCACTAAATTTTGTAGAGCTGCTAAAAGTAAATGATGCGCAGTATGTAATTTTATTGTTTTTTCATTATGATTCGCCAATCCACCCTTGAACATCCCTGCACTGGAGGTTTGGGAAAGTTTTTGATGTTCCGACATCTTTTTATTAAAGTCTCCCAAATCAATAACTAGACCCTTTTCTTTAGCTAATTCAAGAGTTAATTCAATCGGAAAACCATAGGTAGTCGCCAATATAAAAGGATCTATTCCTTTTTCGAATTCTTTCAAACCATTTTCTAATGTATGTCTGAATTTTTGTTCCTCTTTTTCAATTTCTGTTTTATCATTTAAATCATAAACATTTTTATAAATTTTTTTTATTTTTTCTATCTCCAGTGAAAGGGGTTGTTTGGAAAAACGTACAGCTCGTCTGATTAACCGACGTAATACATAACCCGCTCCGGTATTAGCCGGCACTACTCCATCTGTAATCATAAAAAGAGAAGCTTTCACATGATCTGCTACAATTCTCTCTTCCCGTGTTTGTTCTCCACCAAAAACATCTGTTTCGTAAACATTTTTTTTATTTTGGACCGTTGCCAACAATCGTTCCAAGCCCATACCCGTATCTATACCCAATATATCTAATTTTTTAAGTATGGCTTCTCCTTTATCCAACTTTTCACGCGAACCATCACAAAGATATTCATTAAAAACTATATTCCAAATCTCGACATCTTCACCATTTGCATTTTTACAATAAATTTCTGTTGTCGGACCACAAGGACCATTATCTCCTGTCGGTCCCCAAAAAACATCTGCACCATCAAGACGAACATCTTTTATTCCCAATTCTGTCCAAATTGTCAAAGACTCCATATCCTTTGGTACAATTCCCTCTCCTTTATATACAGTCACATAAGAGATCTCTAAACCGAGTTCTTTAGTTATAAAATCAAATGCGTAAATTATTGCTTCACGTCTCCCGTAACCACCAAAAGAAAAATTTCCTAACATTTCAAAAAATGTTAAATGAGTGGCATCTCCTACTTCTTCAATATCACCGGTACGAATACATTTTTGCACAGTAGTAACATTGACACTTCCAAAATCTTTTTCCGCATCTTTAGGATTAGTGTAATAAGGCTTAAATTGTTGCATACCGGCAGTCGTAAATAATACCGATGAATCATTCGGAATCAAAGAAGAAGAAGGAATTATTTTATGTCCTCGATTTTCAAAAAATTTTAGAAACTTTGATCTAATTTCGTCTGATTGCATATTTTTAAAAATTCTTTAAACCTCTGAGCTATCAATATTTTCGGAAATTTTTCTTAATGGTTTTTCAAAAATATTCATTGCTACAAAAACAATTAAAATAAAAACAGCAGCAATGATCGCTAAACTGTAAAGCCCAAAACCGGCTGCCATACCAATACCCGCTGTTACCCAAAATCCACTGGCTGTAGTTAAGCCTTTCAATCTAGAACCTTGCAAAATAATAGATCCGGCTCCTAAAAATCCTATTCCAATAACAATCTGAGAAGGAATCATCGCAGGGTTCAAACCGGGTAGATTGATATATTTAAACGTCAAAGCTTCAGAAATAAGAACAAACACAGCCGCCCCCATAGAAATAAGCGCGTGTGTTTTCATTCCAGCTTCTTTATGCACAAAAACACGTTCCGCACCTATTACCATTCCTAAAATTACTGCTAAAAATAACCTCAAGATAATTTCACTGTTTTGTGTAAAAAATTGCATCATAAAATAATTGTATCAATAAATAAGGAGCAAAAGCAAATTTATTTGTTTATTGTCCGAGCACTATTGATATATGGTACTCCATCTACAACCACGCCACCACCTAGGCAAATATCATTATCATATAGAACAATAGATTGACCAGGGGCTACTAATATCGGTTCAGTAAAAAACACTCTAGCCTTATTTTGAGTTAAGATTTTTATAGTACAAGATAAAAATTCTCCATGATAACGAATTTGAGCAGTATAATTTTTATGTAATTTTGGTTTTTCATTAATCCAGTTAGTATTTTCTATACTGTAATCCGTTCTCGTATTAGAATTTAAATTGTTTTTTTGAGAAGAAACTATCAGAACATTTTTCTTTATGTCCTTACTAACAATGTAATATCTACTATCATTTGAACCTTTTCTCGTAATCGTAAAACCATGTCTCTCACCTAAAGTATAAAAAACGACTCCATTATGATATCCAATAGTCTCTCCGTCAGTATTCAACACTTTTCCTTTTTTTATTTTGATATAATGTTTCAAAAATTCTTTTAAATCAACTTCACCCAAAAAACAAATCCCCTGACTGTCTTTTTTATCTGCCACTGGTAAATTAAATTTTTTTGCTAATTTTCTGACTTCAGTCTTTTTTAAATCACTAATCGGAAAAATAATTTTTGAAAGTTGATCTTGATTTAATGTCCAAAGAAAATAACTCTGATCTTTGGAGGGGTCAATACCTTTATAGAGCAAAAAATACTTTTTTGAATGGCCTGGTTGGGTCCGGGCCTGAAAAAAAGTATTTTTTGCGTAATGCCCAGTAGCTACAAAGTCTGCCCCCATTGCAACTGCTTTTTTTAGAAAAGCACCGAATTTTACTTCTTTATTACACATCACGTCCGGATTTGGGGTCCGGCCAGCTCTATATTCACGAATCATATAATCCGCTACTTCTTTTTTATAAATATTTTCAAAATCAAAAGTAAGAAATGGAATACCTAAAAACGCCGCGACACGCATAGCGTCCCGACGTTCTTCTTCCTCATTGCATTCTAAAAAGTCCGGATGCCAGGTTTTAATAAAAACTCCCACGACTTCAAAACCTTGTTTCTGCAACAAAGCTGCCGAAACAGCGCTATCTACTCCGCCAGAAAGACCGACAAATACTACCTTTTTTCTCATAATGTAAACTTACATTTCCATAAGCTTTTTGTAAAGCTCGAAGGTTGCTCGCGCATCAGATAATGCCGTATGTGCCCGTTCATTTTTTATGCCAAAACGCACACATAGTTCACGTAAAGAAAAATGCTCTAAATTCGGATCACGATGTAATTTTGCCCAGGCGACAGAGATAGTGTCTAATTTATGATAGTGCATTGGATTTTTTATCCCAGTTTTATCAAAAGCATATTCCAAAAAACCAGCATCAAAAGCTACATTATGACCAACCATAATACAATCTTTTACTTTTTCGGAAAAAAGTTTAATCACATTTTTAAGGGGCTTAGCTTTATCCCATTCTTTCTCAACATAATGACTTACCTTCAATGCAATCGGATCGGCATTTTCGATATGTTCTGGTTTTATTTTAAATTCAAATTCTTTAATTACTTTTAATTCCGGTGTCGTCAATACTACTCCGATTTCAATAATCTCATGTTTAGTCAAATTTAATCCCGTAGCTTCTATGTCAACGAATGCAAAATTATGTTTTCTCATTTTACTTCAAATATCTTAATTTATTTTTCACGTGCTCAGCAAAAGTTTTAGCATAATGAATATTTCCTTCTTTATCGTGTAAATAATAAAGATAAGGTGATTTTTGGGGATAAATAGCAGCGGTAATAGCCTCAAGACCTGGATTACTTATGGGCGTCTTCGGTAAACCTCTTGTTTTGTAAGTTTCCGGCGCCGCATCAACTTGAAGAGGCATACCGATCGATATTCTGTGCCATAAAATTCCAGAGATAATTCCGCGATCCACATCACCCTTTGCTTCACGCTCAACCACTGATGCCATAATTATAATCTCTTTTTCAGTTTTTCCGATAGAAGAAATTTTAGCAACTAAAGGAGAAACTTTTTTAATGAAATTGTTAGTCATAGAATTAAGTACATCATGCTCATCATCGGTAGTTTGAAAAAAATAAGTATCTGGAAAAAGATACCCCTCTAAATTTTTTGTCTGTAAAATAAATACATCCTTATTAAAATCCGTCAATTTCATAGAAAAAGCATTGGCAATTTGATTTCTATCAAAACCTTCTGGAATTGTTACTGAAACCGGTGCTAAGTTGTGCACCCCTTTGGAAATTCTCCAAGCTATTTCATAAACTGGTAATTTATTCTCAAAATAATAATCTGTAGAAATAATCCGTTTCTCACGACCAAAAAGTATAACAAAAGCCTCAAAAATAACTCGAGAACGAATCAGATGATGTTGTTTGAGTTTCAAAGAGACACCACGTAAATTGGACCCAGGTTCTATTTTGGTTATAGAACTAATTGGAAAATCTATTGGGGCACTAAAAAATAAAAAATTAAACAAGATCACAAAAACACACAATCCGATAAAAAAGAACAATCTCTTTCGTTCTTTACTTAATCCGGATACAAAAGATTCCGGTTCGTTTAATGGAGATAAATTTTCCATAAATTAAATCGGTAAATTGGAAGGTGGTGAAGCTTCTTTGGATTCAATACGCTCCAAAGTGGGTACTCGCATAATCTGTCCAGGAAAGTGCCACAATGTTGCTAATTCTTCAGTATTTAAAACAAAAGTCTCATGATGAAAATATGCATCGAACAATAAATCAAAAGGCCAATGAAGAACGTGTTTCGAAAAAAGATGATGACGAAGTGGTAAATGAAAAAAAGCTCTTTCACGAAATTCATTTAAAGCTCTATTGGCTAAAATCATCACTGTTTTTGGAGAAACTGTTAGGATACCTCCGTAAGCATCAGCCGCAGTTCCATTGATACGTGTTAATCCATTTACATCCGGAGCAGTAAATTGACGAAAGATTAAACGCAAATCTCTTCTTTTATTATTACTGTATACCTCTTTTTTTGCTACATAAATCACTCGGATACCAGAATCAAAACCAAGTTTAGAAACCTTGGCATTCATTCTTTCAACCGCTCTTTTATAAAAGTCCGGCACACGAACTTCAATTCTAGACCTAGTATCCCCTGGCTTCAAATCTTTCACGCTAGTATAAGGTTGTAACAATTTGTCTAGCTCTACTCTTGCTTCAGTTACCCAATCATGTTCTCCGATCCAAGTACCTTTCGTATGATATGTCTTCTTAGAAGGAGTAACGACAATTTGTAACCACATCTGTTCTCCTTTTTGCAAAGAAGCAAAAAGCTCCACGATTGGAGAAACCGGATCAACTTTAAATTCTTCTTTAGGATCTTTATCCAATCCGAAATCAATATAAGTCTTAATTGGATAAGCTTCTGGTTTTTCTAATTTAAATTCACAGGCATAAGCATTCCAAGCACTTTCTGGAGTTATTTCATCTACCGCCAAAGTATAATCTTCTACAGCTTTTACTTGTGCTTGAGGATATTGTGCATACATTTGAGTTTCAATCAGATCCCGTACACGCGTTGGAGTCCGAACATAAAAATGCACTTGTCCGTCTATAGAAGCAATTTCCAAAGAAAACCAAAACCAAACGGCACCCTGCCAATAAGCTTCTTTTCCTCCTTTCATACTCCAATGAAAAAGAGCATTGGTAATAAAAAGTTCCATGGCTTTCGGTGAACGCAAAACTTCTCGTGGAGGAACTATTTCCAATAAAACAAAATCTATCCCGGAAATAAAATCCTGTTGAATGTAATGAATCCAAATAGTCCAAGCTAATTTACCCAAAACCAACACACCTACCAAGGGTAAAACACCTAAAATTACTTTATAGAGAAAAAGGACCGCTACATCAATCATACTTATATTTTAAAGTATTTAAGCAATCGTGTAAAGTCCGTTTTTGTTTTTCTTGAAGTACTTTTGGTTAGCTAAATTTACTAAAATAGTATTTTTCTTAAAATATCTTTCTTTCATCACTCGTTCCACAATTTCTTCTTTAGAAAGTGGTTGTTCTTTCTTTAAAATATCTTGAATAACTTCGCGAGCAATACCAGCCTTATAACCCCATTCGGTAAGTGCGTACATTCCACGACCAACCAAAACAAAACGAGGATCTTTTATCAATTCATTGTGACAAGTGGCGTAATGTATTTTTTTACCAAAGGTTTTTGAAATAGAATCAGCTACTTCTTTGAAATGCATTGGCGAACCGTGTCGGCGCATCACCAAAAAAGCATAATCTTTGACTCCGCGAGTGCGAATATTCGGAGAAGAAGCCTTACCCCACTCACCAAGTCCATTTTTTGCTACAGTCTTAGACATTGAAAGCCAACGACGAGCAATTTCCTCATCTCTGTATTGCTCAGCCACATCTTTCATGTTTTCAAAAAATCTTTTGATCATTTCCGTCTCAGGAACAAGATCTTCATCTTTTAGGCTAGTAAAAAGTTTTCGCAAAGCGTCGTGAACTTTATCGGTCATTATATCATCGACACTCCAGCGAGTATGAAAATGTTCATCTTCACGATGTTTCTTAAAAGAATCTCCTAGTACCAGAAAAAAATTAATATGATTTTGAGTAGCTATATCTTTAGAAATATAAGGTAAGAGTTCGTTTTCGGCTACAATAGAACCCAGTTTATGCATCAATTGTTTTAACTCATCAAAAACCGCTTGTTCTGCTTTGTAAGCATCAGACTTTTTGATCATATTGATTGCAGCATCTTCCACTTGGCGAACTCGTTCTCGGGTAATGTTATATTTTTTACCAATTTCCTCAAGTGTTTTCTTTTTACCATCAGTGGTCAACCCAAAACGATTCATAATCACGTCTGAAGCGCGATCTTGCAGATGAGCGGTTATTTTTTGGGTTACTTTTTTGGGTTTAAAAGATATTGTGGACATAATTTTTTTCTATTATTACTTTTTATATTAAAATTAATTTTTCTTTCTATTCTTTATACCCTATTTGCCCTTACTCGGTCAAGTTCGGTCAAATATTTCTTACGAAGTCGAACAGATTTTGGGGTAACTTCTAAATATTCATCTTCACTCATTACTTCGAGACCGCGTTCTATACTTAAAATAAAAACGGGGTTTAGGGTGATAGCCTCGTCGGTACCGGAAGCTCGCATGTTGGTGAGTTGTTTTCCTTTAGTGGGATTCACCGACATATCGTCTCCCTTTAAAACATTCCCGACTACCATTCCCTCATAAACCTCAGTCCCATGACCTATATACAATATACCACGTTCTTGTAAATTTGCAAGAGAAAAGGCTACTGCTTTACCTGCCACCATAGAAGTCATCGAACCATATTCTCGTTTTTTTATTTCTCCGGCATACTCTTTAAACCCAGTAACTCTGGAAGACATGATCCCTTCACCTTTGGTATCGATAATGAAACCACTACGATAACCCAGCAATCCGCGAGTAGGTATATCGAAAATAACCCTGGCTACGCCATGTTTTTCGGTCATATCTTTCATAATACCGCGACGTTTTCCAATTTTTTCAATCACATTACCGGAAAATTCCATTGGCACATCAATCACTAATTCTTCATAAGGTTCGGTCTTCACTCCATCGTGTTCTTTTATGATCACTTCCGGTTGTGACACTTGCATTTCAAAACCTTCACGACGCATATTTTCGAGTAATATAGCAATGTGCAATTCTCCTCGTCCGTAAACTTTAAAAAATGATGGTCCAGATTTATTTGTACCTTGATCCGGAGAAAAATCAACTTTCAATCCCACATTTATCTCCAATTCTTTTTCAAGGCGTTCTTTAATCTGTCTAGAAGTAACGAATTTCCCTTCTCGTCCGGCAAAAGGAGAATCATTCACCAAAAAGTTAAGCGAAAGAGTCGGTTCATCGATAGCAATATGGGGCAATGGCTCCATATTTTCATCTTCAGTCACAGTCTCTCCAATATAAATATCCGGAATACCTGCCAAAAGTACAATATCCCCGGAAGTAGCCGCATCAACCTCTTTCCGATTTATTCCTTCAAAGGAAAATAATTTGGTTATCTTGCCTTTGCGAGTAGCATTTTCTCCTTTTACAAAAACAGTCGCGCCGGATAATATTTTTCCAGAATAAATACGTGCCACCGCCATGCGACCCAAAAAATTATCGTAACCTAAATTAAAAACTTGCGCAGACATCTTGTCATTCTCATTTTTTGAAGCTGGTTGAACTTTTTCTAAAATTAAATCAAGCAAAGGAGACAAGTCCTTAGAATCATCACCTAAAT
>Ga0172379_10009336_pt1 | contig 12131 bp, 16 predicted proteins | sample GrowelOW334metaG_FD_119756 | JGI IMG/M metagenome (GOLD analysis project Ga0172379, IMG submission 119756) | Groundwater microbial communities from an aquifer near a municipal landfill in Southern Ontario, Canada - Groundwater well OW334 metaG | ecosystem: Environmental > Aquatic > Deep... | reverse complement strand
TCTCGCCGCGCTTAAACCAACCGCTTTGCCCGACCGGTTCGCACACCGCTCCGTAGAACGACTGACTAATCAAAAAATCAAGCGCGGTTTTCCCGGCTTTAAAGTAAAGATAGTTGCCGGTAACTTTGTAGGCCAAGAGCAACGCTTCCGGAAGCACAGCGTTCGAATAAGTCATCGATTGTTCAAACCATTGCCAATCTTCGGTGGCGTTATCATTGAATCGGTCAAGTAAAAAATTGGCGTGTTTGATGATCAATTTGGTCGCTTTCTCGTTATCACCGAAAGCCAGCCAGATGGCCAACGCCTTGATATGGAAAGCGACCGCCCGAGGCGATTTTACCGTTTCAAATTTTCCGCATTGATTATTCAACAAGACCGCGGCCCGTTTTTTCAAATTTTCCGGCAAATTACCGGTCGCTACGACCGCCAACGCCCATAACGCGCGCGCGTTGGCGTCTTCCAAATTCTCACCCAAATTGCGAGCGTGATGAGCTTCTTTTTCTTTGGTAAAATAATTTTCAAAACCCCCACCGGTTTTCGTCGCCCGCTCCAAAAATCGCAAATAGATTTCCGCCAAGCGTTCGTTGAGGCGACCGCCATGAAGCTGATGGTAAAGCGACACGACCACCAGCGCCCGGGCGTTGTCGTCCAAAGTATAACCCCACGCCGGGTCCGGCTCATCAAGAATGGCAAATTGATAGATGCCGAAATCATTGGTCAGTTTGTTCAAATGCTGAAGTTTAATCGCCGGCAAATTCTTTTCCTTTTTCGCTAATTCCGGCGACAGTTCGATAAACTCCCGCATGCAAGTTAGGGACACATTGGGCCAAGTCATCCCCCGCGTGCGAAAATAAGCGGTCTTGCTCATATTGGCGGAACGCTCTTTATCGCTAAGCAAGGCGATTACTTCCCGCGCCAAACTTTCGCTGTCATTAAATTTCACCAAGGACCCCACTTCCGGAGTAATAATTTCTTGGGCTTGGGCAAAGGGCGTTGACACGACTGGTCGGCCGACGCCAAGAGCATAAGTTAAAGTGCCGGAAACCGCTTGGTCGGGATTTTGCGACAGGGATAAATAAATTTCGGTCGCCTGCAAAAATTTTAACAACTCGCCGGTTTCCAAATACTCATTGTAAAACAACACGTGGTCTTGCACGCCTAATTGATAAGCTTGCGCGATTAATTGATTACGATATTCTTCCCCCGCATGCTTAAGCACAATCGGGTGGGTGGCGCCGATCACCAAATAAACCGTGTTGGGATGAGCGGCGACGATTTTGGGCAAAGCGGCGATTGCGTATTCTATTCCTTTATCTTTATTGAGTAAGCCAAAAGTCGACAGCACCCGCTTCCCGCTAAAGCGGAGGAGGGCTCTGGCCGCTTTGCCGTCGGTGTAGGGCAACGGGTGAATCCCGTGAGGAATAAGCCTGATTTTCTCCTCGGGTAAACCGTAAACTTGCAGTAACAGTTTTTTGGAGGTGTTGGTCATGACGTTAATTCGCTCAACTCGTTCGGCGATTTTTACCACCACTTCTTTCAGCGTTGGGGGCGGGGCGGGCAAAACGGTATGAAAAGTAATGACCACCGGTTTTTTTATCTCGTTTAAAAACAGTAAAATATTTTTCCCATAATCGGCGCCGAAAATACCAAACTCGTGCTGAACGGAAACCACTTTCACCTGCGGCATGGTATTGAGTTTTTGCGCCGCCAGCAAATAATCGGCCGGATGGTTTTCCGAGATTTGCAGGATTACTTTTTTGGGGTAATTGTAAGTTTGCAAAACCCCGGTGTTCATCGCAATCACTTTCGCCTCTTCGTGAGGCACGAACAATTGGTCGAAATTTTTCAGTAAATCCGAGGTGAAAGTGGCAATCCCGCATTCACGCGGCGGATAAGTGGCCAAAAAAACTATCCACATTTTTTCATGAGACTGTTTCATGTCAGTTCGGTTAACAACGCTTTTAATGATCCGGTCGCCAAACAAACATAACGATCGGCGGAACCGTAATAAACATGCAAAGTGTCGCCGGAGATAAAACCGCCGGTCGGAAAAACGATTCGCGCGCCAGTTTCCGTTTCGTCAGGGGTCTCCGGCGATAAAATATCGTCCGGCAATTTGGCGATAAAACGCGTCGGGTCTTCCAAATCCAAGAGAGCCGCGCGGGCGGAATAAGTAAGTTGTCCGGTCCGCTCGTCTTTTCTGACATGATGATAAATAATCAACCAACCATCAGCCGTTTCCAGCGGAGGGACGCCCGGGCCGATTTTAGCGTCAAATGGGTGTGACGGCAACATCAATAAATGATGATCGGTCCAATTTTTTAGATCAACCGACGAGGCGATCCAGATACCGGGAGTTTCCGGCAAGTCTTTTACGTCGCAAGGCAGACCTTCGTTGACATATTTTTCGTATGGCCCGTTAAACCATTGGCGCGACCAGCGATTGGGCCGATGCAACATATAATAACGACCATTAATCAGGCGCGGGAACAACACGATGTCCTTATTATCGGAATTTGGCGGAGAAATGACCCCCAAATTTTCATAAGACAAAAAATCGTTAGTCTTGAGCAAGGCGGTGGAAGTTTCCAGCGGTAAAAAACGTTTTATCGACACGCCATCTTTCATAATTCGCTTGGCTAAGGCCACATAGGTGACATAAAAATCATGGTTAATTTCAGTAATCCGCGGGTCTTCCGTGGACCACTGGTCAAAAATTTCCCGCGGTCCGAAAACCGGGTCGCGCGAAACGCGCTCAAAATTTATTCCATCATGACTGGTAGCCAAACCAAAACGAGAAACATAAGCTTCGCGCTCGCCAACCGCCCGATAAAGCAAAAAAACCTCGGCGCCGGATTTAACCACCCCGGGATTAAAAACTCCTTCGCTTTCCCAAGACAAATCGCGATCCGGCGCCAAAATCGGTCCGGAACTTTGGCGAACTAATTTAAACATGGTTCAAAATTTATGGTCATTAAGACAGCCAATCCTTGATAACCGAGGCGGTTTCTTCGGGATTATTGACCCGGATGGTTTCGACGCCCGCTTCAAAAACCGAGTAATTGTTACCGCCCGGAAAAACTTCATCGGCGACAAAAGCCAAGTCAGCTAACCGATAACCGAAGCGCTCGGTTAAACGTTTTAGACCGACCGCTTTATTAAAGCCTTTTGGTAAAATATCAAGCGACGTTGTCCCGCCGATACCAATGTCCACTTCCGGCAAACGGGCATTAAGCACCGCTTTGATTTTTCGCCGTTTCCGTTGGTCCGGATCCCATTTTTGTTTTTCGGCGATCGGCGCTTCCTGACCCAAAGCGGACAAAGTTATTTGTGTCCCGCGATCCTCGATATATTCTCCCCACCGTTGAGGCGGAATTTCATATTGACCGGATTCCACGATTTCCTTGACGACCGCCATCACCCTCGCCTTCACGTCAGCCGGAAAACCTTCTTCCGTGGTTATTTTCCACTGGCCTGAATGATGGTCATATTCATAACATTGACTACCACTGGTGGGCAAAAGGATTAAGTTATCTTTGACTAATCCGGTCCGGGGAAGAAACGGTAAAAATTGCTTTTCCAATTGAGCGTAGGACCCGCCGGAAATTATGACGACCTTGGTTACCGCGGTCAATTTGACCAAAAGTTCGGCCATCTCGACGCTAAGCGGTTGTTTACTTTCCGTCAGGGTGCCATCAAGATCAAACGCCGCGATTTTTTTAGAAAAAGACATACTGGCCACTTAAGCATACCAAACTACCACCCCAAAGTCAGTTTAGCAAAGGAGAAAGGTGTTTTAACGAGGGTGCCTACACCCACACCTATGTTTCTATCGTCACAAATCATATAATCAAGAAATGTTTTATGTCTATGTATTGAAAAGTGAAAAAGATAATAAACTTTATTTTGGTTCTACCAATGATTTGCGACGCAGACTGTCTGATCATAATACTGGCAAAGTTCCTTCGACTAAACCTCGCCGTCCTTTCGTTTTAAAATATTACGAGGCTTACACAGTAGAAAGTGATGCACGAAAAAGAGAGGCGTCACTCAAAAAGGACGGCCGCGCTTTGGCACAATTAAAAAGACGCTTACCAGACAGTCTGCAATAGAAACATAGGTGTGGGTGCCTAGAGAGAATCGGACTCTCGATACCGGTTCCACAAACCGGAGTTTTACCACTAAACTATAGGCACCATCTATTTTGCGCTACTCGTAGCGCGGCGACTCCTCTTTTATACCAGATTTATGGTTCTCCAGTCTAGCCAAAGCGTAGAGAAGCGAGGATAAACGATTGAGATAAGCGAGGGTCGGCGCGCCAATTTTTTGTTTTGCGGCCACTGTGATTACTCGCCTCTCGGCGCGGCGCGCCACGGTTCGCGAATAATCCAAAAGCGCTGAACATTTAGCGCCGCCGGCGACAATGAAAGTTTTAATCGGCGGTATTTTTTTCTCAATCTCATCAATAATTTTTTCCAGCTCGGCCACTCGTTCGGCTTTGATTTCCTTTTTTACTCCGGCAATTTCCGCCTGCGCCACAAACAAATCTTGCTGAACTTCGGCCAGAATTTTGGCCACCGGTTTGTCCGCCTCCACTTTAATTACCCCTAAGAAAGAATTGATTTCGTCGAGCGCGCCCAAGGCCTCCGCTTGCGCCGAACTTTTGGAAATTTTTTGGTCACAACCCCAAACACCGGTCTGGCCTTGGTCGCCGTGGCGAGTGTATAACATCAGTTTAGTTTAACATAATAAAATAGGAAAAGGGCACCCAACATTAGGCGCCCTTAAGATTTAGCGAACAAGGACAATTGCTCGTAACGGGAGGTTTCCTTCACCCGAGGATCCTTAGTTGAAGCCCGGAAAAACCCCGGCTTCGGATGATGCTTTTTGACTTCTTGAATCGCTCGTTGGCTGTTGCTCGTCCATGTCCGCCCTAAAAACTGGTCGTCACGAGTGACATAAAACCATTTCATCTCTTTTATCCTCCATAAAAAGACCAACTCGGTGCGCGAGACAGGACTTGCACCTGCAAGGGATTTGACTCCCGCTGCCACCTCAAGGCAGTGCGTCTGCTAAGTTTCGCCACTCGCGCGTTCACTGACTATAGCCAAAGTTGCCTCTATTTTCAAGCGTTTACGCACTAAACAGGTTACTTTTTTAGAATAATACATTTTTTTGACCAGTTTAATCGCATCATATTTAGAATATTTAAGTTGATAACATATCTTTTTGTTGGTCTTTGTTATATGACCACTGATTCCTAAATGCCTCTTTATTTTCCCCCTCAACCAAAGAGTATAAATCTTACTCGCTGAACAAAACCCGAGATAAAACATGAAGCTTGATCGCCATCTTTTGTCCCAATAGGAATAAGAATAACCATCACCATCGAAAACCCCACGCAAAAAATCAAAAAAATACTTTTCTGGAATATCAATTTCTTCTAAAGTTTTTGATTTGGCTGGAATTAAGCCAATACTTAAAAGGAATCTATAAAAAATAACATCGCCAAATTGAACCGCATAATATTTCTTTTCTTTTTCATTGGCTCGAGATTTTAAGCCTATTTTATTATCAATTTCTAAACAAATTTTATAAGTTTGGGCTAAATCATAATCTTTAGTGGTAAAATTTAAATGCCTACCGTCTGGTGATAAGTTCCCATCCGTCACAATCAACCCAATTGCGTAGGCAAAATTAGGCGACCATTTAATCTTTATTTTACCTTTCGGTTTTGGACCACGCTTCCCCATCAATTAATTATAATTCCGAAATCAAAATAGCTCAAGGTAGTAGCGTCTACCAATTGTTAATAAAAAAGAGAGCTCGTCTCTCTTTTCTCAAAGTTTTAAGCTTCAACCGGAGATTCTTCCACCGCCACGCTCGCCTGGACGTTACGCATCGAGCGGCGCACTTCCTTGGCCACTTTCTCGCGAATATAATAAAGTTTATTGCGCCGCGTCTTTGCCCGACGGAGAATTTCCACTTTATCCACTAACGGCGAAAATAGCGGGAAAGTTTTTTCCACTCCCACGCCACTGGCGATTTTGCGGACAGTGAAAGTCGCTCCGGCCTCGCTACCGTGTTTTCGCGCAATGACCAAACCCTCAAACGCTTGGAGGCGGGTCTTGCCCTTCTCTTGAATCTTCTGCCACACTTTCACGGTATTACCCGAACTTAAGTCGAGCTTCTTCCGCTTCTCAATATCGATGGGTGAAATCTTAATCATTAGCGTTGATAATTTATCATAGCTACCCCAAATTAGCAAATGTTAAACGTGTTAGACGAACGTCTAATAACACGTTTAACAAAAAAGACCCCCAGTCTGCCGAAGCAAACCAAGGGTCCGAGAGTCAAAGTATCAAAGGGTCATAATAAGATCCCAAGTCACCCAGACTCAATTGCCGGAGAACACCCGGCTGCCGTCATTCCACCCACCCGGGCTCTCGACCGCGTGCGCGCCCAGGTACCAGCCGCCGCCGTACCAGCGGACGAGGATCGCGCGAAGCACTCCTTCGACGTCACGAACATAGAAAATGTTCGCGTAGCCGTTAGTGAGAAGCGAGCCGCTCTCACCTTTGGCCTGCTGGCTCAAGAGCGAACCGATAGTAAAGAGTGTCGTCTCCGCTTTCTCCTCACCACCCAACTCGGCGATGATGGCTGGATCACGCGACCATTTCTTGAGTCGGTGAGAACAGAGCGTGGTCTCGGTTTGCGGTTCTTCGACTTTGCCGCCGAACCACTGCTTGAAGTTGTCGCCGTGGTACTTGATACCACTCTGGCCGATGGCCAATTCCTTTTTGACGACAAACGGGGTGGTCGTAGCGGAGATGGTGAGTGTGCCGAGGAATTCAAGCAAGTGGTTTTCTTCAGCGAAAGCTTTCTGAATTGCCGCGACCATTATCGCCATTGCGACAGTGGTTTTCTGGATGACCCACTGGGCCTCCTCGTTGGTAAGTGGATTAAATCCATCTTGGAACTCAATCAACTTAGCCAGCATTACCCGTTTCTGTTGTTCGGTCATAATTTTCTCCTTATGTTTGACCGTTTTTACAGACAGCTCTTGGATTGGCCGCCTAGCCATTCTCAAAGAACTCTGTCGCTACAATACCAGATTATAACTAGGTCGTCAATCGTTGCTGGTCCGTCGCAATTCCGCAAGCGCGGCGGTGAAGTCGGTCGGAAGGTTAGCTTCTAGTTTAATTCGCCGGCCAGTTGGCCCGACCGCATCTTGCGAAGCGTGACGGGCAGGCAAAACTAATTCCAAACTGGCGGCGTGAAGCGCTTGGCGAGCGATGGGTAAACTGGCGCTTTGCTTCAACCTACTCGCCGGCGCGTAGAGCTGGTCGGCGACAATCGGATAACCGAGAGCTTTGAAATGAACGCGAATTTGGTGGGTTCGGCCGGTTCGAGGCCTAACTTCAAGTAAAGTGAAATACCGAGGTTCGACCTCGGTACAATTAAATTTTTCTAGCACTCGATATTCGGTCACCGCTTCGCGCCACTTATTACCCACCCCCTTCACCCCCTGCCTGCCGGCAGGCAGGGCGATTCTTTTACGCGGGTCTTTACGCGAGCGACCGATCGGTAAATTGATGGTATGCCAATCACCCCGCGAAGCCTCGGCGGAGTGGGGCGCGCCATAAACCAGCGCCAAATATTTTTTCTTAATCTCGCGAGTCTGAAAAAGATTTTTCAGATATTCATAAACTTTCTCATTCTTGGCCATCAATAAAACTCCGCTCGTATCTTTGTCGAGCCGGTGAGCCAATCGAGCGGTCGGATATTTTTTCACCAACCAATCAGCAATCGCTGTCACCTCAAATCCGGCCGGCTTGTTGATGGCCAAAAGGTCGTCATCTTCGTAAATAATTTTTGGGTCTAGCATCGAAGAAAAATAGTGCGCGGTGAGGGACTCGAACCCCCGACCTTCGAGGTGTAAACTCGTTGCTCTACCAACTGAGCTAACCGCGCAATAGCTATACCTTACGCAATTTTTGGGTTATTATCAACTCAATTCCTCCCGTAGTTCAATGGACAGAACTCTGGACTTCTAAGCCAGATATGTAGGTTCGATTCCTACCGGGAGGACAAGTTTACCGACTCGGGTCAACGAGATTGGGCGGGGTATTTCGGAGAAGCTCGGCGACGTTGGCCCGATCATCAATCATTTTCACTACCGTTTCCAAATCCCGGCGACTAACGATGGGAATCGTACTGCTGGCTGTCGTCCCGCCCATTTCTCTCGCTTGTCTGTTGAATAAAAATGGATAAGCCAACGCTCCTGCCAATAAAGTAACAATCACCGCCACCAACCAACCGGTCAGCAACCAGCGCCAATCTCGATCCGGATTGGGATTTTTTTCGGCAAATAAATTGGGCCAATTAATTTTTATCATTATTATGGTAACTTAAAAGCTCAAGTGAAATTTGCGCTTGCCAAGTGGTAAACTTCTCGCCCGCCGCCCCCTGACTTAAGCGCGCCTGCTTAAACACCAATTCGTAAGGCATCGTTTCCAAACGAGCGAGATAATTGGTCACTTGAGAAAAACTTCCCGTCGTCACCAATTCCAAACGCAACTTCGCGCCGGTGGTCTGGTCTTCCACCGTCGCTTGCGTTAAATTTAACCCCGCGCTGGTGGTGCTCGCCAACGCTTCCAACGACTCGATTAGATTGGGCAAGGTCTGATTATTAACAAAGTAGGCCTCGATTTTGTCGCCGTCGGCGCTGACCGCGGCCAATAATTCCTTATTCTCCGCCAATCGACCAGCCTGCGCTTCGAACTCGACTAATTTTTGCTTTGCCTCTTGCCCGGCCGTTAATTCTCCCGCCAAAAACCAAGCCAGCACTCCCGCTAGCGTCAGCGTCACCAGACTAAAAAGAATGATTACTTTATTCATGACGATTGGTTAAGGTGGAGTTTAAGATTAAAATCCACATTGCTCTCTTTAATTAAATTCGAGACCGGCGAATCAACCGCCGAAAAAGTCCGGTCACCGCGCAATTGCTCCAGAAAAATAAGCAGGGCTCGGCGATTGCCGGCCAAACCGGCTAATTCGATAATTGATTCGCCATTAACTTCAACCCCCTTGGCGAAAAATAGGTGGTCAATTTTCACTCCCGTCGGTTTTGCCGCTAATATTTTTTGGAAAAAACCAAACGGTAAAATTCGCGTTTGTTCCGCCGTTTTAATGGTTTGGAGATCGTTGGTTAATTGAACCAATTGGGCACTAAGTCCTCCCGCTCCAGTCACCGCTAACATTTTTTGCTTGGTCGCCAATTGATCGACCGCCGCCTGACGCTCGGCTAACGCCAAAATATAAAGCGAGGAGATGAACAAGGTTAAAATTAACAACCACGCCAAAACAAACACCTCAAACACCGTCAGACGCCGCCGGCGATACTCCGACTTAACGGCAACAATTTGTTCGCTTGGTAAAAGATTAATCATAATTAAATTGAATTGAATGACCGCAAAGCTAAACCGATCGTGATGGCATTCCGCACCGACTGATCAAGGTTGAGCGGCGGCACCGCCAATTTTACTTCCAAAATATTTTTCCAAACATCGCCCACCTCGACCGGCAGTCCCAGACTGGCGCTCAAATATTCCACCAAACCGGGCAAGATCGCTTGGCCGCCGCAAAGCGCCACTCGCGAAATGGCCGGCAATCCCTGGCTTTGACCATCGCCTTCGGTTTGCGTATTCCAATACAACATAAATTTATTGGCCTCGTCGCGAATCACGGAAATGGCCGGCAACAACAAATCAATTAAGGAGTGTTCTTGGTTTTGTAATAGGCCGCGCTTGTTCTTCAACTCCTCGGCTTCCGCCGCCGTTACCCCCAAGCTTTTTTCAATCGCCTTGATCAGAAAATCGCCGCCAATTTCCGCCACACTGGAAGCGAGCACACTTAGATTATCAACCACGACAAAAAAACTGGTATGAGTCCTCCCCAGATCAATTACTAGTGTCGCGCCTTTAGACGCGCGAGGAAATAACGCTCTCGCCGTCGCCTGCGCCTCGCCTTCGAGCGCGATTAAGACCAAACCGGCATCGGTAAAAACTTGCGCGTATTCGAGGGCGAGGTCTTTTGGAAAAGCCGAAACCACAATTTTAAACTTCGAGTCCTCGGCCGTCGGCTCGCGTAAAATCTCATAATCAAAAACGACGCCGCTGGCCGGCAAAGGAATATGTTCTTCCAATTGCAATTCAATCGCCTGCCGCAAACCGTCGCGCGACGCCGCTGGCAAAGAAACCAGAAAAATGAAACTCGGTTCTTCCGGCAAAGTCGCCACCACATACTGGCTGCCGAAAGCGGGAGCCGCCGCGCGCAAAACTTCGACCACGGCGGCGCGATTTTTAATCCGCCCGCCTTCAATCGCTCCGGCCGGAATCAGTTGTTCGCCAAAAGTTTTCAACTGCCAACAATATTTAAGCGACCGATCCGAAAGGTCAACACCAACCGGCCGCCGCGCCAAAAAATCCGGCGCGGGAAACAGTCGCAAAAATAAGTTACGATTCATTGCTTATTATTATACTTTCTACTTCTCAGCACTTCAATGACGGCCGGAATAAATGAGACGATGATAATGGCGAGGATAATCAGCGTCAGATATTTCTCGGCGTTGGGAATCAAACTGCCGAGCAGGAAACCGCCGAAGGTGAGACCGAGCGTCCACAACAAACCACCGATAATGTTGTAAGAAAGAAAAGTGGCATAACTCATTTCCCCGACACCAGCCAAGATGGGCGCAAAAGTGCGGACAATCGGCACGAAGCGCGCGAGAATAATTGTTTTTTTGCCATAGTGATTATAAAAAGTTTTGGTGCGCTCCAGATGTTTTTTGTTAAAGAAAAAAGAATCATCACGCGAGAAAATTTTCGGCCCGACTTGGCGACCAAACCAATAACCGACGCTGTCGCCAACAATCGCCGCCATCGCGCAACCGGCGACCAAAATCCAAATATTCAACAAACCTTGCGAGGCCAAGAAACCGGCGGTGAATAAAAGCGAATCGCCGGGCAAAAAGAAACCAAAAAACAAACCGGACTCGGCGAAAATCACCCCCCAGACGCCGAGCAAACCGACGGTTTGGATGATGACCAGCGGTTCTAACCAGTTTGGCAACATTGTTATAAGTTAATAGTTATTAGTTAATGGTTACTGGTTATTAGTCCGATCAATGTAACTTTTTAAAATTAAGGCCGCCGCACGCGCGTCAAGCAGACCGTCTTTAATCATCTCTCCCTCACCCCCTTCCGGTAACCGTCTCGCCTCCGACGAGGTTAAAAATTCCGGTTCATAATCCAGCGGCAAAGTCGTCACCGCCGCCAATCGCTCCCGAAATTTAACAATTTTTTTCATCACCGGATTGGGCCGACCCTTAAAATCCCGCGATTCGCCAATAATAATTTTCTCGACCCCTTCCTTCTCGCAGATACTTTTAATTTTAGCGATGATTGACTGATCGGCAGCCGGCAAAACTAAATAAGGCGAGGCGAAACGCCCGCCCTCATCCGAGAGCGCCAGTCCGATTCGTTTGGTGCCATAATCAATCCCCAGAAAACGCATTGCTTCATCATAACATAGTGTTATACTTAAATAATGAAAAATTTAACCTTGCCTTTTCAGGCTCCCGGAGTTGACGCCGTCCAGCAGTTTTTCGCCCAGTACTGGTGGCTGTTGCTCATCTTGGTGCTTTGGTCAATTATTTGGAAAGGAATTGCTTTGTGGAAATCAGCCCGCAACGAAAGCAAAGTGTGGTTTGTGATTATGCTCATCGTCAACACGGTCGGTATTCTGGAAATCATCTACATCTTCGCGGTAGCTAATCGTAAACAAGTTTCGGCGCCGCAAGTTTAAGTTTAAAAATTAAGCAGTTAAAAAACACCCCGTTTAAATTGGGGTGTTTTTTGTCGTGAAGGCGGAGAGGGTGAGATTTGAACTCACGGTACTCTTTCGAGTACTCCGGTTTTCAAGACCGGTGCATTAAACCGCTCTGCCACCTCTCCCTGTTTGTCACACCACCTTACCGCAATTTTCTTGCTTTCGCAAACAAACTTTGTTATTATTATCGCAGACTTGGCGTGAGAACTTGGGTCGTGGCTCGTACGATTCCAAGTGGT
>Ga0172379_10009335_pt1 | contig 12133 bp, 11 predicted proteins | sample GrowelOW334metaG_FD_119756 | JGI IMG/M metagenome (GOLD analysis project Ga0172379, IMG submission 119756) | Groundwater microbial communities from an aquifer near a municipal landfill in Southern Ontario, Canada - Groundwater well OW334 metaG | ecosystem: Environmental > Aquatic > Deep... | reverse complement strand
TTTGATCTTGCTAAAATCGGCGGTATGCCGAAGCACTTGACCAGGCCGATCGCTGGTTTTAACCATTGGAACTTGGTTTTCCGATGGAATTATTTGGAGGATAGCATTAGCAATATCTGCCACAGCATAACCCTTTCCATTTCCAATATTAAAAACTTGCCCCACAACAGTAGCCTTCTGAGCGTGCACAACCAGATCAATAGCTCGGGCAAGATCTTCAACATAAGTAAAATCACGCTGACTCTGCCCCGTGCCGTGAATATTTAAGGACTCGCCTAAGAGAACATTGGTAATGAAACGAGGGATGACTTTTTCTGGATGTTGCTGGGGCCCATACATATTGAAGGGTCGAATAATAACAGCCGGAATTTGATAGCAAGCTCGATAGGAATAAACCAGACGATCGGCCCCGGCTTTAGCGGCGGCATAAGGACTAAGCGGATTTAAGGGGTGGTCTTCATTGATTAGCTCTGCTTCTGCCGTACCGTAAACCTCGCTCGTTGAGATGTGAATGAATCGATCAATTGAATCCATATTTCTCCAGACAGCGTTGGCAATCTGTTGAGTGCCGATTACATCGGTCTCAAAGAAATTGGAATTATCGGAGATTGAACGAGCAACATGAGTTTCGGCGGCAAAATGGATGACTACATCTGCCTTAGAGATGCATTCATCAACCAGAGCCCGATTACGAATATCGCCGTGAACGAAAGTAAAATTGGGAGAACTTTTAATCTCTTCGCTAAAATTTTTAAGATCTCCAGCATAGGTTAAGGCATCTAAAACAATGTAGTGATAATCCGGATATTTTTTGAAAAAATAAGCCAGAGTATTGGACCCGATAAAACCAGCCGCACCAGTTAAAAGGATAGTCTTCGGTTTTGACATTGTGGATATTCTATAACCAAGAACCCTAGACGTCAATCAATTTTAAGGAAAGCGCGAAGATAATCTGTGGAATTTTTGAGACATTCACCCGGTAGATCTACCTCTTACATCCGAAAGAGATCGAGTCCCGAAAACCCACCTTATTAAATTTTATCCGGTAGATCTTTTAACCAAACATCCAAAATTTTGGTCTCGCGACCGACTAAAGATTTTTCCAAGATTTTTTTGATGACTGGACGATAGTCGGAAATTTCTTTAGTTTTTTTTGCCGAACAGATAATGTTGGGTAAAAAATTAAATCCAAATTTATCCAAGCTTTTCAAAAGGGGCTCGGCCACGGAAAGACCTAAAGTTTTAGAGATAGGAAGTTTGCTCTCTAAATTATTAGAAAACTTATCAAATTTAAATTCTCCGAAACCCAAAAGATCTAGAACGTAACGATATTTTGATTCAGACCAGAAATCCATGTGATAGGCCCAAGAAGCCTCGTGCGATCCAAAAATATGCCGAGCAAGAACGAATTGGTCATCAATTGAAGCAGAAACAAATTTTTTAGCCGACTCTTCAAAATCCGGAGTTTCAACCATTAAGAGACCCCCGATTTTTAACCAGCGATGCCAGCGAGCCAACAAGACCAAAGCACCCTGTCTAGAGAAGTGCTCTAAAAGGTGGTGCGATCGAACTTCGTCGATCGTTTTAGTCTCATAATCCAGGTCTCGCACATCGGCATAGATATCGGCTTTAACCTCTTGGGCTGTATGCTCGCTAGGTGGAAGATCAATATTAACGTAGCCCTCTAAATATTTTTCCTGGCAACCGAGATGAAGTTTGATTGGTTTTTCGTTGTTCATAATATTAGATATTGTATTCTAATCCGAGTGCTTGAAACAAGTCGTGGAATCTTTTTTCGTAAGTATGCTCCTTAATAGTTCGTTCATACCCAGCTCGCGCTATACTACTGCGCTCTGATTCATTGGCTAAATAATATTTAATTTTGCTAGCAAGATCTGCACTGGAACGATAGAAAACCATCTCCTCGTTTTCTTTGTAGTAATTTTCGATTCCCTTAGAATAACCGGAAAGCACAAAAGATCCACAACCGGAGAGTTCAAAGGGCCTGGCATGGGTGTGGGGAATCTGAAAATGCCAATAAGCTTTTAAATTATTTAGAAGGTGCGGATCAAATTTTAATTGGTTGATAGATTTTTTTAAAAAGATCCTAGCCAGAACCCGAAGCGAGAGAAGACTGGGCCGAGGATTTAAATTAAGATTGATTCTGCTCCTTGAAAAAATTTCGATCATTTTTTCGTGCGATATTTTCCCATTGGGCCAACCGGAACCGAAAGCTTCAACTTGAATTCCAGATTTTTTAAGTTGGTTAATAATTTTGGCACGCGGTGGTTTGTATTGACCAACAAAACTAACATCAATATCTTGTTTAATTAAAACCGGCTGATAGAGTTTGGTATTGCAAGCCCACTCTGATTTAATGATATTTTTGTGCCCATATTTTTCGTACCACTCCAGAGCTTGCGGAGAAGTAGTGACCACGCGAGAGAAAAAAGGCGCCCAGTGCCTTGAGTAGTTCCAGAATCGCCAGTAATCATCAGCAAACCAGGCGATACTCTTGGTCTTGGTTTTAATTTCGCCAAGAACCCCCGGATCCAACTCATCCGTATACATAAAAACAAAAAATAAATCCGGCTTTTCTTTTGAAACCAAATCTAAAAGTTCTTGGTTAAATTTTTTTCGACCGACTTCAAGAATTCGATCAAATGGATGCTCAATAACCTCAACGCCACTCATTTCTTTGAGCGTAGAATAAAAATTAACAAATTCAAAACTCTCTCGACCTTGGGGACTATAGCGATCACGCGCCATGCCAGAATAAATTATTTTCATTTTCTATTGGATTACTGTACGAAAAATTAGGATACCAGTAAAGACTTAATAGGGAAGATAACTGGAAAAATCAACTAAGAAAGTTTATTTAATAACCCTCTTTGACACAGCATTCCCATTCCTGTCTAAAAAAGTAAAGGTTTGTCCTGATTTATTTTTTCTAAAAGAGCTGATGGCGTTAAAATATTTTTCTGATTCAAGATGGATCTCTTTAGCAGCTCGATGACCGGAGCTTGTAGCATGAAGAAGACCATAGCCAACATATGCGGGTACAAAATAAGCCAGATATCCTTTCACGTTAAAATTAAAAATGAAATCATTAAATGAATTAGCTCGCTTACTACCCATTTTATAACGAGGAGCACATTCAAGATAAACACGCATACTCACCACAAGACATTGATCTGGAAAAACTAAGCCGGTTTTCAACCAGTAAAAGAACCAGTCCTCTTTTTGGGGAAATTGATTCTGCGGAAATCCAGAGGCGGTGATTGAATGAATGCGCAGAGAAGCAGTACTTGAAAAAATCTTGCTTATAATAAATTTTTTATTCTGCCAAGAAGAGAAAAGTAAAACTTTTGCTATAACCAAAGATTTATTTAAGAAGACGCGGAAAGATTTCCAACGACCCCGTCCTTCTATAAAGTGCGAATAAGAGGCATTTGTGCCAACATCTCTACCTTCTTCTGTTATTCCACGCCCGAGAGCCCAAACCAAGGAGATCTGCTCATCCCCCTCCAGAACCTTTATGGCAATGGAAAACCAATTTGGATCAGTAAAATAATCTTGACCACAAGCAATAATAAGAAAATCACCGGAAGCCAGAGCAAGACCCTTCTCACAAGCATGGAGAGTTCCTTCGTCTGGTTCTGAATAAATTTTAATTCTTGAATCTTTTGCACTGTAACTCTTTACGAGATCAACTGTTTCATCATTAGATCCTCCATCCATAACCAAAAGCTCCCAATCTAGATAGGTTTGAGCAAGAATGCCATCCAAGGTATCCCGCATACGCGGACCGACATTAAATGTGGGACAGATGATGGAAATCTTATGATTCATATTTTGAAATTCTAAAATTTTAGTTGATAAAAAATTAAAACTACTTACGCCAAGCATAAAGCATTAGGGTAGAAGGATTATATTTAGTTTCATATCCAACTTCTTCCAAAAAACTTCTAAATTCCTCAATCTTCATCTTGTTTAGGTTATAGTGCCACTCTAATGTAATACTCCTGGTTCGCTCGAAGATGGATTTGGGAGTATTCAAAAGTATTTCTTCCTCTGCACCCTCACAATCAACTTTCAGAAAATCACAAACCTCAATATTATTTTCAAGAAAAACATCTTCGAGAGTTATAGACGGAACCTTGATTGACCCTGAATGCCCTTTATTTTCTTGTTGATATAAAGAAACGTCTCCGGAATCGTTGGGACTAAAAAAAAGTTCTAGCTCTCCCCTTTTTCCAGCCACTGCCTTTTGCTGAGGGAAAACTAGGTTGTCCAAAAAATTGATTTTGATATTTTCTCGTAAAATGTCAAAGTTTTGCGGAAATGGTTCGTAGCTTATAACTTTGACATTTTTGGCGAAATGCGTGGCTCTGATCGAGAAAACTCCAATATTAGCTCCGATATCAATGACAATAGATTGATCGTGTACAAAATTTTTTAAATTGTCGTAAATTCTAGAATTCCAAATTTCACAAAGTACAATAATCTGATTGGTCTTTGTATTAATTAAATATTTCAACCCATTGCGAAGCTTAATTACAAGCTTCTCTGATCTAGACCAACCAACTCGACTAAAGTAATATGTCCAAAAATTCTCATAGAGAAAGAGGGCGGAGAAAAATTCTTTAACAAGACGGATGGTTCTGTTCATTGGATCAAAGAGGTTTTATGATTTCTTTAACAAATTCACTAAAATTTAAATTTTCTTTTACGTATTGTTGACCGGCCGAAGCAATCTTGGTGTAAAATTCTGGATCCTTTATTAATAAGCTAATTTTATCGGCGATCTCTTGGGGATTTTGTGGGCTAAAAAAAAGCGCATTCTCTCCATCTATCAAAACATCGGCCAAAGAAGTTGTTCTGGTAATTAGAAGAGGGAGACCAGATGACATTGCCTCACAAGCCGTGGCCACCCAAACCCTGGCAATGTTTGGCACCACACTTATGTGTGTTTCTCGAAGTAGTTGAATCATTTCTTCTTCTTCTACTCCATTTAATCGAACATCAATGTATTGAGCAACCCCAGAGCGATCAATAAAGGAGCTAAACTCTTCTCGATATTTTTGATTAACCCAATAATCTTTACAAATAATTATAGTACTAACATCAAAACCAGCCTCCCGCAGAATAGCGGTCGCGGCAATAACATCTTCAAAACGACGGAAGGGGCTTAAAGCTCCAACCGAAAGAATTTTAATGGGTTGGTTGGGAATAATTTTTTTGACTGGGGCATAAAAGTAGTTGTAATCGAGTGGGTTGCCAATAAGCTTGGCTTTAAACCCTAAATTTTCTGCTTCTTTTTTGTTTTCTTTATCATAAACAATAATCCAATCAATCCATGGGGCAAATTTTTTTGCAACCATCGCTTCGAAAAAAGAAGAAATCCTGCTAGCAATCTCTAAAAAAAACATTTGCTTCTTAGAATGATAGAAAGGCGGATTATTCATAATCCACACCACTTTGGCATTGGGATGCTTTTTTTTATAAAACGCTCCGGCTTTGTAGGTATAATCATTTTCGCAAAAAATAAAATCAAAATCTTGATCTAATTCCTTTTCGATACGATAAGCTGAATCTGTATAAAGTTGATTACGCAAAACACGCTCAATAATTTTACCGAAAAGAGTGGTCGCGCCTAAAACAGAATTTAGAGGTTTTTTAGGAGGTACAATTTTAACACTCAACCCTTCATGAAGATTGGGCAAAAAAGAAGGATTAAACTCTGAACAATAGACTGAAACCTCATGCCCTTGAGATTTGAATTCTTTGGCAAGAGATAGAATCATCCTAGGATCACCACTTGCGGTGGCAAGGTAGAGATGGAGAAAAGCAACCTTCATGGTTTTAGAAGTTGACCTGAGTATCGATGTACTCGCACCAGGCATGATAAATAAGTTCGTGAACCTCTTGGATACGTGCGGTCTCGGAAGTAGGTACAATAATTGCTATATCCACGATCTGACTAAGTCTTTTTCCTCCCTCGCCGGTTAGAGCAACAACCCTAAGACCCATCAACTTAGCTTTTTTAATAGCCTCAAGAATATTAGGCGAGGTTCCACTTGTAGTGATTACAATAAGTAGGTCGTCAACTTTTCCGAGAGCTTCAATCTGGCGACTAAAAATATTTTCGAAGCCATAATCATTACCAATGGCGGTTAGAGCTGAAGTATTTACTGTAAGCGCTATAGCATTTAGTGGCTTTCTGTCTTTTTTGTATTTGCAAACCCACTCGGCGGCGAAATGTTGGGCATCTGCAGCTGAACCGCCGTTGCCACAAATTAGTAAGTGGCGATTATTTCTAGCTACATCCCCAAGCATCTCCGCAACTCGATTTGCATCAGACACGAGCGATCCTAGGCTTTTTTGAAAAACCTCGAAGTGCCTAGCGAAAGCCTGCTCAATAATATTTGTTTTAAAGTTATCGTTCATTAAGAATACTCTTTAATACTCTTTAAAATTTGGCTTGAATATAACAGGAAAACTATTATTTTGCAATTTAAAATTTAAAATATCATAACATAAATAGGGTTGAAAAGTTTGTGAAAACTAGATAATTCTCTTATAATTCACTCACTATGCCTAGATCAAATAGCAAAAAACTAGAAAAAAACCCTTTAGGAAAATTAGTGGGTTGCCAAATTTGTGGGAGTCAAAAGTTAGAGGATATTATAAACCTTGATCACCAACCACCGTGTGATGTTTTGTCAAATGCCGAAGAGATTAAAGAGGAAGAAATTCATTACCCAATTAACGTTGTTCGCTGTTTGGATTGTGGATTGGTTCAACTAGATTTCATTCCGCCACCTAAAGTAGTGTTTCATAAAAAATACCCATACAGAACTGGCATCACTCAGATGCTTGTTGATAATTTCAAAGAACTCACCGATGCGACAGTGAAGCGATTAGAACTCCAAAAAGGATCCTTAATCGTGGACATTGGATCTAACGATGGAACAGCGCTCCAACCATTTAAGAAAAAAGGGATGCGAGTCTTGGGCGTTGAGCCAACTAACGTGGCCCGGATAGCCGTGAAAAATGGCATACCAACTATTAATGATTTTTTCACAAAAGAGATTGCTCAAAGAGTTGTAAAAAAACAGGGCCATGCATCCCTTGTCATAGCAACTAACGTTTTCGCTCATATTAATAACTTAGCTTCCTTTATGGACGGAGTATCAACATTACTTAAGCCGAAAGGTGTATTTATATCTGAATCTCAATATCTTTTAGACACAATTCAAAAAGTCCAGTATGACACGATGTACCACGAACATCTTCGCTTTTATTCTTTAAAACCACTAGATTTGCTCTTTAAAAAATTTGGTTTTACCATTACCGATGCAGAAAGAATAAATTCGTCAGGAGGATCAATTCGAATTTCAGCAACAAAGGGATTAAACCTTTCTCGATCCTCTCGCGTTATTTCTCTAATTCGAGCCGAAGAGAAAGCTGGTTTATATAAAAAATCGACTTATGTTAATTTCAAGAAAAGGGTGGAGATATCGAGATTAAAACTTGTTAAGTTTCTCTGTGAATTAAAATTAAAAAATAAAACTATTGCAGGTATTGGAAGCCCCGGTCGCTCTAGTCCAATCCTTAACTACTGCCACATAGATCCTTTACTAATTCCCTACCTAGCTGAACAATCCTCATCTTTAAAACTGGGTCTTTTCTCACCTGGAACCCACATTCCAATTATTGACGAGAAAAAGATATTTGAAGATCAACCAGAGTACGCCCTGCTTTTCTCCTGGCATATTGCCGATACATTAATAAAGAAAATGAGAACACGCGGACTTAAATCAAAGTTTGTAATCCCTCTACCAGAACTAAGGATTATCAAAAAATAGATTTGATCATACCCCCATCAACAGCGATACAACTTCCAGTAATAAATCGAGCTCGATCTGAAGCAAGAAAAACAACGAGTTCTCCAATGGCTTTTGGTTCTACAATTTTGCCTAGCGGGGTTTTTTGAACGACTTCTTCTTCCATTAATCTAGTTGCCTCAGAGATAGAAACACCCATTCGCCCAGCTTTGTCTTTAATATTTGCGGCCCACGAACCACCGCTTACCGTACTTGGACAAATAGCGTTTACTAGAATACCTTCCGGACCAAGCTCGTTTGAAAGATACTTGCTTAGGTAATTAATAGCTGCCTTAGAAGATCCATAATGCGGATTAACTCGACCAGGTTGTTTTCCAGCACTACTCGCGATATTAATGATTCGAGGCGATTTTGATTTTCTGAGCCAAGGCAATGCTTCGCGCGAAAAATGAACTGTGGTCATAAAATTAAGATTCCAAGAATTAATCCACTGCTCGTCACTTAATTCTTCGAATTTAGCGTGGTCCCGAACTCCACCAACGTTGTTTACTAGAATATCCAGCTGGCCTACTTTTTCCACAATATTAGAGAAAAAAGCCTTAATTGCATTTCCATCCGTAGCGTCAAAAGCAGAGCACCAAACTTTATTACCGAACCCCTCCACTTCGATTTTAAATTCCTCGAGCGCATCTTCTTTTGAGGCACAGAGAATAAGGTCTGCTCCAGCCCGAGCAAGTTCTAGAGCGATGGCTCTGCCAATCCCTTTACTTCCACCCGTAACCAACGCCACCGAATTATTGAGTTCTGAATTTGATTTGTTCATTGGCTTAAATTTACACCAAATCTATTTTTAACGCGAGTAAATTTCTTAATTTGAAGATTTAAATATATTAAGCATTTCATCTGTGTATTTTTCCCAATCCATCTCGTGTGCAATACTTTGACCAGCTAAAGCTACCTTGGCATACAAATCTGGATTATCGACACATAACTTTATTTTTTGAGCAATCTGATCTGGTGAAAGTGGATCCACAAAAAAAGCACTTGATCCATCAATGAGAACTTCGGTTGCCGTGGAAGTTCTACATAAAACAACTGGCAATCCAGCAGCCATAGCTTCAAAATTTACAAGACCCCAGCCATGGTGTCCTGGAGGGGGAACGTAAACAGCCTGAACGAAAATATCAGCATCCCGATAAAAACTGGCTAACTCTTTTTCAGATACTCCATTTAAGCGCAAATCGACAAACTCGCTAAGACTATTCTTCTTTATGAACCCGAGAAGATCGGCTTCGTATTTATTTTCATTCCAAACATTGGCTGCAAAAATAGTGGCGTGAGCATCATAACCCCACTCCCGAAGGAATCTGACGGCCTCTAAAACATTTTCGTAACGACGAAAAATATTAAGGGCACCTAACGCCATGAGTTTGACATATTTTTTATCAGCTTTCTCTTTGAAATCCTTTACAGGAGAGTAGAACTTCGTAAAATCCAATCCGGCCCTAACCACCAATACTTTTTTTATTGGAAATTTATGAAACCATTTTTTATCGGAATTAGCTAAAACGGTAGCTGAATTGATGATTTTTAAAAATTTATAATCGACAATCTTTCTTAAAAAATGATAAGAGTGCCCTAAAATATCGTATACTATTTTTTTTCTAGAAAGATAGTGCGATGGTTCCCCATTAACAGTCCAGACAATTTTGGCTAGAGAATTTTTCTGGTGATAATAATACCCAACTCGATAAGAACTATCATGAATATTAACTATATCGAAGTCAGTATCCATTGCTTTCGCAATAGCAATGGAGGTTTGAATAAATTCCTGCTCATATTTAATTTTTTTTAGAACCCAGTCAAAGATATTTTTTGGTTTTTCGCTTTTAAAAAAGTTGATCTTTTTTTTGACTACACGAATCTCGAGGCCTTGAGCTAGATCTGGAAAATCAGTGCCTTCAAATTCAGGGGTGTAGATTACAACTCTCTCTCCACGCGCTTGAAGGGATTGGGCTAAGCTAAAAACTAGACGAGCACCTCCGGCCGTAAATAGATTAAAACAAATAATAGCTATCTTCATTTGTCTCCTGAAAATTTTTGCTGAGCTTCCACGTAGCGTTCGGGCGTGCCAATATCAACAACCTCTCCTTCTATAGGAAAACCGTAGAAGGCTTCACCGATTAAGCTGGGGAAAAAATCACTCTCTAAGGAAAAGGGAGTCTGACTCATTCGAGAAAATAATTCTTGATTTAGAAGATAGATTCCGGCGTTTAAAAAATGGGTCCCCTCTTCTTTTGATTTTTCATTAAAATGGCTAATTAGGTTTTCTTTATCTAAAAAAACAACGCCATAATCTTTTTGAATCCGTGGAGAAGAAAGTACTACGGTAGCTAAAGCTTTTTTATCTTTATGAAAATTATGAATCATATTCATATTAACCCCACTTGGGATCCAGGAATCTCCATTCATAACAAAAAAATTTTTACTCCGTATAAGTTCTTGAGCATTTTTTATGCCACCTCCAGTGCCAAGAGGAGTTTCTTCTTCTGCGAAAAGAATCCCCTGATTAGCGTAACGTTCTTTAATTTGATCTTTTAAATACCCTATACTTAAAATAATTCTAGAAAATCCAGTATTTCTTAGATAATTGATTAATATATCAAGAAAGGGTCGCTGTCCTACTTCCGCGAGTACCTTGGGGCGATCAGAAACTAGACTACGCAAGCGCTTCCCTAACCCCCCAGCCAAGATTACTACATCCACATCGGACAAATTAGAGGATAGATTACCAACTACAACCTTATTATGCGTTGGAGGTTTTTGTGCCATTATTAAAAATAATCTGACTGCCTTTATTTTCAAACTTCATAGGAACATAGAGAAGTTTACTGAGCGAAGCCTTAACCCGAGCTTGATCTGAAGGTTTCACAAAAAAAAGTATAAATCCACCCGCACCAGCACCTAAAAGTTTTCCCCCTAGAGCTCCGGCGGATTTCCCAGCCTCATAAATTGCGTCGATAGCTGAATTACTAACTTGCGGTGAAAGAGTTTTTTTAATCTGCCAGCCTTCGTGAAGTAGCCGGCCAAAATTATCAAGATCTCCTTGCTTTAATAATCCTTCGGCTATATCAACCATATTACGCATCAATTGAAGCTCTTTGGTTTTTTGAGGAGTTAGACGAATCTGCTCTGCGGCAATTTCTGAAGCACTTCTTGCCAGGCCAGTAAAGAAAAGTAACAGATGGTTTTGGAGGAGATCAATATTAGATGGCGAAATTTCAACTGGAGAGACTCGGATATGCTCTGAACCACCAAATTCAATTTTATTAAAACCCCCAAAAGCGGCAGCGGACTGATCCTGGGACCCAACATTTTCTTTAATAAGTTCTTGTTCAACGTGAATAGCTTGTAAGGCAAGCTGGGCTTTTGTAGGACTTTGGCCCAAAAGAGTGTAGAGAGAATTTAAAAGCCCCACTGTAAATGATGAACTAGAACCAAGACCAGAACGAGCTGGGAGATCTGCATCATGGTGAATATGTAAACCATCTTTAATATCTAAAAACTTTATAACCTCACGAACCGCAGGATGCTGGATCTCTTCCACGCTACCGACCGTTTCAATTTTTGACCAAACAACCCTGGTTTTGTGTTCAAAAAATGGAGGTAAATATCGACAAGATAGATAGCAATACTTATCAATTGAAGTAGAGAGAACAGCGCCACCATTTTTTTTATACCACAACGGATAGTCGGTGCCTCCACCAAAAAAAGAGATCCGAAATGGTGTGCGAGAGATGATCATAAGAATAATTTATTTTTCACTATAGTAATCTCCATACTCAACTAAAATTGTAGATTTTCCATCATCCCGTAAAAGCGCTTTTTCGTAAGCTGGAAAAATAAGATCAGCCTCAGAGAGATCCTCGATCACAATAGTATCTACGAGACGTCTAAAAGATTCAGTAAAATTACCCTTATGTTGGATCCCAGGATCGAGTGGTCGGACACTTCCAACCATAACTTTAATAATGACTTTTGGTTGCATGCCGCCTTTCGAAATATGCGAGATTTTATCTAGATGATTGACTACTTGATTAGCCGCTAAAAGTAGAAAATTGAAACGTGGGAAGATGCTTATAGGAATAAACCCCTCGAGGGCGAGACCGATTGACATGCCCATCTGAGTATCTTCAAAAACTGGAAGTTCGATTTTTTTAGATGCTGAAAGATCTTGAAGTGATCCATAGATCGCATTTCCAGGATAAGCCACGCTCTGGCCA
>Ga0172379_10009334_pt1 | contig 12134 bp, 10 predicted proteins | sample GrowelOW334metaG_FD_119756 | JGI IMG/M metagenome (GOLD analysis project Ga0172379, IMG submission 119756) | Groundwater microbial communities from an aquifer near a municipal landfill in Southern Ontario, Canada - Groundwater well OW334 metaG | ecosystem: Environmental > Aquatic > Deep... | reverse complement strand
CCCAAGGCACAAACCTTCTCTTCCGTAAAGGAAACTATTTTATTCAATATTTCAAAGAACTTTTTTTATAACATTTAACATACAAGACACAGAGGCACGGAGGATCAATTCAGATTAAATCACCAACTCAATTTCAAACTGTTTATTCCTAAAAGAGAAAGTATCTCCGGTTTTTCTTTTGTGTAATTCTTTTCCAAGCGGGGAAGCGAGTGAAATCGTTAAATAACATTTTCCTTCAATTACAAATTCTCCGGCAGTTATGGCAATAAAATAATTACCATTGTTTGTACAAACTAAACAGCCCGGCTGCACTGAATCATATTGCTTATCAGCGTTAATTTGAAAAAGGATTTTTTTCAAATTTGTAAATTCATTTAACTGTTGAGCATACTTTTCCATCTCAAGCTGAATAGAGGCTCTGCCGGTTTCATATTTATCGCCCATACTGCTTTTTGTTTCGAGCATAGAAGCTTTCTGTAAATCGTTAACTGCATTCGTTATTTGCTCTATCTTTGATTCAACATAGTTAACGCATTCGGAATAAAGCTTTTGTTTTATTTTAAGTTCGTTGTTCATTTTATATCTGGTCGAAACGGAGTTTCGACCTACAATCCGTTAATTAAATTTCTTAATTGATATTCATGGCGGATAGGATGCATAACCGCATGTTCAAGCATTGCATCGATGCAATATTCTACTCCCCAACGTGAGGTGTAAGTTTGTTCCATGAATTTATCTTCTTCAACTTCTGCCAACGGAGTCCGCCATTTATTAAGAAGATGTTCCATATACTTTTCAGCTTCTCTCTCAATATTATCCGGTTCCGGTGCCGGTTCAATTCCCGGATCGGGAAGATTCAGTTTGTCGCACATCCAGATCATGTATCTTCCGGCGGCTCGTAAAATATGTATGAGAAGAGTTTCCAACGATTCATATCCGAATCATCGGTTTCGGGCAGTTTGATATTTAATCTTTTTGCTTCCTGCCATGTTTGTAAAAGAGAAGTTAAATATTTCTCATGCAACAAAACCATTGAACGTGCGCCGTTGTATTTGTATTCTTCTAAATATTTCGCTTGCATATAAACACCCGTTTTAAATGATAATTATTTAATTTTTTGTACAAACCAGTTAAATACTCCCATACAAGTAACAAGTCCGTCCGAATCTTTAACTTCAACATTTACAGCTATTAAAGCACGCCCTTTTGTAGATAGTTGCTCTGTAAAATTCATTAAAATTTCCTCAGGAACAGTTGCATACGCGGATATTGTTTTTAGCGCGGGCTTTTTAAACTTGATCTGCGAATCTCTTAGCACCGGGGTTACTTTATCAACAAGTTCCGGAAATAAAGTTTGGAGTATTTCTCCGCTCGCCGTTTCTGCAAGGGCAAATTGCGCACTTGCGTGAATACTTTGAAGATGATTTTGCACACTCCTTTCAAACGGTAGTTCTATGTTTCTATCGGTTCTTCTTTTTATTCCCACTTTTTCTACAAATGGTATTTTTAACACATCCATAATTCACCTTCTCTAATAATTTTGATAGAAACGAATTGGAAGGACGATTCGGAGAAACGCCCAACAATTCATAACTATTACGTAACGTAATTTACTAATATTTTTCAACGTTAGGATCAAAGGAATGATATTCTCTACTTGAAAGAATAATGTCTTCAGTTAAATTCTTGTTTTATTGTCAAGATTTACGAACAAGGATTAACGATTTTTGATTTTAGATGTTAAAAACAAATCAAAAATCGTCTCGATACAACCTGGATTAATCTCTTCCGCCGCCGCGGACTTAGATCAAATCCCGTCCCGATAGCTATCGGGACGGAGTGGTTGACGTCTGCGCCACGCTAAGAATGAATGGATGAATGTGGAAAATTTTTCCATTGCAAACTGCCTACTGCTAACTGCCAACTGCCGACTGACTGCCGGATGGTTCTCCCAAATTTTTTGGATTACAATCCATTTTTCTAATAAATGAATTATTCTTAACTTTTAATAAGTACATGAAAGTTTTTCACAAACAAAGAGAGGTTATAATGAACCCGGAATCAGTTCGTCGTTTTGTGTTTCAAACAGTTCTTGTCCTGGTTACTGTAAACTTTATGCTCACCGCTCAAACTACACATGTTAAAGGGAAGTTGTTAGATGTTGATGGAAAACCAAACAAGTATGGTCTTGTTGGTATCGCGCCGTCAACAAGTACAGTCGGTCACGATTTTGTTAGTTGTGACGATAAAGGGAATTACTCGATAGATATAACCACTGCCGGGGTAAGTGAGTTATTATTTTCGATTCCAAGCCATAACTCAGTGAAAGTGCCCGTAATGAATAACAAAAACAAAACGGTAACTATTGATATAACGTTAGCTCCATACAAGTACAAAGATAGTTTTGACGAGGTTGGCATAGCAGGAGAATTCAATGGTTATAATATTCAATCTCCCGAAAGCATGACGAAAAAAGAAGACGGTACTTATTTCTATGAAGTAAAAACCGATTTAAAAGAAGTTAAGTATCAATTGTGCAGAATAGAAAAGATGAGTAGGACGATTAATGCACCGGGATCTGAAGCTTATGAAACAGATTCCACAGGTGATTACAGATCAGTTTTAAAAGCAGTTGACGGAAAGGCTACAATTGTGTTTGATCCTTCAAAATTGTTGAAGAGAAATGTTGATTATAAGGTTACTTTCAAAGGAAGTGACTTTGATGAGAAAATCTTTAAATATGGAGATGAGTATGCAAAAAAAAGCGCCGATGCAAACGAGAAAATGCGCGCGTTTATGGAAGCCAAAAAGAATTACCAGGACTTCCATTACGATGCCGGAGATTATTTAACCACACTTCTTCCGAAAATTGAAAAAGAAAAGAATAAAGAAGTAAAAGATTATTTAAAGTTAATTTATGTTTCATTTTCTTCTTTCAGACCAAAAGATTATAACAATGAAAACGCCACTGCTTTTTTTGAATCTCTTGCACCCGGAAATATAGTTTGGGAATTTATACCTTCCGCATTTTTTTCATTCTATACTTTAATCCCTCAATTTAAATGGAATGAACTGCAAGACAATTTTCTAAAGGACACTAAAAGCCAAACTATCAAAGTTGCAATTCTTTCATTTAAACTTTCAACAGCAAAATTTTCAAGAAATGATGAAGAATTAAAGAAGCTTCACGCATTAATAAAAAAAGATTATGCTGATATAAAAGAGTTGCGGGACTGGTTGAAAAAATATCCAATCGAATCGAAAATAAAAGTTGGTGTTGAAATACCTGATTTCGAAGTTACATCACTTGATAATGCGGATGAGAAATTCTCCAAAAAAAGTATGCTTGGTAAAGTTTATATGATCGATTTCTGGGCTACCTGGTGCGGACCATGTGTTGGAGAGATGGAAACATTGCATAAAGCGTACGACAAGTTCAAAGAAAAAGGATTTGAACTGATAAGTCTTTCTATGGATGGAAAAGCTGCGGATGTTACGGAATTCAGAAATGATAAATGGAAGATGCCCTGGAAGAATAGTTTTATTGGAGACAAAGAAGGGAAAAAGATTGCGGAAAAATTTGAGGTAATCGGAATTCCTAGACCAATACTTGTAAGCGCTGACGGAAAAATTTTAGAAATGGAAGAGGAATTACGCGGTGATAAATTAGAATCGACTTTATTAAAGTATTTTAAATAAGTTAGCAATCGCAAAAAATCACGTTAATTTAATTTCCGTATCACAGAATATTATTCTGTGATACAATTTTGCGCTATCTAAATAAATTCTACGCTGATGGAAAGATTCTTCATGAAAAACGATAGATAATTAAAGAAAGAGAAAAGGCATATCAAACGGTATGTCTTTTCTAATATTATCTATGTTTACTCCCAACCTAAATAATATCCTCACAATTTTAATAAGTCACATTACACAGAATTAAATATTGCTTTGTCACGACTTTTAAGTCGTGGGACAATTAAACATGAGCCCACGGCTTTAGCTATAAAACAGATTATTTTAATGTCCCGATAGCTATCGGACATTAATTATCGTGTTGATTAGTCCACGTCCTGAAGGACGTGGCAATTCAATAATAGATTTTGAGTAAAATGACTTATTAAATAAAAGCAAAACGTTATAAATACTTTCTTCAATAGAAACAATTTTTCTTATAAGCGATTTATTCTTAATTTTTGGCAAACTTAAGAAAGTTTTTATTTAACGTAAAAGAGGATTGCATGGCAGAAATAAAAAAGAAGGAAGAGTGGGGAAGCAGGATCGGTTTAATTTTAGCAGTTGCCGGTAATGCTGTAGGCTTGGGAAATTTTTTACGGTTTCCTGCACAGGCGGTACAAAACGGCGGCGGGGCATTTATTATTCCGTATCTCGTTTCTTTTTTCTTGATGGGAATTCCGCTTCTCTGGATTGAATGGGCAATCGGCAGGCACGGCGGGAAATATGGGCATCACTCTACTCCGGGAATGCTTGACGTACTCGGTAAAAATAAAATATTAAAATACTTCGGAGTGTTTGGGATATTTACCAATCTTACCGTTGCAGCCTATTATTGTTATATTGAGTCATGGACGCTTTCTTACGTTTGGCATTCGATAACCGGAACCTTTTCCGGGAAAACAACCGAGCAAATTTCTCTCTTCTTTTCACATTATCTTGATTTAGGAAATGGAAGTCTTATCAATTTTCCATCCGAAGCAGTGATTTTCTTCATCATCACAATTTGTTTGAATTTGTGGATACTCTCACGCGGAATAAGTAAAGGGATTGAGATTGCCAGTAAAATCGGTATGCCGATCCTTATTCTCTTTGGAATATTTTTAGCGATTAGAGCTTTAACTTTAAAAGCCGGCGACCATGGAGCTATTTATGATTCGATAGTAGGATTAAATTTTCTTTGGACACCGCAATTCGATTCACTTACAAATCCTAAAGTATGGTTAGCGGCAGCGGGACAAATATTTTTTACGCTTTCTGTAGGGATGGGCTCCATTCATTGTTATGCCGCCTATTTAAAAGAAAAAGAAGATATAGCACTAAATGCAGCAACTGCCGGTTGGATGAACGAGTTTGTTGAAGTTATTCTCGGCGGCTCAATTATTATTCCTATTGCCGTTGCTTATTTGGGATTGGATTGGGTGAAGGCGAATGTCGGTTTTGAAATGGGATTTCGTACCATGCCTATGCTCTTTCAACATTGGGGACCAATATTAGCCGCACTTGCCGGTATGACCTGGTTTGGACTTTTATTCTTTGCCGGAATTACAAGTTCAATTGCTATGGGGCAGCCGGTGATGGCATTTTTGCAGGACTCATTTAATCTTACACGAAAAAAATCTGTATTTACTTTTGGATTACTAACTATACTTTTATCATTACCTTGCGTTTTCTTTTACGAAGCAGGCGCTTTCGGGGAATTTGATTATTGGGCGGGAACATTTTCATTGGTTCTTTTTGCTTTAGGGGAATCAATTATTTTTGTTTGGGTATTCGGTATTGATAAGGCTTGGGAAGAAATAAATAGAGGAGCGGATATTAAAATTCCTCTCTTCTTTAAATATATTATTAAATATATTACTCCCACTTTTTTACTCGCAGTATTTATTGGTTCATTTATAAAGCCCGTAGATAGCAATTGGACAGGCGCTTTCATAAATTTTTTCAGCGGAAACGGCTGGCAATTTGCTTCCGATAGCGTTATCGGCAACATTTTTAATATCGGCATTGTGGATACGCGATGGTTTATTAACGGTCTAATGACGAATGTTTTTGTTATTGATATGACCAGAGTCCTGCTTCTCTCAACATTTATTTTAATCAGCGCTGCTGTTCATTTTGCCTGGAGAAAAAAGAAACGAGACCAACTTAGCCAAGAAAGGAATTCCTAAAGATGAAAACTTCCGCTCTCATTATGATGGTATCTGCATGGAGTGTAATCATTTTTTTTACGGTGAAATTTTTATGGAAAGCCCTAACAACAAAAAATGATTATAAATAATATCTTATTTCATTGTTTAATAAAGAAGGAAAAATGTCAACAACTGATCATCAATCATTATTAAAAAAAAGTAAAAATCTCTTAATCGGAGCTTCGCGAAATTTAAATGATCCTCAAGTATTTCATAAGCTTTCGTTAACTGCTTTTTTAGCGTGGGTTGGTTTGGGAACAGATGGTCTGTCATCCTCTTGTTACGGACCTGCAGAAGCATTTCTAACTTTAGGTCAGCATCATTTTTTAAGTTTATTTGTTGCGCTTTTATCAGGGATTACAATTTTTATTATAAGCATTAGTTATTCGCAAATTATAGAATTATTTCCATCCGGCGGCGGAGGTTATTTGGTAGCGAGTAAATTACTCTCGCCAAAAGTTGGAATGATTTCCGGTTCCGCATTACTGATCGATTATGTTTTAACAATTACACTTTCCGTTGCAAGTGGAACCGACGCCTTATTTAGTTTTTTCCCGATAGTTTATCATCAATTCAAATTAGATTTTGCAATATTCGGCGTTATAGTTTTGATTTTTATGAATCTGAGAGGTGTTAAAGAATCTGTGATGCCTCTTGTTCCGATATTTCTCCTATTTATTGCACTGCACGCATTTGTAATATTTTATGCTTTGTTCACCCACTTATTTAATGCATCGCAAATTGTTGCTGCTACTTCCGCCGATTTATCAGCCACACGAAGTCAATTAGGTTTTGTTGGAATGATGCTTATTATTATTAAAGCATATACAATGGGTGCGGGAACTTACACCGGGATTGAAGCTGTTAGTAACGGGTTGCCAATTTTAAGAGATCCAAAAGTTCATACTGCAAAAAATACGATGAAGTTGATGGCAAGCTCACTTACATTTATGGTAGTCGGGTTAATGATTGCTTACTTGTTGTATAGCGTTACATTCCAACCGGGAAAAACATTAAATGCAGTTCTTTTTGAAAACATCACTCATAGTTGGTCACCTACAATAAGTTTCCCATTTATTTTCATCCTTCTTTTGTCGGAAGCGGTAATACTTTTTGTAGCCGCTCAAACGGGATTTTTAGATGGTCCGAGAGTTTTAGCTAATATGGCGGCGGATCGCTGGCTGCCGTCAAGATTTGCAATTTTGAGTGACAGATTAGTTACACAAAACGGAATTCTTTTAATGGGAGTCGCTGCATTAGTTACAATGATTTTGGCGAAAGGATCAGTTCAATTATTAATAGTTCTTTACAGCATCAATGTATTTATTACATTTTTTCTTTCGCAGCTTGGTATGGTTAAACATTGGTGGAATGTTAGAAAAGAAGAAAAAAAATGGAAAGGGAAAATTTCTATAAACGGAATTGGATTGGCTTTAACATCATTAATATTAATTTCAGTTGTTGCGATCAAATTTTTTGAGGGCGGTTGGATTACTTTAGTAGTTACCGGAAGCGTTGTTGCTTTAGCGTTATTGATAAAAAAACATTACAACTCAGTTCATGTATTAATTCAAAAGTTAGATAGTGATATTATTCCTGCAATAAGTTCTTCCTTTTACTATCTTCACCAAGATCAAGAGGGGAATGCAATTGAAAAACCGGTATATAAACCGGAAAATAAAACAGCGGTAGTTTTAGTAAACGGTTTTAACGGACTTGGAGTGCATACTCTTTTAAGCGTTATAAAAACTTTCCCTGGAATTTTTAAGAACTTTGTTTTTGTACAAGCTGGAGTAGTTGATGCCGGTGGATTTAAAGGCTCTGCAGAAATTGTAAAGCTGGAAGAATTTGTTAAAAAAGAAATTGACCAGTACGTTGAGTTTATGCAGCATAGCGGTTATTATGCTGATAGTTTTACTTCGCTTGGGACAGATATTGTGGACCAAATTACAGAAATGTCTGACAAAGTTTTTGAAAAATATCCCAATTCGGTCTTCTTCGGCGGACAGCTTGTCTTTCCGAACGAAACTTTTTATACAAAACTTTTGCACAATCAAATTGTATTTAGCGTGCAGAGAAGGTTATATCACGAAGGGTACCCGTTTGTTATTCTACCGATCCGGGTTACTTATTAAAAAAGAAATAACTTTAATTTGAAAATTACTAAAGTACATTTGTATGAAATTGTAAAAGCAATGGGCTTGGTTTTTGGTGATATCGGAACCAGCCCCATTTATACGCTCGTTATTGTTTTTACACTTACAAAACCATCGCATGATAATTTGTTCGGAATTCTATCACTTGTTTTCTGGACGTTGATAATTTTAGTTACAATTGAATACGCATGGCTTGCAATGAGTCTCAGTATCAAAGGTGAAGGAGGAGTAATTGTATTAAAGGAAGTGCTTTCCGGCTTTGTTAAGAAAGGAAAGAAGTCGGTTATCGTTGCATATTTAGGTTACTTCGGAATTTCTTTGCTGATGGGTGACGGTGTCATTACTCCGGCAATAAGTATTCTATCTGCAGTTGAAGGACTACCGTTAATCCATGGCTTTGAATGGATTTCGGGAAATATTGTAATTCTAATTACAATGGCAATAACAGTAATCCTTTTCGCTTTTCAATATAAAGGAACTGATAAAGTTGCAAGTTCATTTGGACCTATCATGTTAGTTTGGTTTTTTGCATTATTTATTTCAGGACTTTTATCTATTCTAAAAATGCCTTCAATACTTTTAGCCGTCAGTCCTCATTATGCAATTAATTTTTTAGTCCACAATGGAGTTGCGGGAATTCTTGTATTGTCCGAAGTTATTTTGTGCGCAACCGGAGGTGAAGCGCTTTATGCGGATATGGGACATCTTGGCGCTCTTCCAATCCGAAGAGCTTGGGGATTTGTTTTTGTGGCGCTCGTATTTAATTACTTTGGACAAGGAGCTTTCGTTTTAAGTCATCAAAGTACAAATTTAATTCTTTTTGAAATGGTAAAATCGCAAGCAGAAATTCTTTATATCCCATTTATCATCTTAACGATCCTTGCCACAATCATCGCTTCGCAAGCGATGATCTCAGCCGTATTTTCATTAGTATATCAGGGAATTACCACGCGCACTTTCCCTTTGATGAAAATAAAATACACATCAACACATTTAAAATCTCAAATTTATATTGGTGCTGTAAATTGGGGTTTATTAGTTGCGGTTTTGTTTATGATAATTCTTTTCAAAGCATCCTCGAATTTAGCGGCAGCATACGGGTTGGCTGTAACTATAACAATGACCATCAGTTCAATTTTTATGATCTGGATATTCAGGCATAAAAAATCGTTCGTAAAAATGAGCTTAGCCATAGTTGTCCTTTCAGTTGATTTACTTTTTTTGATTTCTCTTACTAGTAAATTACAGCATGGCGGTTATTGGTCATTAATTATTGCGGCAATACCTTTTGTAGTAACGTTAATCTGGATTACCGGACAAAAAAGAATCTATCGTTCATTCCGGTCTTTGCCTTTAGACACATTTAAAATTGCTTATGAACAAATCTACAACCGTGGACACAATATCGACGGAACGGCAATATTTTTTTCAAGAACGAATTACGATATCCCTCCTTATGTTGCGCATTGTATCATTAGTTCAAATATCGTTTATGATAAAAATGTTTTAGTTTCTATAACGAGAACCGATAGTCCGTATGGAATAAAATCGGAATATGTTGAAGATTTAGCAATCGGGTTGCACGGTTTATCGATCTCACTCGGTTATATGGAAATTGTTGATCTTTCTTCAATTATAAAGAAACATAATATCAACGAAAAGGTGATGTTTTATGGGGTAGAAGATATAGTTACAAGTAACTTTTTATTAAAACTTTATTCATTTTTTAAGAAATTAACTCCAAATTTTGTTCAATTTTACAAACTACCATACCAAAAAATTCATGGTGTGGTTACAAGGATAGAAATATGAAAATAAAATGGTTAGTAATTGCAATTTTGTTTTTGTCGATATTTTTTCAAGAGCAATTTTTAATCGCGCAGTCAAAAAAAGATACTATAGTGGTTGCGTTTTATAATCAAGAAAATTTATTTGATGCAATTGATGATCCGGATAAAGATGATGCGGAATTTCTCCCTTCTTCAAAAAAAGAATGGACTGAAGAACGTTTCGGAAAAAAAATGTTCAATATGGCAAGAGTTATTCGTTCGATGAATGATAACCGGGGTCCGGATATTATCGGTTTCTGTGAGGTGGAAAATCAAAAAGTTCTTGAAACTATGGTGGAGAAACATTTATCTGACTTGGATTATCAAATAGTCTATAAAGAATCTCCCGACAAAAGAGGTATTGATGTCGGATTGATTTTCAAAAAAGACAAATTTACTTTTTTATCGATGAATGCCGATACGGTAATCCTTTCAGATAGATATCCTACGCGTTTAATTTTGAATGCAAATTTTGTTACAAAAAGTAAAGATACATTGCATGTTTTTGTTAATCATTGGCCATCACGCCGCGGTGGAGCAGATGCTTCCGAGAAGAACCGAGTTGAGGCAGCACAAACACTTAAAAAGAGTATTGATAAGTATCTTTCCATTTCCGGCAAAGCAAATATTATTGCGATAGGAGATTTTAATGACGAACCGACAAACAATAGCATAAAAGAAACATTAAATGCACAACCTATTTCATTTTCAGAGATTGAAAAACTTCCGAAAAATTTTAATAAGAATTTATACAACTTAGCTTACGCTAAAAAGATGAATGGTGAAGGAAGTTATAAATATCAGTCTGAGTGGGATATGATCGATCAGATAATAATTTCCGGTAACTTGTTAACAAATAAATCTTTTCATCTGATTTGTAATTCATTTGAAATTTACAAACCGGATTTCATCGTCACTCATTCCGGGAAATATGAAGGCGCCCCATTTCCAACATACGGCGGCAACCGCTATTTAGGCGGTTACAGCGATCATTTCCCCGTGATGGTTAAATTTCTTTTAACAAAGAAATAATTGGATAATAAGCAGTACTTAGATGAATGAATTTTTCAGAAAAAATATTTTAAAAGGTTTTTATTTTTCTCTAGGGATTCATTTTCTTTTGATTCTTTTCTTTTTTGTAGTTCAAAGTATTTCTAAAGAAGAAGGAACCACAGATGCTGTCGTTAGAATCTTAAAATATTCTGAGTTAGGACCGCCACCATCAATTTCTCTTGAAAATTCGGAAGTTGCAAAAGGAAGGTTGGCGAAAAAAGAAAAATTTGCCGTTCCTAAACCCGTAAAAAAAATTCAAAAAGATACGGTTGAAATTGCAAAACAGACGTTGTCCGGCAGTAAAGAGGGAGAAGGCGGCGGCTTAGGTGTTGGTGATGTGAAAATAATTTCGGAAGAAACCGTAAAAGAATCCCGACAAGTCGGGACAAAACCTGAGACAAAATATTATGCAGCTGTTGATTATATGCCCGAACCAAAAGGAGGATACGGCGCAATTCAATCTCGCGTCGTGATTCCGGAACCAGCAAAACAAAATAATGTGAGCGGAAAAGTTTTAGTAAAAACCTACATTGATGAAATGGGGAAAGTTGTTCGCACTGAAATTATTCAAGGGATAGGTTATGGTTGCGATGATGCGGCGATGCGGGCAGTTCGCAATACCCGTTTTTCTCCCGGGAAACTTGGCGGACAATATGTGCGGGTACAAATGATAATTACCGTATTTTTTTAGAAATCAATTTGGGTTAATTTTGCAGGTGTTATTGGTTCGTTGTTTGTTGTCGGAATTTTATTCCGATTTATTCGTAAATAGTTAACGGAGTTTTAAAATGGGTTTGAGAGAAATAATTATTGAAGATATGAAAACCGCGATGAAATCAGGTGATAAACTTCGTCTTGAAACCATCCGCTCGATTCGCGCTCTGATCCTTGAGTTTGATAAAAGCGGCGCCAACAGAGCTTTAACGCCTGAAGATGAAATAGCTATGCTTTCTACCGCAGTTAAAAAGAGAAAAGAATCAGTTGAGATGTTTACAAATGCGGGTAGAATGGATCTTGCAGATAAAGAAAGTGCGGAACTAAAAATCTTACAAGAATATCTTCCGAAACAATTATCGGAAGAAGAAATTATTGAAGAAATTAAAACTATTGCCACTCAAGTTAATGCTTCAACAAAAACTGATTTTGCAAAATTAATGCCTGCTGCGATG
>Ga0172379_10009333_pt1 | contig 12134 bp, 8 predicted proteins | sample GrowelOW334metaG_FD_119756 | JGI IMG/M metagenome (GOLD analysis project Ga0172379, IMG submission 119756) | Groundwater microbial communities from an aquifer near a municipal landfill in Southern Ontario, Canada - Groundwater well OW334 metaG | ecosystem: Environmental > Aquatic > Deep... | reverse complement strand
TTCCCCGCGAGAGCGGAGACGAAGTGTTCTTGTGAATCTGAAAGTGGATGCTCCCAAAACCTGACCTTGCGGTGCCGGTGAAGTCGTTGTTCCGGAGAAAGTCGAGATCGGGTTCGGTGTATTAATTGCGAGCACATAGCTAAGCGGTATTACGCCACCACCCCCTCCTCCTCCACCGGAAGACGGGCGAACGGAAACAATGACTGTGCGTGCCGCTTGGTTCGCTTCATTACCGGACGAGTCCGAAACATCATACGTAACGAGATATGAACCGGCGACAGAAGTATTCACCGTACTCTTTATTTCAATCTCGCTCGTGATATCGCCATCCTGATCATCAGTCGCGGTCGCTCCGGCATCAGTGTAAGAGTCGCCCACGTAGAGATTCACGGTTGCATCACCTTTCAAAGTTATAGCAGGATTAGTGGTATCAGGGACGACAACGATCTGCTTGAATACGGGAACGCCGCGAAGATACGGATATCCGTCATTCACCGAAGGATCAATTCCCCAAATACTTTCAAAATCCCAACCGGAAAAACTCTCCTGTGTTTTCATGTTCGCGGTGGAAAGTCCGTTTTCATCGGAACATGACTCGGGGGAATTATATTGCGTACTTCCGCACATATTTTGATATCCGGAAGTTTCCACATCCCAATACGCGCCCGACTGGCTTCCTCCTTGATATTGCCATCCGATAACGCCTCCGTTCTGTCCGGGGCCCGTGACCAATGCGGTGGAATATGAATTGACAATATTTCCGCCTCCGATCCATACTTCGTTCAAACCGACAATTCCGCCCATGTTTCCTCCCGACGAAGCCGTAATAGTTCCTCTCGCGTAACTGTTCAAGACGGAACCGGTGAAGTTTTGTCCGGCAACCAAACCAGCGTATCCGAGACCTCCGCTCATAGTGAGATCAGCATAGCATTTGGAAATAATTCCCGAGTTCTGGGAAGCGAATCCACCCGCTTTTCCGTTTCCCGTAAAGGTGCCGACGAGAGAAGTTTCTTCAATCGTTCCCCAGTTCGTGTTTGTGACGCCGCCGCAATAGGTGCTTCCGCAAGTAATGTTCGCATTCACGAAGTTGACGCCGGTGATTACCGCGCCCTTCTGAACATCGCTGAAAATGCCGCTGTTGTCATTCGTGTTGATGGTCAAATTCTTCACGCTGAAATGTTTTCCGTCCAAGCGTCCGAGGAAATTGTTGATCGGGGTCCATCCGATGAAGCCCGCGCAATCAATGTCATTCTTCATTTCATAATACCAGCTCGCGTGATTTTTTATATTCTGAAATTCCTGGCAGGTAGTGATCGGAGAAGGATTTCCGGATGTTCCCTCGCTGTAGTTATTTACCACAACCGAAACGAGCGGAGTTCGGAACGTGGTTCCCGCTTCGTCAGCAAGATCGGCGAATAAATTATAACGTCCGTCAGTAACCGCGGTCGTATCCCAAGAATAAGTAAAGCTGGGCGCATAAGAATAGCTCTGCCAATCCCTCTCGCTGTTTGTCTTACAACCGCCGATTGGATATTCCGTGTCGCCCTGCATATATTTGATGCAGGCGGTAGTTAGTGTGGAGATCTGATCGTTCGTCGTGAGGTGGAGCGTAACATTGCCCGCGATCTCGCCGTTCACGGACGGATCATCAACATATCCGCGAAGAGAATAGTCTGTCACATACTCAGCCTCGGAGGAATAGTATATATTCCCCGCGAGGTCGGAAATCGTTCCCGATTCCGTGTTTATGATCTTAACGTAATACGACTCATTCATTGTAAACGGCGTACTTTCCGAAAGATGAATGGTTACCGTCTTCGTAGCGTCATCATAGCTTACGGAGGATATCGTCAGCACCTCATGAACCCATTTATATACTTCGAAGTCACTCACGCTCGGCGAATGTTCATCGTTATCCATAAGATTTTCGTCGAACTGCACTTTTACGGTGGTCGGATTTGTTTCGATCACACTCACAATCTTCGGTGCGGTCGTGTCTCGCACATTATCGGTGAATCCGTCACAATCGTTATCGATAGTATCACCATTCACTTCCGCCCCCGAGTATCGGCACATATACGGATCGCAAGCATTACCAAGACCATCGGCATCGTCATCTTGTTGACTGGAGTTGCTTACTTGCGCGCAATTATCCGCAACGTCTCCAACGCGGTCAATGTCGGCATCTTCCTGACCGGGATTTGCCGTACTGGGCGCGTTATCGCAAGCGGTGCCGACGCCATCACCATCGGGGTCGCTCTGGTCGGGGTTCGCAACGTGCGGGCAATTATCATTTTCGTCTGCGACAGTGTCGCCATCCGCATCGGAAATGACCGGCACATCAACAGCAACCGTCTTCGTGCTGTCTGTTGGAATATCGTTTCCCGAAATTTCGATCGTATACGTGCCGTTAGGAACAAGTGTTCCGCCGGTATCTTTCCCGTCCCACACTTTGGGTTCAGGATTTGTCGCCGACCCTGTCCAACTTTTAACCGTATCAGCGCCCGATTTGATGGAAATTGAATAATTAACCAGTCCTGAAAATGCGACATCAATACTTGTTGAGTCTTTTACACCATCGTTATTTGGAGAAATAGTGGCTTCCGAAATAAAGTAGGAAATGATGGTTTGAGGTTCAACCGCCTCTGCGAGCACCTTGCTCGCCGCAAAAAAACCACCAACGGCAAGAACCGCAATGGCGGCAAAAAAGGCAGAGGATCTATTAATAATATGAATGGGATCTTTACAACTCTTTTTCATAGGCAAACAAATTATGTATAAAAAATTTTAACGCTCCCTTGCTCACGAAGCGGATTAAAACAAACAATATTATTTCTTCATCTTTTTAGCCAGAAAATAGCCAAGAAAGAGGGCGAGAATTCCGAGACAGAACAAAACGAGAAAAGAAACCGATGGAAATGACGTCGCGGCGGCGGCAACATTGGTTGTACTGCTTTTTGAGTTTTTGTTCCTTCGTTCCTTCGTCGTTCCATTGTTCCATTGTTCCCTTGTTCCGTCCGTTCCATCGCTCTCTTGTTCTGTTATCTCATCGCTCGCACCGGCGACGAGTCCGATTTGTCCGCTTTGATTGTTTTGAACTTCCCCTAACGCAATTTCATTTTCCGTCACCGCAACTTTTTTGGGAACGCCGGGTACGGTAAACGTGCGCTCATACCCGACGGTCGGAGGCGATGCATGCGAAACTACGCGATAACGATACGTTCCGGGAGCAAGCCCCGAAAGTACAATAGAGTGATTTAAAGATTGTGCCGTGTCCGTATGTCCAAAAACCGAAGGATCGGAAGGCGCACTAAACGGATATCCAAAATTCGACGAAGAAAGATCAAGAACATACGGCGCGCCGGTATCAATACCGTAGATAAGGTGGCCGTATGAATTATAATTTGTTGCCCACGAAACCAAAATGGAATTATCAGAATCAACGATTGTCGCTTCGTTTTGTATTTGAAGCCCGGGAGGAAGAACTACGCCACCACCCCCGCCACCATTTCCTCCACTACCGCCTCCACCACCCTGACCTTCTTCACCGCGAAAACCAACAAGCAGATCAAAACCGGTGGATCTTGTCTGATAATCATTATCGTCTTCTCCCGCAGAAAATTGCACGCTCATCTTATATTCTTTTGTCGCCCCGGCTGAAAGTTTTCCGAGAGACACCTCGCCTGCTCCAAAAAGATCGGAAAGAGTTTTTGTTTCTTCCCCAAAATAAATATTTGAACCCGAGAAAATTTTGACATCAAGTTTTTTAGCAAAACACGGACTGAAAGGTAAGATCGGACAAGCGGAATAATTTACCGTCTCAATAACCGCTTCTTTTTCCGATGTCGTATTATTAGTGACGCGAAAAAAACGCGTTTCGGTTTCACCGGGCGCAAAATTTGTCTTGCTGAAAAGCGGGGTTTGTTCAAATTGCACGGTGATGTGAGAAGCAGGCACAGCAAAAGCGAAAGCCGGAGCAAAGACCGAAGCAAAAACAAGTATGAAAATTTTCAGTGCAGATGTTTTCATGGTGTTTATGATATTACCTCGCCAGTAACTTCCAATGACCCTTTCGGTTCGGGATCCGATTCTATAATAATGACTGTCTCAACCGTTTCTGTAATGGTTTCTTCTACGATTGCAGGATCGGCTATTTCAGTAATCTCCGGTACAAAAGGTTCCTCATCAGTTATCGGTGTAGGAGTAACCTCTTGCGTAACAGTATTTTCTTCTTCGACAACCGTTTCCATGGCAATATCAGAGTCCTCACCTCCTCCGTTTTCTTCTTCAAAAACCGCCGACCGTTCCACAGAGATCTCGTTTCCTATTTCATTCACTCCGCCCGGTGTCGGTATAGGATCTACCCATTCGCCGGTTCCGTCGGGAATTCGCGCGAAGGATTTGTTTTCGGGAATACTCCCGCAATTACCGCCGCTCGTCAACGGACCGCAATACGAATAAGAATCAACCGGGTTGTCATTATCGTCAAAAAGACGAACCGTATCGGTTTTATTATTCAGGAACTCTTTATTCATATAAACAACAAGCCAACTTTTTGCACCGATGGTTTGAGCTACCGCATGTTCCGAATCGATAAATATTTGATGTCCGGTGCCGTCTGAACTATCGCGCACATACCACCCGGAAACATCCTTTGCTTCAGAACTATTATTATACAGTTCCACCCATTCGCCATTCGGCATGTCGGCACTGTCGGACCCCGTCGGATTTGGCAAAAATTCATTCAGTGCCACTCCGCCGCCGAACGCCCACGAGGTTATTGCGCCGAAAATTATTTCGGAATCCGCAAAACCGCCATCCGTCGGATTTTCAACGCCTTCCTGCCAGGCAACAACATGTATCTCAAATTTGCATGTTTTGCCGTTCAATTCTTTTGCAAGAGCAGAGGAAGTGGAAACGCGAAGAGTATACGATTCACCCGAAGCGATCGACATGGTAGTCGTCGCCGAATTCAATTCAATCAACGCACCGGAATATAGAGAAACGTCATGTCCGTCACGCAAATCAGCCGTAAGTGCGGAACAAAGATTGTGCTCACTCGCGCCACTCTCCGTGATCGTCATTTTATATTGTCCGGGAACAGTCGTTTGCGAATGGTCGATGGTTATCGGTATTTCGACAATTCGATCGATAATTTCTTGAGAAAATGAATCGGGGCTTGCGGAAATATCAAGCGCTCCGGAGGTAAACGTATTCCCCTCGCTTGTTTCCGTGTCACTGAATACCGCCATCGTTTTCCCAACAGACAAAAGCCCCGCATAGTTAAGTGCGATAATAAGAGCGATAGCGATGATCTTTGAAAAACTTTTTTTCATTATGTTTCTTTTTTCTTCTTTTTTATTTCCTTCCAGATATTCCCAACCTCATCAAGGATAATTGCCAGAGCGGGAACCACGACGAGTAAAACAAACCCCGCGGGTTTCTTCGCAAAATCCAAAACAAAACCCACAAAAGGAATGGAAAAAAGCACTTTTCCAATAACCGTATTTTCGGGCACCTCGTTCATGTCTTCCGATTTATTCGCATCGCCTTTCGTTTTATAGATATACTTCCCTTCCTCCGCGCGCATTTCTTTTATTCGATGTGTTGTCGGAACATCTTTCTTCGTATCCTTGCCGAAAGTAATCACATCGCCGATTTTGTACCGCGTTTCCGGCTTAATGACAATAACGCTCCCCGTATGGATCGCCGGCTCCATCGAACCCGACAGTACAATCTTTATTTTGTAATTCCCCGTGATCGGAAACAGCGTGGCAACCATAAGAACCGCGACCAAAATGATCGCCCCGACAAAAATTCCATATCCGATTTTCAATATTTTTTGCATCGTAATTTTCCTCTCTTAATACCTTTTTCCTTTTGCCCTCGCGCGAGAGCAAAAGAGAAAAGCGTTAAGATTAGTGGATTGAGATCATTCCTTCTGTTGGAGAATTCTGAGTTGCATTCATGTTGAAATTAAATCCCGCGGTCAAGCCCTGATATTCATTTCCGGCATTCGGATCGAATTGCATCGCGAAGGTTATATCATAATCTTTTTGATCACCCCCAGCCAAAATAACATTGTCTCCGCTCTGGTCATCCCAGCTATAGAAACCATAACCATTAGGCATAAAGTTGACCATTTCGGCGAGTGTCAAAGGAGCAACGTGGTCGCCAATCTGCCCGGCGAGAGCCGCTGCCTGGTTTGCTGTTGTGTGGGAATTGAATCTTTCCACAACCGAGGTGATGATGATCTTATCCATAAGATTTACAGAACCCGTGTGAGTCGGATTATAGAATCCAAAATACACATGGTGTGAATCAACTGAACCAACATTGGTCATATGAATCGTGCTCGTGAGGCTTTCTCCCGGAGCCCAGTTCGTCGGAGATACCCATGTCCCGATCGTTCCGTTCGCAAAGGTGGTATCGTCATTATTCGCAAGTTTGAGATCCAATGTCCCGGCGGTAAACGTATTTCCGGTCGAGGTTTCGGTATCAGAGAAATAGGCACTCGTTGCACCGGCGGCGATTGCACCGACAACTCCGATGGTTACTACACTTAATAATATTTTTTTCATAGGAAATTAATTAATTAGTACGATAAGCAACTACGACACTTCTATTGATTCAAAGTTGCGGTCAATGTGAAGACACAACTGTCCGATTGAATAACATTTCCAACAGTTCCGGGAATATCATAGGTAAGGGTATATGTCTTGCTTGCTCCCGCATTAAGAGCCGCGAGAGTTGCCGCTCCAAAAGCGCTTAGCGTGCCGGTCTTAATGACAGTTGTTCCGTCCTTGACGGTAATGTTCGCAGAAGAGCAGAGTTCTCCCTCATTTACTCCGGCAGTAGTGTCGACATCGCTTTCAGGATCAGCTACGCTATTCTCGAAGTTCGAGACAACGGCGACCGCTAAAGAAACGCCCGTACCATTGATGCTTCCAGTATTCGAAAGTTTCAATGTTGTATCGGTTGTATCGCCAGGTTTCATTGCAGATAGCGTTACTGGAGTTGAAGCGCTCCAATTATCTGCGTCATTCACCTGCAAATTTAACGTCCCCGCAGTAAACGTATTTCCTGTCGATGTTTCGGTGTCACTAAAATATGCGCTCGTCGCTCCCGCCGCAATTACCCCAACGAAGCCGATGACGGCAATACTCAAAAGAATTTTTTTCATATCTTTAAAATTAAATTATTTTTATAATTCGCTAATTTCTAATAACTTTCCACAAAAAAACGCACTTTGATATTTCCATGTCCGGAAACAGTGCGTTTTACATTCTTTTTTCGACCTTAATGAATTTTTTATTCATGTACCACATACTAGTCTCATGAAATCTTCATGTCAATAAAAATCCTGACTGCACAACAAAAAATGAATATGGTGCAAATGGCAATGCTGTGTTAGAAAAATAAATTCCACATTTTTGAGAAAAACCCCTCTTGTTTTTTGATAACAATCTTTTGAGTCGGCAGAACTTCCTCCTTTTTTTCTTTCTCGGGAACGGCGAGTGCGGCACTTACCGTTTGCGTTTTATGAACGACCGGCACGGCGCGAATTTCCGGTTCAATGTATTTTTTTACGGCTATGTCCGCGGTAACGGGAATTTCCAACGGCGCAGTTGCCGCAATCATAGCGATTGGTTTCTGATCTTTTATATATCGGGAGACGACGAAAGTATTCGGGGCAAAAAGATCCATTGAATCACTCGCGGAAAAATCGACTCCGGTAACCGTTTTGGGAAAGATTATTTTCTTTCCTGTTTTGATGATAGTGTCGGAAGCGGGTGAAAATGTTCCTACCGGCGCCGCTATTTTCCAACCGCCGACATTCACTTCATAGGCTGATTCATTGGCGAGAGAAACCGCCCCTCCCTCTTCGGGAAGAATCGAAACTTTCGGTGCGAACACGCGCACCTCCGCTCGGGACACCGCTTCTTTTCCCGAAGCATTCACATTCAACACCACGACGTACTCTCCCGGATATGAGTAGATGTGCGTTGTTTTTATTCCGAAAGATTGCGAACCGTCACCGAATGACCACACAGCGGAAATTCCGGGATTCTTCACACCTTTCGCATCAACCGCGAACGCCTCAAAAGATACCGGATTTCCCGCCGCTACGATCCGGTCGCGTCCCGCAGAAATGAACAGTTCTTGTTTTTGAGTAAATTCGCTGAGAGGGAAAGGACTTACATGAGCGGAAGTATCAAAAGATGAACTCGAAGACGAGTCCGTTTCTGAAGTACCGGAGTTCGAAGCGTCTCCGGTTTCTGAAGCCCCCGAAGTATCAACGGTCCGGTTGGCAATACGTGGCGTCGCCTCTGCCGTGATCCAGTTACCGCCATCCCACTGCATTGTTTCTTTTGTGTCTTTGTTTCCCTTCTCCCATCCGGCGGTTGCATCGATAACGGAAACTTCCAAACCGTCAGCGCTCGAGAGAGACAAACGAACACCGGTATCATTCAATGATCCGGTATAAATGTGATCGGCGGGGATATTCGGAACGGTCGAATCATCGGTGCGTTCAAGCAAAAAATATCCTTTTGCCGGAATATTGCCTTCAAGTTTTTTTGTTGAGATCGAAAGCGACCAACCCGTCAAGTCCACTAAAGCATCACCGTCATTATACAGCTCGATCCATTCATCAGTCGAAGAATTCACCGTCCCCATCCAAGCAATCTCATTGATCCGCACATTTGCAAAAACAAACGACGGAGAAAGCAAGAGCCCCGCAAATATTAATTTTTTCATGAAGAAGAGTATACCGACAATTTTTCAAAAATAGAACTTCCGAAAAAAAATTTTTATGGTGAAATATGTATTTTTTAGCGAATGACAGAAAGCGGTTCGATGCGCGGAATGCTTGGTTCGGGAGTTTCAGCAACAACATTTGTTCTTCCGTTTCCATCGACGAACACCCGATAGCCGGTATTTGCGCCACGGCCTGACGACGGATCATAGGGAATCGACTCGAGATAGGTGGTTACGAGACAATCGAGCCCGATCGATCTCGGACTGGTAAACGAGTCCGAAGTGATATAAAGCGGCGAATACGGAAGCGGGGTGCATAATTTATGATTTCCGTTGTTCGTGCCTTCAAAAGTTCCATGGTTGTCGACTTTTCGCTGTTCAATGGCGTTGAGAATAAGATTAAGGTCTTTCATTCTTTGTTCATCGCGGTTTTGTGCGAGCGTCCGAGATAAAAAGAGTTTGAGAAAGATCACCGCTCCGATGAGAACGATAAGAAGAAACAGCCTTCTTCCTGTCAAAACAGGTACGGGAGGAGTATACAATGTATTTTTTCTAAACATGTATACATTATATTTTCTTATGAGAATAACAGCAAGGAAAAAAAGTCGTAAACCCGCCGTCGCTCTTTGGAGCTATGGCGGGCAATGAAAAACCCGGAACTAAGTCCGGGCTGCCTGATGTGTCGTTGCTTCAAGTGATCGGCTTCCTCGAAGTGCCTATGTTTTCCGTCTTTCAGGAGGTCGTCTGTGTCTTTGCAGTTGTCATATATTGTTTCGATAGCCAGACTTTGCTTCGAAACTCATTTCTTCCACTCTCGCCTTTGACCCGAAAAAGGTCATTCGGCATATTCCTTTTGATATTACATAAAGGAAGCGCGTCTTCTCTATCGTTTTTTCATTTCAATAAGTGAGAATGCTTTAGGAGATTGAAATGGCAGAATTTAACTCGTAAGAAGAGACTGCGGCTCTCGCTGACGACAGTTGGCACATCTGCACGCCTGCTTGGATTAGCAACTTTAGAGAGGTACGTAATCCTTGACCATTATATCATACTGAGAATATTTGTCAAGCTTTTTTCGATTTCCTTCGGTATTATTTTTAAATATGCCTATATAAAAAGGTTATTCCAGTAAAAAACCCGAAGCACACATTGGTGGCTTCGGGTATCCGATTGTTTTTTTGGGGTTGTTTTCTCGATGGTTTCGGACGACCTCGAAAGATAACCTCATGGTGCAAGTCTTTTGATCTGAGGAATTCGCAGACTGTTTCCTATATGCCGACAACGGGCATTCATCTCTCAAGCTAGGAAAAACCGCTTTTCAAGATAGTTTGGATGGTCAAATTTAGGAGGTAAGATCAATCCATACTCAATATATCACACGCAAATTTTTTGTCAATCTTTCTCTTGCGTGTTTTACCGATCAGTGGTATTCTCTATCACTAGAACCAGTACAAAAAACACCAGCCAAAAAAGGAGAATATAATGACAGGCAAAATACATTTCGGAAAGATCACCGCTTTAGAACAATTTGGGCATCACAGCAGTTCGGGAACACTTCTTGAAGCATCGAAAATGACGGATGCGGTCGGAAGAGAATTCTCTTTTGATCCGGATAATGTGATCGTCGACCACAAACACACCGATGACATTGAAGAATTGAAGTCATGGGGTATAACGGTCGGCTCTCTTGTTCAGTTTATGCTCTCCGGTCCAAAAGGAAACGAACGAGTAAACGGTTTTCTCTATCCGATTTACTTTAACCCTGCTCCGTAAAAAAACGGAGTTGTTATTTTAAAAATCGCCCCGACAATGCGGGGCGATGTTTTTATTTACTTTTTCCTCCACAGACTAACGCCTTGCGTATAAATTCCACGAAGAGCGGATGCGGGTCGAGCGGACGGCTTTGCAGCTCGGGATGAAATTGCGTACCCAGGAAGAACGGGTGTTCTTTTTCAGGAAGTTCGGCAATTTCCATAAGGATGCCGTCGGGAGACGCACCGGAGAATACCAAACCGCCGGCCTTCAATCGCTCAATATATTCCGGATTCACTTCATAACGGTGACGATGCCTTTCCGAGATATGTTCGAGATCGCCGTATGCTTTTCTCGCAACGGTTCCTTTTTCGAGAAGTGCGGTATACGAACCGAGTCGCATTGAGCCGCCATAATTCTCTTCTTTCATTTTCTTCTTCTGATCCGACATGATATCGATAACAAGATTTGCGGAAGCGGGATCGATCTCCGCGGTGTTGGCATCTTTCAGTCCGAGAACGTTGCGTGCAAATTCAATAACGGCAAGCTGCATACCATAACAAAGCCCGAAATACGGAATTTTGTGTTCGCGAGCAAAACGAATGACCGCAAGCTTCCCTTCTATTCCACGAGAACCGAAACCGCCGGGAACGAGAATTCCGTCATATTTCGAAAGAGTTTTAAGATTTTTCTTCGCTTCCTCTCCTTCAAATTCTTCCGAAGAAAGCCATGTCAATTTCGGTTTCGCGCCTTCGTGATACGACGCGTGTTTCAGCGCTTCGATAACGGAAATATACGCATCGGAAAGAACGAAATCTCCCGTGGCAAAATATTTCCCCACGACAGCGATGTGCACTTCTTTCGTTGCAGTTTTTGTTTTTGTGACAAATTTTTTCCAAGCAGAAAGATCGGACGGCTTTTTCGGCGCGATATGAAGGCTTTTGAGTAAGATGTCGGAAAGTTTATCTTTCTCAAAATTTATCGGAACATCATAAATGCTCTCGATGTCCGGCGCGGAAATAACACATTCCGGACGCATATTACAGAAGAGCGCGATCTTTTCTTTTCGAACGAAATCAAGCGGCTTGCTTGAACGCGCGATTATCACGTCGGGCTGCACTCCATTTGAATTGAGAGCACGGACCGCGTGCTGCGTCGGTTTCGTTTTCATTTCGCCGAGCATCGAAGGCAGTGGGAGGTACGAGACCATAACAGTTGAAACATCTTCCGGATTTTGCAATTCCATCATACGAACCGCCTCTATAAAGAGAATGTTTTCGTATTCTCCGACCGTTCCGCCGATCTCGATAATAGTGATATCGGCATCTTCCTTTTCCGCCGCTTTTTGAATGCGCGAAATGACCTCAAGCGGAATATGTGGAACGACCTGCACGCACTTCCCTTTGTATTTCAGATTGCGTTCTTTTTCAATAACGGAAAGATATACCCGTCCGGTCGTCATGTAATTGTCGGAAGAAAGCGAAACATTCAAAAATCGCTCATAATTCCCCATGTCCTGATCGGTCTCGAACCCGTCTTTCAGTACGAACACTTCGCCGTGCTCCGTCGGATTCATCGTCCCGGCATCCACATTGACATACGGATCAATTTTGACCGATGTC
>Ga0172379_10009331_pt1 | contig 12137 bp, 11 predicted proteins | sample GrowelOW334metaG_FD_119756 | JGI IMG/M metagenome (GOLD analysis project Ga0172379, IMG submission 119756) | Groundwater microbial communities from an aquifer near a municipal landfill in Southern Ontario, Canada - Groundwater well OW334 metaG | ecosystem: Environmental > Aquatic > Deep... | reverse complement strand
TAAAAGCATTCGAAATATAAGCACAACTTAACCCCCCGCTTCCCTCAATGGTGTTTGAATAAGCACTTGTTGAGCCGTTTACCTGAACGGTTGTTTGAGTATTATAACCCACACTGCTATAGGGGTTTATTCCAATAGAGAGGAACCATCTGCTACTCGCGGCAAAACCCATGGCCAGATATGAAAAATTTGCGTTGGTTTTAGCCCCCGATTGGGATGCTGTTTCAAGTTGGGTATAATCGCCGTGTATGCCGGTCTCCATAATAACGGCTAAACTATCGAGCGAAGTGAGTGAAGCCGGGTTGATACTATTGAGCCCTAAATTGGAACGGAGGGCAAGCCCGGTTCCCCCCATGGCCGCGTTTCTGCCAAAACCGGAGCCGTCAATTTCACCAAGACCCAGTTTTGAATAAGGCGAAATGGTATTGTTTTGAGCATTTGTGGTAAGAGAAACAGAGAGAAAAAGGACTGTTAAAAAAGGGAATATTTTTTTCGACAAATGGATCTTCATTGTGCAAGGTAAATTATAAAACATTAATAGGTGTAGTAATATATCTGAAGTTCAAACGAATTATTTGAAGCCGACTGGTCATCGATAATAAGTTTATCAAACGAGGTGGCAATCGACTCTTCCGAAAGGTAAAACATCAATGTATTATTGTTGATTTCATCAGATTCCATTTTATCAATAACAAAGCTTAACACAGAAAATGTATAATAAGTATCTTGATTAAACTCATCATCATATTTCAGATATCCCGAAATCACCGTTTCCCCATCTAAATCATAAAGGGAACCTTGGTTTCTGTTCTTTTTATCAGTCCAGTAAACACTTAAATTATCAGGCAAGCTGCTTGCTTTTTTAAAGGTTCCTGAGGTGGGGCGCATAATTAATTTTGCATCTAATACAGTAATATTCGAACCTAATTCATACATCCATTCAATTTGAGGGATGTCTATTTTTATGCCGGTGCCAGATCCCGCCTGCATAAAAACCTTGCTATCCGTTTGCGACGATGGGATCTTTCCTTCGCCTGTCTCAAGAATTGAACTTACTGTTCCGCTCCTGTCGGAGGTAAAGTGAGAAAAAATATAGTTATCAACAGGAATAAAAGCAAAGTATGAATTGGTTTCAGCTTCAGGCACCTTGTAATAAATGCGAAGTTCTACCTGATTGAAGGATTCTTCGGTATATGAATCAGAGGAATTCAGTCCATAGAATGAAGTTGACCAGCTCTGATCCTTAGTATCAGGAATTAAAACCAACCCCTTAAAATGTGAAATGAATTTACTACTTGTTGTAATAACGGTATCTTTTATTATCCAATCCAACCACGCTTGGCCAAGCGAATCGGGAAACCGGACATATTCAACTTTGTTTTTTAATGGGCGAGGAATAAAGGTATGGGTTGCTATTGGGGTATTTTCATGGGCAAAGGAATCAATATTATAAAAATAATAGGCATCCTCAGACAATGCAATAGAATCAGTTACGCGGTAAACACTAAACTTTTTTGCAACCATGGTGTCGCCCAAGTAATCGCCGTTTTGCTTCAAAACCAACACGATACTGTCGAATCTTGTTTTTTTATCTAAACTGGGCAAGTTATCTTCGTAACCCAGAGTCATATAACTTATTGCGGTTGTTTTTCCTAAATATTCATCGTTATTATAACCCAGAAAAACTTTATTATAACTCGAAGAAACGAAACTGTCGCGGGCAATGGTGTAGGCATTAACCGTAAAAGAATCAACATAGGTTATTTTTGAGTTTTTTTCAGTAAAAACATTACCAACTTTGTAAGTCTCGGTATCATCAACACACGAAAAAAACAAAATAATATTACTAAGTATTATGAAAAGAAAAAATTTAGTGTTCATATATATATTAAATATTTCAAAATAAATCAGGCCGCTAAAATAGGATTTGTTCTTATTACTTAAAACTAAAATCTACTAAACTTTTGTATTTATCTACTAATAAAAATTTATTGAGTGTTTGATACATTATTTTTTCCAGTATATTCGTTTTCTGAAAATTGATTCTGCTTTGGTAGATAAATATTAGGATTTTGTAGAATAAACTTTCAGGTATTTATTAAAAAAGCATATTTTTGAAACAAAAAAAGAACACGTATGTTAAAAAAAGGTATTTGGTTATTTGCGGCCTTAATTGCAGCAAATATATTTATTGGATGTAATGATGATGAAGATGAATTGTTAGGTGATTGGACGGAAGGCTCTGAATTTGAAGCATCACCGAGGGCAAACGCAGTGTATTTCACAATTGATAATAAACTCTATTTAATGGGGGGTTATGATGGGGATGATTATTTCAATGACACTTGGGAATATGATCCAGATAAAAACTGGTGGAAAAAAATGGAAAATTTTCCTGGAACTCCACGAACTGCAGCCGTTGGATTTTCTCTTGATAATAAAAGGGGTTATATAGGGACAGGATATAATGGTGACAGTGATGTTGTTTTAAAAGATTTTTGGGAGTTTGATCCTAATGGTACCCCAAGCCAATGGAAACAAGTGGCCGATTTCATTGGAACGCCCCGATATGGAGCGGTTGCTTTTGCCATTGATTCCGTAGGCTATGTAGGAACAGGTTATTTTATTGATGGTAGCGATAAAGGTGAAACCAAAGACTTTTATAGATATTCTCCTGCATCAAACTCGTGGGAACAAATTGTAAGTATTGAGGGCTCAAAACGGCGCGATGCTACAGTTTTTGTAATAGGTAAATATGCCTATTTAGGAACAGGAACAAATAGTGGTTCCTACGAAGAAGATTTTCACAGGTTTGATGCCACCTCAGAAACATGGACAGAATTAAGGGATTTGGATTATAGCGATGATTATTCTGTGATGCGTTCAATCGCAGTTTCGTTTTCTATTAATGGCTACGGATACATAGGGACAGGCTACAAATCAGGTTATTTAAACGATTTTTGGAAGTACGATCCTGCTGATGACACTTGGGAAGAAGTAACCGGGTTAGAGGGAGCCGCCCGTCAAGATGCCATAGGATTTGCTGTTGGAAATTACGGATATGTTACTACCGGTAAAAATGGCTCCAATTATTTTGACGACTTATGGAAGTTCAACCCAGCAGCCGAATATGATGACGAAAATTAATGGTTTATAAATAGATATTCAAAAAGGGCGGGTTCATTAATTTGAGTCCGCCTTTTTATTTTGTTGACTATTTTGAAAGGTTTTCCGGGTTAAAACTTGACTTTTTTACAATCTCCGACATCCGCTTCAAACTTCTCCAAAGCAGATACATTACCAACGGCAAGAAAAAGAAAAGCAGAAACGGACGGTGGCTCATTAAAATGAAATCGTACAGGCCGTGAAACACAAACGGAACAAAGAATGATGCAAGCAAAAACCGGCCCCTCTTGCTTGGAACAAATTTTGCCAACCCCAATCGGTAACCCATCATAACACCAAACATGGCATGGGCAGGAACGGCGGTAAATGCACGCATCAAACCCACTTGATAACCACCTTCGTTCGTGAAGACATAAAAAATATTTTCTATCATGGCAAACCCAAGCGATACAAAAACAGCATACACGATACCATCAAACTCTTCGTTAAAATTGGGGTTTTTCCAAAGTAAAAAATAAACGGCCAAAAACTTAAAAAACTCTTCCACTAAGGCAGCAACCATAAAGGCACTCCAAAAAGCTAACCCAAGCCCGGTAAATGCGGAGCCCAGGTTTTGAATCAGTTGTTCAAAATACAGGATTGGAAAAACCATCACCCCGCCGGCCACCAATCCCTCGAACAATAAATGGAAAGGTTCTTTTTCATATTTATCGCGGTAATATATATAGGTGAGGATAATACCAATGGGTGCAACCGATAATAGTAACAATGTCATTGAAACGCGAGTTTGGTTTAATACAAAACTAGAAGAATTGCCAGATTCTTTCTAAAAAATGTTCGATTATTTGTATTTTCACCCTCGATAAAATGCCAAACAAATAGCATAATTAGCAGAGAATTACGCACCAATGATTGACAAAGAAACCATTGATAAAATATTTAATGCCGCCGACATTGTTGAGGTGGTTTCTGATTTTGTGCATCTTAAAAAAAGGGGGGTCAATTATTTGGGCAACTGCCCTTTTCATAATGAAAAAACTCCATCGTTTACTGTTTCCCCGGCCAAAGGCATCTTCAAATGTTTTGGTTGCGGAAAAGGGGGCAACTCGGTTAACTTTATTATGGAACACGAGCAACTTACCTATGTAGAAACATTGAAATGGCTTGCCAAAAAATACCATATCGAGGTTGTTGAAAAGGAAGAATCGGCAGAAGAGAAGGAGCAAAAAGACGCCCGGGAAAGCATGCTGATAGTGAACACTTTTGCTCAATCGCAATTTGTCCATAACCTACTCGAAACAGAAGAGGGGAGAAGCGTGGGTTTAAAATATTTTAAAGAAAGAGGTTTTACCGACTCGATTATAAAAAAATTTGAATTAGGTTATTGCCGAAAAACAAAAGACGCTTTTTCCCTACTTGCCATCCAAAAAGGATACAAAGAAAAATACCTGATCGATACGGGGTTAACCATCAAGCGGGACGATGGGACTTATTACGATCGGTTCAACGAACGGGTCATGTTTCCCATTCACAACCTGATGGGGCGCGTGGTCGGTTTTGGTGGAAGAACTCTCCGGACCGATAAAAACCTGGCCAAATACCTGAATTCTCCCGAATCGGAAATATATCATAAAAGCAAGAACCTTTACGGGTTGTATTTTGCCAAAAAAGCGATTGTGCAAAACGATCGGGTTTATTTGGTCGAGGGCTATACCGACGTGATGAGCATGCACCAGGCAGGCATTGAGAATGTGGTTGCCTCTTCGGGAACCGCGCTTACAGTGGATCAGATACGGCTCATGCGTAGGTTTACACCAAACGTAACGGTGCTTTACGATGGTGATGCCGCGGGGATTAAAGCCGCTCTCCGGGGGATTGATTTGGTGCTGGAGGAGGGAATGAACGTTAAAGTTGTTTTATTGCCTGATAACGAAGATCCCGATTCGTTTGCACACAAGCACAGCGCGACAGAATTTTATGATTTTATCAAATCGAACGAATCGGATTTTATCCTCTTTAAAACCAGGCTTTTGTTGGGAGATGTTCAAGGGGACCCGGTTAAAAAATCGAATTTGATTTTGGACATTGTCCGTACCATTACGGTTATTCCCGATTCAATTACACGGGCTTTATATATTAAAGAGTGTGCCGGGTTGATGGACGTGGATGAAAAAATCATCCATTCGGAGGTAAATAAAGCCCTGTTTAAAAAGCGGGAACAAAGTTGGAAACGTGAGCAGAACACACCCACCATCCCGGCAGGAGAAACGCTTACCTACCAGCTTCCGTCGTCAAACAAATTTGAACTATTCGATAAAGAAATTGTCCGGCTTTTGTTGGTTTATGCTAATACAACCCTATATACGATTGAATCGAATGATGAACATCCGGAAGAAACAATAACCGCGGCGGGCTATATTTTCCGGGAAATGGAGGATGAGATTGAAATCCAATCCCCGGTTTACAAACTGATTTTTGAAGAATTCCGCCATCACTTTATTCAGGGGAATTTGTTAACGGCCAGTTATTTTACCCAGCATGAAAACACGATTATTTCAAAAGAAGCCTCCGACTTGTTGGCTCAGGAATATTTGGTAAGCAAGCTTTGGAGCAAAAAGGGGACTTACATTTCTACCGAAGCCGACAATCTAAAGCACGTGATTGACAGTGCCATTTCGGGATACAAGTATGAGTTGGTGATGGCCATTTTGCAAAACATTGAAAACGAATTGAAAACCATCGAAAACCAAAACGATAAAGAAGCGGAATTGGCTGCATTACACGAAAAATATATGGATTATACTCATTATAAGATGGCCATTTCGAAGCTTTTGGGCGAGCGGATAGTTCTGAAGAGATAACGCGGCTCCTTAAAAGCTGAATATGAGAAAAACACAATTGACGGCCATTAATTATTGTTAAGACTTTTTATAACAGTTCGCAATTTGTGAGATGTTTATTAACTTAGTGTGCAAATCGAAATGTGAGAATCATGAAAAAAAATGTTTTTATAGTCCCCATCATACTCTCTTTTTTTCTTATATCCTTTACGGCATGTAACCGGACAAATACCGATGACAGAGGGAAAAAATATGGAGGGACCCTCAGGGTCAATGCTTCTGACATTCCAGATATTATATTTCCCGGGCAGGTTTTAAAAGCAAGTGAGCACCTGATTATTTCTCACGTTTATACCGGATTACTAAAATATAATACCCGTACACTTGAGCCAGAACCAGCCCTTGCTAAAAAATGGACCACCGCCAACAACGGGTTGAGTTATCGTTTTGAGATGAACACCCAGGCCTGTTTTCATGACGATGCCTGTTTTCCGGAAGGGAAAGGGCGGAAAATTGTGGCAACTGATGTAAAATACAGCATTGAGCAGATTTGTCATTTGCATTTACTTAGCCAACACGAGTTATCGAAGCAGGTTAAAAATATTGTCGGAGCCGAAGCAATTTCATTAGATAATTTTTCGAAAAGCGTGATTCCAATTTCTGGAATATCAGTTATTAATGATTCCGTTATTGAATTTCATCTTGTAGCTGCCGATGAACTCTTTACACGTTTTTTGGCAGGGACAAACAGTCTGGTGTTTCCCAAGGAGGCCTTTGAAGCTTATGGATTTAGAAATACCGTAGGTTCTGGTCCATATAAATTTAAGTACAATAAAATTAAAGGACCGGCCATTACTTTGGAAGCAAACTTAAATTATTTTGGAAAAAACAAAAACAATGAAAAACTCCCATTTATTGACACCATTGTTGTATCCTTCTTTACCTCTCCTCCCAGGGAACTTCAACTTTTTGAAACAGGATTGCTTCATTTGGTTTTAAATGTGAATGAAGAATACATTTCCCCATTTCTGGAAAAAAACATTGAGAAGTTTAAAAGCAATCCCCCAACGTTTGTTATGAAACAGACCACTGATTTTAACAACCGGATTAAAATCAGTTTTGTCAGGTCAAATCTTCAAGGATTATATTTAAACCCGCAAGGATATCTCGATTTTTCATCTTGTTATTTGGAGGAACCCTTGGCAAACGGAGCGGTAACCAATCCATAAAACAGGAAATAAAAAGGGCTTCACCAATTCTCTGATGAAGCCCTTTTTTTATTTTTCTAATTCATAATATCTATTGGTTGTCGAGAAAGCCAACTAAAATAGAAACACAACCGCTTTTTGCCAGTTCCCCTTCTTTTGTCGATTCGGGAACACTAACTTCAATAACCAGCTGTTGAGTCGATTTTGTGCGGAAATCCCAATAATCGATCATCCCATGGTCTTCGTTGGTAAACACCACCTGGCCTTCAGTATCCACCAAGCGGAAAACAACTTTTCCAAGTTCATCGGCAGCACAAACCACAATCCGGTAGTCCTGATTGCTGTAAAAAGTAAGCATTAATTCAGCAAAATCACCTTCGTTAAGAACCGCACTGTTTAATTGTCCGTTATAAATATATGGGTCGAGTTTAGGTTTGCAGTCGTTTTTAGTAAACGTTTTACATTGCGAAAGCCCAATAGTTTGTATTCCAGCAACAAATCCAAAGAGTAAAATAAGGGTACGTATTGTTTTCATATGTTTGATTTTGAATGCGTTGGTTAAAATCAGTAATTAGCTTACAATTTTCGACCGAATTTCAACAATCAAATTTGTAATTTCTTTTAATTGTTGGGGGGTTATTGATATTTGTGATTCGTTTTCAATGGTTGTTACTTTGGTTTCCTGATCAGTTACAACCACGGATTTATCGTGAGTTATGGTTATTTGGGCATAAACTTTTTGTAACGATTCAAAATAAGGTGTTAGCTCGGCAATGGCCGGATTGTCCCGATATTCTGCGATCACCGACATCAGGTTTTCATACGAATATTTTTGTTCGGCAATATTATTTAAAAGAGACTGGTTGGTTTGGGTGTTTAATAGATTGACAGCAATATACATTCCTTCAACCCATCCGCCAACAATGATTAAGGCTGCGGTTAAATCACGGTCGTTTTCTTTTAAATAACCATCAGCCCCCGTGTAAGTTTCTGCAATAATTTGGAAAATAGAATCCCGGTTTTCTATGTTTTCTTCAATCCGGTTGATGGTTTCAGAACCTTCTTCCTCTGGGATTTGCAGCAAAACCGTAATTTTTCGGATAGCTGCCAAATAACTTATGGAAGACTGTAATTGGTCATAAACGCGGCAATAGCACAAATCGGCCCCATAAACGCCAAAGTTTAAAGCCAAATCCGATGATGAACTATAATTGGTTACGTTGGTTGCAGAATTGGGAAGCTCGTTGTTAAACGGGCTTTTGGTAGCCAAGATGGTCTGGGTTATTTCAATAGGAGAGGGCAGGTTGAAGAATATCTTTTTTACCGTTTTTTCTTGATCGGTTTCTTTGTCAAAATCAATGGTTACAACCTCTTTTTTTGTTGAATCGGATTTATTAATGCAGCCAAAAAGATTGAAGTATAAACCAAATAAAACAGCGATCTTAATGTATTTCATATATTTGGGGTTAATTGTTTTAATTTGAAAAATCCATCAGTTATTCAAAAATAAGGAAATATCCTGTTTTTTAATAACCATTCGATAAAAATTAGGCAGAAAAGCAAGAATTATTTTCTTTAACCCAGTCATTTTAGATAAAGATAGACGGGAACCCGGCAATTCAAAACTCAAGATTGCACGAAAACCCCAGGATATTTGAAACACGGTCTTTGTGGATATAATCCGAACGGTGTTCTAAACGATAATATACTTCTAAAGTAACAATCTTGTTTATTGGATAACCAACACCGGCGGTGTACCGGGTTTTTTCGATGGTATTTTTAACTGGGTTATTCAAACTTTCGTAAAGCTCACAATCTACAAAAGGCGTCAGGGGCGTATTTGGAATGTTGTATTTTACCGCCAACTTGTGCCGGATGTGTTGAGGATTGTAATGGCTAAAAGGATCTTTGGTGGGTTGTTGAAAAACCATTTGGTAGCGGGGGCGGTAACTGGCCGTGAACCGATCCAGCTTATACCGGATCATGATGTCGGCATAAAAACGATGGTCTTGCTCAATAATATCTTTATTGTCATGGTTGTATGAATACCGATAAGCGCCACTGACCCGGATTAAGGAATTGATCTTATATTGCACACCACAGACGGTATTAAAGGAACCGAGCATGCTGGCATTTTCTTCGAACCGGAATTCCTGTTCCGCCCAAAGTGAAACTTTTTTTGTCAACCCCCATTCTACTGACAGGGAATTCCAACTCTGGAAATCTTTTATCTGGGAAGTTGAAAAAAACGGAAGAGCAACTCCCGTTACGAGGATTAAAAAGAATAGATGTTTATTCATTGGTAATGGTTCTATATTCTAAATCCTCAAGATCGGCCCAGGTTTGGCGGCTTTTGAAGAAGAAAACATAAATTTTTGATGTGTCTTTTTGAAAATCGATATTCGTGATCTCGATCCGGGATATTTTAATTCCCAAACGGGCCTCCAGGTCTTGCATCAACTCGGCTTTTCTATTTGGGTTTACCAGTTCAATTTTTTCGTAAATTACAACGGTAAACGATTCGTTATCAATATTTTTTACTTTTTCGATAAAATAAGTAACCCCCAAAACAATAAGATTGGTAAACACCAATTCGGCATAACTGACTTTTTTATTGGCTAAGGCATTTACTACCGACAGGCCAATAACTACAAATAAGTAAGTCATTTCTTTAATTGGAATAGCCATAGTCCGGTAACGGATAATTCCGAAAACCGCGAACAAACCGAGCGCAAAGCCAAGTTGAAGTTTAACACTCTCGAGCAAAAAGCACATTAAAAACACCACAATGCCGATCAGAATGAACGTGAAAAGGAAATCGCGGCGGTGGGTTTTGGGATAATATACATACCGCACAATCAGAAAAGTTGCAACAAAATTAAAGACGAACCGGATTACCAGTTCCAAAAAGGCTTCAGGATCGAAAAAGGCAATGCCAAAAGCCTCTGTTATTTGATTAGAAAGGAGTGTTAGCATAATTCAATTTCTTTAAATGGAGAATCTGGGGTTTAAAAGAGTTCTGTTTTAGAGCGGGATTGTTTAAAGCCATCCCGATACAATATTTACTAAAACCGCTTTCATGAATCTTAAATTCTTTAAGCGTTTTCAAAAATGGAGAATTGCCATTCGACAGTTCGCGCTTTACCTCGGCAATTACAATATTTGGCAGTAACGTTTTTTTATGTTCGCCGCCCATTTCCAAATTATAATCAATGGTAATCCGCTCGTTGGTTTCGAACGAGACCAGGGTAATACGATTAAAATAATTGACGGTTTGTATCCTAAGATTTTTTTCTTTAAGCGGAACCATTGATTCAATATAAGAATAATCCGATTCTGTTAACCTGGAATCAAGGGGAACTTCTATCCGGTTTTTTACGGTTTTTCCTTTATTTGTTTTTTGTTTGATTTCCAAAAAAGTAAAGCCGGAATTTGGATACGTGCGGTACCGGATTTTAAAACGGGTACGCCGTTGATTTTGATGATCGAGGTATAAACCCAGACCGGGATAGTCCACATATTCTGTTTTATAAAGAAAGGTCCGCAGGTTTTCAATTTCAAGAACCATATACGATGCACTCGCCTTTTCTAATATCGGATGAAGGTATTCTAGGGGCAGCACAAATTTGCTGTCCATTCGGTTCATCAGTTTTAAATGATTTAACTGCCTGAGTGAAACCGGATTGAATGTATTCAACACTTCGTTCAAAAAGGAGGCATCCATCCAGCAGTTAATTAAAAATGGTAATGGTTGGGATGACCACAGTCTCTCCCTTGTGGGAGATAGAAACTTGGGTAGTTACAGGTACGTATCCCGAAGGTGCGGCCAAGGTGCTGTCTTTGGAATAGACAAAAACCGTGTAATCGCCGTTTTGCAAATATTCGAACATAAAACTCCCATTGTAAGATGTTTCCGTTTTATCGCTGTGAATGGAATCGCTGCCGTAAATCAGGTAAACATCCTGTTCTTGTGCCCAATATTCATTGTTTAACCTCGAAAAATCGGCATTATAGTTTCGCACCCAAACATTCCCAATAATTTTGGATGTTCCTCCGGGGCCCTCTACTTTTTCGCAAGAGGCAAAAGAACACACCAACACAATCAGAATGGGTAAAAAGAATGTTTTCATGTTTATTGGAATTTATATACTTAATTTTTTGATGTAGCGCATAATAGCCTGTTGTAAAGAAAGCAATTAATCGAGAAATTACAAAATTGTTGCAATTTTAAAATTATATCGGGTTTTGGAAGGATGAAAGTTGATTGTATATTTGTTAAAAACAGATTACATGAAAAGCCAAATTACATTTATTTCAATAGCTGCCAGCCTTTTATTAATGAGCGCGGCCTTACCGATCAAAAACCAGGAAAAGAAAAAAAAGGTTTTAATTGAGACCGTTTACGGAAACATGGTTGTGCAATTTTATGATGAAACCCCAAAACACCGCGATAACTTCATTAAACTTGCCGGACAAAAGTATTTTGACAGCCTGCTTTTTCACCGTGTCATCCGCGATTTTATGATTCAAGGCGGTGACCCTGATTCCAAAGGAGCCCCAGCCGAAAGTCAATTGGGGAACGGGGGGCCGGGTTATGAAATTGATGCAGAATTTATACCCTCGTTATACCATAAAAAAGGGGTTATTGCAGCCGCCCGCGAAGGCGATCAGGTAAATCCCCAAAAAAAATCTTCCGGGAGCCAGTTTTATATTGTTCAAGGAAAAGCCCTTACCATGGAGCAATTGAAGCAGATGGAAGAAAAAATCAATTTCCCAAAAAAGAAACAATTGGTTTTTAATTATATCGAGAGGCCTGAAAACAGATCATTAAAACTCAAGATTGACTCTTTACAAAAAATCCGCGATCTGAAATCGCTGAATGAAATATTTGGTGAGATTTCAAAAACGGTAGAACCCGAATACCAGAAGCTGGAATTATTCAAATATTCCGAGGAACAAATTC
>Ga0172379_10009329_pt1 | contig 12139 bp, 10 predicted proteins | sample GrowelOW334metaG_FD_119756 | JGI IMG/M metagenome (GOLD analysis project Ga0172379, IMG submission 119756) | Groundwater microbial communities from an aquifer near a municipal landfill in Southern Ontario, Canada - Groundwater well OW334 metaG | ecosystem: Environmental > Aquatic > Deep... | reverse complement strand
CAGGAATTATCCAAAAGTTACCCCCAACTTAGGGCATATGCAAATCATTGCACAGGAATGTCAATGGAAAAACTAATCACCCACATCCCTCAAGAAAGTGCTTTATTTGAAAGAATAGAGGCTGGGCTAAAAAGTACAGACGAATATAAAGTTTTCATCAAAGAATTTAATTTATTTAATAAACTCGGGACAGAACTACCAGACAGAATCCGAAAGAGAATTTCAAAAGAATCTATGGAAACCTCTGAAAAACCAACACTTTCATTTGTAAGAGACCCTTTATTTTTAGCAGTAATTGGAATTTTTGGAGGATTACTCCTTGTAGTCTTTTTTGGAAATTTTACCGGATTTTTTACACAGTTGTTGCAACCACAACACAATTCCGATTTTCAAAGAGACACAAACCAAGAGATTTTTAATCAACTACACTCCGATATTAATATTGTCAGGCAAGATGACCTCAACACCCCACCCACAAATACGGAAAAAATACAACCCCCCACTGAACCTCAGCTCACCTTTAACAATTTCTATGAAGGCTACAATCAAGGATTTATTATTCAAAATAATACTGATTCAGACATCAATGCAAAATTAAGCTACACACGAATCCTTGACGGATACTATAATCCAGGATATTGTTCGGGCAACTATGCCGAAACAAAAGAAGTATTTATTACAGCCCATAGCAATTATTCTATAAATATACCTGGGGGGCAGTGTTCGGGGCACATAGATAAAAATTCAATAATGTATACACTCTACCAGAAATAAAAATTTATATAATATGAAAAAATACTGCGTTAAGGCCAAGTATACCCTAATTTAAGGTTTGGAATTTTCCCATCAAGCTCATCTTGAATTTTGTCAATAAATTCTGCAAGATGCTCAATATTTACAACAAAAACTGTTTTTAGGTGTGCACCAACTCTTGCTTGCTGAGGGAGTGCTAAAGGCTTACCGCCAACATCCATAATTTCCGGAAAATCGTATGCAATGTAGGGCACCTCAGTTATGGGCGCAATCTCAGTTAATTCCCCGACTGAATTAAGACCTGCTTTAGAATAATCTATCACGCCTAATTTTGCGTTAGTAACAATAATTGGAACAAAAATTCCCTGAACAAATTTCTTTTTCAACACATCTATTAAAACACAACGCAATTCTTTAAGCACCTGACGAACATTTTCATTAACCTCTTTATAAGAAACATTTACTTGGCCTCTTGATTTGCTGAGCCGTTTTTGTTCATTAATTTCAATAACGACATCAGAATAAGTGCCCCTAATAGAAGACCCAGTAGTGTGAACCAAAGGGGCCCAGTCTTTTTTTATATGTGCAATATAAAGATGAGCTGGACGCTCAGCAACAATCGGAAAAAGCCAAGTATATGCAGTTCTTTTACATTCAATAATAAAAGTGTAATGCCCGAGCATATTTGAAACATGACTAATTATGTCTACTTCCACTCTCGAACCATCTTCATCAGAATAAACCTGTCCCCTGTTAAGAGACACTGTACCATGTACACCCTCTAAAACTTTTACCGCTTTGTCTTCCAAAAGGAGCCCTTTTCTATTAACAACTTTTACCAATTCAGGAAGTTCAGAGCTTAAAAGTAATTCGCCGGGCATTAATTCACCTTATTTTTTTAATTTTTCCAAAACAATTTGATTATCTCTCAAAACATCTTTTAGTTCGTTATAACATTGAATACCCAAATCCACAGTTTCTAAAACTTTGTTTTCAGCATCTCTTTGAAAACGAGAATCGTCAAGATAATCATTTTCGTCAAGAAGATTATAATGCCCAATATTAGAGTGAAGTATTTTATTTCTCAATTCTTTAAAACTTTTAATCTTTTTCCTTAAACTTGCTGGAGGAAATACTAAGTTAGAGTGCTTTGGTTTAACGCTTGACCTTTTTAATAAATCTAATTTTACCATCCCTGAGAAAAACACAAACTCTTGCCTCAGAGACAACTCAAGAAAATCAATAAGTTCGGCACATTCCTCAGTGGAATAAATTTGACTTACCACAGAGTCAAGCAAATAATCGACATAAGCGTCAAGTCTTGCAATAACTTCTAGATAATATCCCTTTTTTTTAGGTTCAATAATCTCTTTGTCAAAATCAAGTGCAGTCTCTATTTCCCCTTTATCTAATAATCGAGTAGGCATCTTACTTACCTCTCCCTTCGTGCTTTGAAAGTTACCCACCCACGAGATGTCTTAAAACGAACCCATCCCTTTTTCTTATCATCCATAACAAAAACAAAATGCGGAACTTTTTATATGCTTATCGAATGAATTAAAAACTAAATAATCAACTGACCTTATTTTCTACCAATATGCAAAATGTCGTAAACTATTTGAGCCAACCAAAGCATTTTGTAGGATAGGGCATAATGTACTTGATACCAAAAAGATTTATTTTTCCAGTTCTTATTAAGTCTCTTTTTAGCTATTAAAACTACTTTAGCATATCTCTTCCTTGACATATTGGCAACAGCATTATACTCCGCAACCCCTTCACTGAAGGTTTGAGCAACAAAAAATAGCAAAACAGACATAATCAACGCAAAAGCAAAACAAACTAAACTTATAAATAAAAATTCAAAATTTAATCGTAAAAAGAATAGAATAATCCCCACAACAATAGCCGCCAATAACTGTATTGAAGATAACCCAAAGATAAATGAGAAAAAGAATAACAGCACTACAGTTAATTTAAGGAAAATATTTGTCTCAGAATGTCCCAACTCGTGCAATAGAGTGTACTCCAACTCGTCTTTTGATCGAGACAAAACTCGCTTATTTATTATTATTGACCCATAAATTGTTTTTTGGCCCCCAAACCAGTCTTTGTCATCTTGGTAAATGTAAACCGTAACATTCTTTCCCGAGGACAAAGAGTAGGTTTTCTTTCTCAAAAATGCTTTGTCACACTTTTTAAGATAATAAAAAGTTTTTTCATCCATCGAACCAAAAAAAGGCAACAAATATAAGGTATCTAAAATAATCATTCTTATTGAATCTACCAAACTATGCAAAGACAACCCCATAATTAAAATAGATAATTTTTCTATATGAACCTTTTGGTTCAAAAAAACATTAAAAGCAAAGGGCTTTCGCCCTTCCACTTTTAGACCTTGTTTTGTTCAGACTCTAAAAAAGAACTTGCACAACATACAAGAACAACCAAAGAGCCAATGTAGCTAAAAATATTTTTTGCATCTTAAAACCTCCGTGGGATGAAGCATCAACAGAACATTTAAGAAAACTACTCAAAAAGAGTGTCTTTTTTTCAGAACTACTAAAAAAATAGAATCGTAGCAGGGGCTAAGCCCCCACTACAACTAATAATTAATTTACTTCTTCTTTCCTTTAGCATCTTTTGCAGCCATCTTTTCTTTGATTGCAGCGTGCGCAGCAGCTAATCTAGCAATAGGCACACGATATGGTGAGCAACTTACATTACTCATTCCGATTCTGTGACAGAATTCAACAGTAGCTGGATCTCCACCGTGTTCTCCGCAAATTCCAATATCGATGTTTTTATTCACGCCTCTTGCGAGTGCAACTGTTTGCTTCATCAATAGTCCAACACCTTCTTGGTCGATTGATTGGAATGGATCTCTTGCATAAATTCCTTTCTCAACGTATTTGCCTAAGAATTTACCTGCATCGTCTCTTGAGAATCCGCAAGTCATTTGAGTTAAATCATTTGTTCCAAATGACATGAACTCAGCTTCTTTTGCTAATACATCTGCTGTTAATGCAGCTCTAGGAACTTCAATCATTGTTCCAACAGTGTAGTGAACTTTTCCTTTAGCTCCAGTTTCTTTTGCAACTCTGTGTGTCAATGCAGCTAATGGAGAATATTCCTTAATGTTTCCAACGATTGGGATTTCTATTTCAGGAATTGCTTTAATTCCTTTCTTAGTTACGTTCATCGCTGCGTTAAAGATTGCTCTTACTTGCATTTCCATTATTTCTGGATAAACAACAGCTAAACGACATCCTCTGAATCCAAGCATTGGGTTGAATTCGTGAAGAGATGCTATTGTATCAACTATTGCTTTAGGAGTTGTGTTTAACTCTTTTGCAATTTCTTCTATTTCTTTTACTTGATCTTCTTTTGGCAAGAATTCGTGCAATGGAGGATCAAGCATTCTAATTATTACTGGTAATCCATTCATTGCTGTAAAGATTCCTTCAAAGTCTTCTTGTTGGTAAGGCTCAATTTTTGCTAAAGCTTTCTTTCTACCTTCAAGATCTTTTGCTAGAATCATTTCTCTAACAGCTTTGATTCTTGTTGCTTCGAAGAACATGTGTTCAGTTCTAACTAGTCCGATTCCTTCTGCTCCAAATCCTCTTGCAATCTTTGCATCATTTGGTGTATCAGCGTTTGTTCTAACCTTTAGTGTTCTAAATGAATCTGCCCAACTCATTAAAGTTGCGAAGTCTCCACTTAAAGTTGGTTCAACAACAGGAACTTTTCCAATTATTACGTGACCAGTTGATCCGTTTAATGAAATGTAGTCTCCTTCTTTTACTACTGTTGTTCCGCAAGTGAATTTCTTTCCTTTTTCATCCACTGTTAATTCGTCACATCCAGCAACACAGCACTTACCCATTCCTCTTGCAACAACCGCAGCGTGAGAAGTCATTCCCCCTCTTGCAGTTAATATTCCAACTGATGAGTGCATTCCTTCAATATCTTCAGGAGAAGTTTCTAGTCTTACTAAAATTACTTTTTCTCCGTTTTCTGCTTGAAGTTTTGCTTCTTCTGCTGTGAAAACAACTTTTCCTACAGCTGCACCTGGTGAAGCTGGAAGTCCAGTAGTTAAATTCTTAGCATCTTTTAGCGCTTTAGTATCAAATTGTTTGTGTAGTAATTGATCTAGTGAAGCTGGATCTACTCTTAGTACTCCTTCTTCTTTAGTAATCAATTTTTCGTTAACCATATCAACTGCGATTTTTACAGCAGCTGGTGCAGTTCTCTTTCCGTTTCTAGTTTGAAGCATGTACAATTTTTCGTGTTCGATAGTGAATTCGAAATCTTGCATATCCTTGTAGTGCTTTTCTAGTTTAGATCTAATTTCAACTAATTCTTTGTAAACTTTTGGTAGAACTTTATCAAGTTCTTCAACTTTCTTTGGTGTTCTAATTCCTGCAACAACATCTTCTCCTTGTGCGTTCATTAAGAACTCTCCGTAGAATTTGTTTTCTCCAGTTGATGGGTTTCTAGTAAAAGCAACTCCAGTACCAGAATCGTCCCCAGTGTTTCCGAAAACCATTTCTTGAATATTAACAGCAGTACCCCAATCACTTGGAACGTTGTTTAATCTTCGGTAAACTATAGCTCTATCGTTCATCCATGATCTAAATACAGCGTCTCTTGATCTCTTTAATTGTTCAATTGGATCTTGAGGGAAACTTTCTTTTGTTTCTTTTTTATAAATTTCTTTAAACTTTTCAACTAATTCTTTTAACATAGGGATTGTCATTTCTGTATCAAGTTTGATTTTGTTTTTGTGTTTTATTTCATCCATTGCGTGTTCGAATTTCATTCTGTCTACTTCCATTACAACATCAGCAAACATAGTGATGAATCTTCTGTATGAATCAAGAACAAATCTTTCGTTCTTTGTTGCTTTAATCATTGTAGCAGCAACAACATCGTTCATTCCTAAATTTAATATTGTGTCCATCATTCCTGGCATTGAAGCTGGAGCTCCAGATCTAACAGAAACTAATAAAGGGTTTTTTGTATCATTAAATTTTTTTCCAGTTTTCTTTTCAAGTTTTTTAACAGCTGTCATCATTTGTTCGTCAACAGCAGGAGTGTGTTTTTTTCCGTTTGCGTAATAAGCTTTACAAACATCAGTAGTAATAGTAAAACCGTATGGAACTGGTAATCCAGTGTTAGTCATTTCTGCTAAGTTAGCTCCTTTTCCACCAAGAAGTACTTTCATTGATCTGTCTCCTTCTTCAAACATGTACACTAATTTTTCTGCTTTAGCCATATTTAATCCCCCATAAAAATAATTGAACTTTTTGAAAATCCACCAGACTTTCTTCTGAATAGATTGGGAAAAAAAGGTTAATAAAGGTAAGTAAAGGCTTTGACTTAACTATAAAATGTCCCTAAAATAGAGTAGAATTAATTTATTAGTCCTTAACCAGTTATATTACTTTGAGTGACATTAATATCATATATTTTTCCAACTGTTTCCCATCCCCAACTCATTCCTACTCCACCATATGCTAAGGGGTATTCTCCAGCGCCATAAACTGTGTCATTAAAATCCATGGTCTCGTGCCCATTAACTGTAACTCTTGTTCTGTTTCCATCAACTTCAATCTTAATGTGATTTATTCCAGTATTAGTGTAAGCTGCAATATTTCCTGAAGCCAAACTAACTCCAACACCATGTTTAGGATTATCATATCCTGTTCCTTCAATCCAATAATCATGACTTCTTCCAAATCCCCACTCTCCTTTAGTGGAAGATCCAGGGCAATCAGCCGTTTGTAATGAAAAAGAATACCCTGTGCTCACAGGACTATTCCAACTCTCTTGTCCATTCACTGTTCTAAAAGCAAAAGTTGAACCCCTATAACAAGAAGGAATCCAATGTGGGTTAAAACTTCCCACTGCTAAATTCTCATAATCTACTTCCATAGTATAACTCGTCCAATTAGTATCTCCAATGTGAGTCATTATAGTTGCACTTCTTCCATTTCCCCAGTGACCATAATTAAATCCAACTCTTGATGCTGAGACTACATTTAAACTTCCACTCGATTGTCCAAATTGAAATCTCCATAAATTCCAATTAGAATCAATTGTGCCTGAGTCAAAATTGTCGGAGAATAATACTGGAGAAATAGGAATGTGATAAGAAATATTTCTATCAGAAGCCGCACTTGCAGAATTAACTGCAGTGTAACAAGTTACATTCCAATTATAATCCCCCTCGCTTGGAAGAGAATAATTAATTGAATAATTTGTATCAGAAAGAAGAAGAGAATTAATCAAAATATGATTTGCATCAAGATTAGAATTTATTTTCAAATTACAATCCAAAACATTCGCATCTAAACTTGCAACAGCAAAGTTAAACTCAACAATTCCATTCACAGTAATATTCCCATCAACAGGACTTAGCAGACTAACTATTGGAGGTCTAATTATTGGAACTTCAATTGGAACTACCACATTTTCATCAGCCAAATCTAACGCACTAATACAAGTTATTGTTGTACTTATTTTGTAATTGTGATCAATTCCATATTCGCTAGTTCCATAAAAAATTATTTCACAAGTTTTTGTTTGGCCAACAAAACCATCACAACTACAAGCACTCCCCAAATCATCTAACAAAAATCCATCTTTTCCAAATGAAGACCAATCAGTATCTCTGGTGTTTACTTCTTTACCATCAACATTTATTCCTGTAATAGTCAAACCTGCGCCAGTGTTATTTCCCGCAGCAATATATCCTCGCCCATTAACATCAATTACTGCCTCACTAATACTAATGGCGCCGCTAGTCTGAGAAATTTGCCCAGAAGCAGAAGAAATAGTACCCGCAGAACCAGAACCTGTTGAAGAAATCAATCCAACAACAACTAAACTCAAAACAACAACAACCCCAATAATCACCAAATACTCAACAGTACCCTGTGCTGATGCCTGCGCCTCAAAAGGTGCACAGGACAGGCCTTGTCCTAAAGAGAGGGCTCTCCCCCTACAGGAGGGCTTGGAAGTAGAAACTGACTTACTTTTCATACTAGAATGTTGTCCAAAGAAGTATATAATGTTTTTTAGTCCTCACAAAACGATTATTAATCAAGTAAACAAATAATACTATTATGGCAACCACTCAACCAAAACCGGGTAAAGGAGGACTAAGAGTACTTGCTGCAAGAAACCAAAAGTATCACTTGACCGCTCCAAGGACAATAGAAAGAAGTGTCATTGTGAAAGCCAGATTAGGAAGAGTAAGAAGAAATTATTTGAGTGAACTAAGCAAAAGAAAAGGACTTGAATGGGTTAACACAAGAACCCCCTTAGGAACAATTGCTAATAAATCAGGCTATGAATTAATTGGAACAGGAATCAAAGGAATACCAATAAAAATTATTCCCCTAAAACGCGAAATCACTTTAGATCAAATAAAACCAGAACCACACAAAATTGCATTTATTCTTGATCCACTTGGAAGAATAAGATTCTTTTGCGCAAAAGATGTTTGGAGCAGACACTTGGAATGGAACGAAATAAGACAATTCAAAGTTTTACCAGGAAATAAGCCTGTTTTAGAAGCAAAAGAAATGGAATTAGCTTCATCCGCGACTCAAGAAGATTATGACATACACCTTGAACTTAACAAACACCGACACTCCATTAGTTACATTAAACAAAACGCAATAAGAACACTAATTTTGTTAAGAAGACTACTTTAATAAAAAAAAAATAAAAACGATTAGAAACTTAATATAATTGATGCACGGGGACGGGATCGAACCGTCGAACGCACTAAGCGGCAGGGTCCTAAACCCTGTGGGTTTGACCGCTCCCCAACCCGTGCAAATAATTCTAACTCGCACTTAGTGCAAGTCTAGTCAATAAAATATTAATCCAAAGGACCTTTTATAAAAGTTGCTAGAAGCCGCAAAACTAAGTCAAAAAACTACTTCTTAGCGATTTTTTTAAATTTTCTACTACTAAGTATTACTTTGACTCCCAATGAACAATTCGTTTTTCTAAAAAAATTATTAGTTTATTCAAAAAATAACCAATTAACCCAATAAGCAAAACTACGGCGTAAAGTTTCGCCATATCATAAGAATACGCTGCATCAATAAGCACTTTCCCAAGACCGTGAGTAGTTCCCACAAACATTTCAGTAACTATTATTACTACAATTGCAAGACTTGATGCAGCCCTTAATCCAACAAATATTGTAGGAAGCGCTTCCATTAAACGAACTTGAAAAAATATTTCAAACTGGGTTTTGTGCAAACTTCTCGCAACAAGCAAATACCCTTGCGTTGTGCTCCTCAAACCTTTTGCAACATGAAGCGCAAGGTAAATTGCACAAATCCACGCAGCAAGTGCAAGACTAGTAGAATCCCCCGCACCAAGAATGATTATGCACAACGGAAACAAAGCTGTTGCAGGAATACTTCTAAAAAAATCAAGCAAAGGAGAGAATGCATCATAAATTTTTGTTGAATGAGCTAAAATTATTCCCATAACAAAACCAATAATGCCCCCAAATACTATCGCAATAACAATCTTTAGCAAAGTACTAACTAAATCAATTACCATTTCATTTGAAAAGAATAATTCTACACCGCGTGTGAGTACTGCAAACGGATTAGGAAACAAAAATGAATTCACTACTCCGCTTAGGGAAACTATTTCCCAAAGAAGCACAAGCAACACTGCACCCATGTAATGCAATGGATTGAAATTCGTCAAGTGATTTTTGTTTATTGTGTTCATAATATTCACTGCCCCCTTGTTAGAATTTCATAAACTTGTTTTCTTATCCCAAGAAATGCATCGGAGTAACGCATTTCGCTTGTGCGTCTTGGCCCTAGCCCAACAGAAATTACTGCAACAATTGATGAAGGCTTTTCTGAGAGAATAACTATTTTATCTGAAAATAAAACTGCAGTATCAATATCATGTGAAACAATTACAGCAGTATTATTTCCATCCTTAAGTTTGAAAAATGCATTTTCAACTATTTTGCTATTTGATTGATCAAGACCTGTTAAGGGTTCGTCAAATAATAAAATATCTGAGATTGCTGAAGCTCTGGCTATTCCAACCATTTGCTTTAAACCACCAGATAATTGATAAGGATAAAACAAAGCATAATCGCTAATCCAAAAATCGGCCAATTTATTTAATGCAATAGAATCATTATTGGATTTACTATCAGAAAGAGCAAAGGCAATATTTTCTTTTGAATTAAACCAAGGAAGTAAAGTGTTATTGCTTTGAGGCAAATAACCAACTTTCATATTTTTTTGATCAATTCCGTGAAACAAAACTTTTCCAGAATCTGCACTATCAAGCCCTGCAATTATTCTTAGCAATGTTGATTTACCACAACCATTTGGCCCCAAGATAGAAACGAATTCTCCTTTTTGGATTTTTATGGAAAGATTGTTAAGGACAGGAAGTTTTTTTTGCCCTTGACTAGTCACATATGATTTTGAAATTTTATTCAAAACAATTTGTTCAACCATATTCAACCCCCCCAATTCTTTTTTTATATAAAAAATATGTTTTCAACGTTTAGCGTAGCACGATTTACAATAATGCTTTAGGCCACTTGCATGGAAGACACCGATGTAATCAGTGGTCTCTATTCCGCAAACATTACAAACTTCAGCATCCTCCATACATTATCCCCCCATAATATTTTACTTATTTTTTTAATTTCTCTATCGCCTAGTTCCTGATTAAAATTGTTCTAACATCCGGCGCACTTTTGATTACATTGTAATCCACAAATACGTTCACGAACTTTTGGTACGCACTAATTACTGATTCATTTGCATCCGAACTCAAAACCATTAATGGAGTTGGAGTTTTCTTTGCAACAGCCTCAGGCAAAGACAAATACTTTACCAAGTATTCTCTTGTTGCTACATTTGAATCAGTTTCTTTAATTGCTTCACCCATTACTTTGATGAATGCTTTTGCTTCAGTTGGATGTGCATTCATAAAACTTGAAGTGATTACTCCTGCCCCTCCACACCAAGGATCTGCAACATTTTTTACTAAAGGATTAGCTACTAAGAGTTTTGATACTCCTTTGAACTCCCCAAGTGTTGAAGTTGGTTCAAGAGTAAGGACCGCATCAACTGCTCCTGAAGCAAGACTAGTTAATTGATTTGGAATTGCAAGTTCAACTAAAGTCACTTCATTTGGATTAACTCCATTCATGGCAAGAACTTTTTTTGCCATTGTTTGAAATTGAACTCCAGGAATGTGCGCAAGTTTTTTTCCTTTTAATTCACTTATTGAAGAAATATTTGAATCCTTTGTTACTATTAATTCATCATTTAGAATATTTTCTGTACCGCAAGTTAGAGAATAAATCCTAATTGTATCTGGATTTTTTGCATCAACTATTGCAGTTATTCCTGACGCCACACTAGGCGCACCAGCATCTTCTTGTCCCGCAACCAAAGCATCAATTATTTGATTAGGAGACTCTATTCTATCTACTACTACATTAAGTCCTTCTTTCGCAAACATACCTTGTTCAACTGCAACAAAAAGCGGTAAGCTTTGCGCCGCAGGAAGGAACGCTACATGAATTACTGTTTTATCTTCTTTGTGCTCTCCAAGCACACTAAGCGTTGCAACAGCAAGTACAACAAGTACCAAAATTGCTAACACTGCAATCATTACATTTTTTTGAATCTTCATAGACCCACCCCTAAGATTTATATGCTTTGCCGGACATTATTAAGAGTAAGTAGTACAGTACTGTACGACTAAAGTGAGTAAAATGAGTGACAAAAATGAACTATTTTCAGAATTCGGCTTAACCGGAAATGAAGGAAAAATATTTGAAGTACTTCTAACAAATAGCCCAATCACTGGCGCTAGTGTTGCAACAAAACTCGGGATTAACAAATCCGTGGCATACTTTGTTCTCGATCAGTTAGTACAAAAAGGATTTGCATCCTACGTGGTAATTAATAAAAGAAAAGAATACCGCGCAATTGACAGCACAATGCTTAAGTTAAAACTTGAAGAAAGAAAAAATGAATTCTTAAAAAAATACGGAGACATCACATCTATTATTTCGCAAGCAACTCAAAAGAAAAAGAAAAGGGCATTAATTAGCATTTACAATGGATGGGACGGAATCAAAACAGCATTCGGAGACATCCTTTCATCCACAAATCGCGGAGAGGAATATTTTGTGTTCTCAGTAAATCTTTCAGATAACACCTTGCCCAGGTTTAGAAGGTTCATTAGAAATTTTCACGCACAACGTGCGGCAAAAGGAATTGAATGCAGTATTCTTGTAGACAACCACTTAAAAGATACAATTGGATCTGACCGTGAAAAAGACCCACACACCCAAGTT
>Ga0172379_10009328_pt1 | contig 12141 bp, 9 predicted proteins | sample GrowelOW334metaG_FD_119756 | JGI IMG/M metagenome (GOLD analysis project Ga0172379, IMG submission 119756) | Groundwater microbial communities from an aquifer near a municipal landfill in Southern Ontario, Canada - Groundwater well OW334 metaG | ecosystem: Environmental > Aquatic > Deep... | reverse complement strand
TCGTACGAGGCCGGCGACGACCACTTCGACATGTCCGAGGGTTTCTCGGGACGCCTTCAGTACCTCATCTCCATGCAGTCCACCGTGCTCACCCCCCGGACGGGCGCTGGTTCGGCCTCCTCCGACCCGCAGGGCATCGAGAACGATGGCTGCGCCGGCTCGGGCTGCGACCTGGCCTTCAATTCGACGCCGCTGACCATCCCCGTCGTCGCGAACTTTACGCTCATCGGCACCGGCAGCACTACCACGTCGGGCTCCTCCGGCGGCACGGGCATGGTGCTCCGCCGCGGCACGGGTGGCTACTACGTCAACGGCGTCGTGGCGCGCTTCCCGCGCGGCGGCATCGGCATGCGCGACAACGAGACCTTTGCCCGTGCCGGATCAGCGGCGACGCCGGATCTCGCCACGAGCGACCTCGCCGTCCGCAATGTCCTCGTCGCGGAGACCAACAGCATCGTCTTCGAGACGGGCACGGGCCGTAACGCCTTCGACCTCGCTGGAAACGTGATCACGGCGAGCGCGGCCACGGCGGCGGCGCTCTTCACCGCGCTGCCTGCCACGGGCGCCGAGCCGACGCTCGCCGGACTCGACTGGTCGCCGGCCACCGGTTCGGCCGTCGCCGCTGGCGGCCTGGCCACCTTCACGGGCAAGCTAGCCACCAAGGCCGGCACGTTCGTGACGGGCACCACGTACCTCGGCGCGGCTGCGCCGGGCGGCACGAAGTGGTGGAGCGGCTGGACGGTGTACTTCAGGAACTAGCCGACGCGCCGCAGGACCGGCCGGCTTCCGACGTCGGGAGCCGGCCGGTCCCGTTTCTCCCCTTATCTTTCACTCATGCGTCTTTCGTTCACCTTGCCCTTCGCTCTCGCCGTGTTCGTTGTGGCCTGCCGCGGCGGCGCTGACACCAGCACGACCGCAGATTCCGCGGCCGTGCAGCGCGCGGACTCGATCGCGCGCGCACGTCAGGACTCGGTCAATCGGGCCAGTCCGGGCTATATCGTAGACTCCATCCTCCCCGTCGAAGAGGAGATCCGCCGTTTCCGCGCCGCGGTTGGCGGCCCCGCCCTGACCGGTCTCGAACACGCCAGTGCGTCACGTGAGGCGCTGGTCCAGCGACTGGCCGCGGCCGTCGCCGCCAACGACACGACGGCAGTGCAACGCACCGTCGTGACGGCGCGCGAGTTTATTGACCTGGTCTACCCGGAATCGCCGTACACGAAGCCTCCGTACCGTCAGGCCCCTGACCTCGTCTGGACACTGATCAGCGAGCCGAGCAATTCGGGCAGGCGGCGCCTGCTTGCGAAGCTCGGTGGCAAACCGCTCACAGTATCAGCGCCCACCTGCCCCGGCGCGCCGGACCTTCAGGGCCGCAACCGGCTGTGGCAGTCGTGCACCGTGCAGTATACGTCGAACGCCGACTCCGCTCGCACCGGACGCCTCTTCGGCTCAATTCTCGAACGCGACGGCCGGTTCAAGTTCATGAGCCTGGCTAACCAGTACTGACCGCTACGCGGCCGGCGCGCCAGATTGGGCGCAGGTCATTTCCCCGAGGGACGCCCGGTGGCTTCAGCAAACCTCTTGCACCTGCATGCCGGGACCACGACGCGTGCGCAGCGCGACGACGGCACGCAGCGCTTCGCGGCCATCGACATCGGCTCGAACTCCATCCGGCAGATTGTCGCCGACGTCTCGCCCAACGGCGCCATCCGCGTCATCGATGAAATGAAGGCCGCCCCGCGCCTGCAGTCGGGGCTGCACGAGACCGGCGCGCTCGGCGAGGAGCCCATGCGACTCGCGCTCGAGGCGCTCACGCGCATGGCCACGCTCGCCCGGCAGCTTGGCTGCAAGCGCGTGGAGGCGGTGGCCACGTCGGCAGTGCGCGGCGCGTCCAATGGCGCCGCGTTCCTGCGCCAAGTGCGCGAGGTCGCGGGCCTCCGCGTCCGCATCCTCGACGGCGAGGAGGAGGCGCGCCTCGCCTTCCGCAGCGCGCTCGCCCACTTCGACCTCGGCCGCGGGCGCGCCGTGGTCATGGACATCGGCGGCGGCTCCGTGGAGTTCGCGCTGGCCGCCGAGGGCATTGTCGAGCGCTACGTGTCGCTGCCATTCGGCGCCGTGCGTCTGACCGAGGAGTTTCTCGCCGACCGTCCGGCGCCCAAGGGCGTCAAGAAGCTGCGCAAGGCGATCCGCGACGACATCCGGCGCGTGCTGCCCGTGCGCGACTGGCGCGGGGCCGAGCTCATCGGCTCCGGCGGCACGTTCACCAACCTCGCCGGAATGGTGCTCGCCCGACAGGGCATCCGCGTGGCGCACTCGGTGCATGGCACGCGCATGCCGTGGCACGAGATCGAGCACCTGCTCGAGATGCTGCAGGAGCTCACCCCCACCGAACGCCTCGCCGTCCCCGGCCTCAACGTGGCGCGCGCCGACATCATTCTTGCCGGGCTGGCGGTCGCCGCCGAGGTGTGCGAGCGCATTGAGCCGCGCGGCTTCGTGGCGTCGGCGTACGGCATTCGCGAAGGGCTTTTGCTCGAGACGGCGCGCGTGGCGCCCGTGGTCAGCGATCCCGGCGATGCGCGGGAGCGTTCGGTGCGGGAGTTCGCCGAACGCTGCCACTTCGAGGAGCCGCACGCCCGTCAAGTGCAGCGCCTCGCGCTGCAGCTCTTCGACTCGCTCGGCGCGCGCCTCGGCTGCGTGCCTGCCGACCGTCCGGTGCTGAGCGATGCGGCGCTGCTGCATGACGTGGGCTACCACATCAACTACCAGCGGCACCACAAGCACTCGTTCCATCTCATCCAGCACGCCGACTTCCTCGGGATGACGCCGGACGAGCAGACCGTGGTGGCACACGTGGCCCGCTATCACCGCGGGTCGGCACCCGACCGCGTGAAGCACGCGGAGTATGGCGCGCTGGACCGTGCCACGCGCGTGCGCATCCAACGCCTCGCTGCGATTCTCCGCGTCGCCGACGGCTTTGACCGCGGACACTCGGCGGCCGTTGAGAGGGTGCGGGTGCGCTGGCTGCGGCGCGCCCTGCGCATCACGGCGCACCAGAGCGAAGTGGCGCCCTCCATGCGACTCGAACTGTGGGGCGCCGCCCGCAAGAAGGGACTACTCGAGGAGATGGCGGGTGCGCCGGTGGAGATCATCGCGCCCGACGGGTCGGTGGTCGAGGACGCTGACGGCGAGTGATTAGCCCGCGTCGCTCGCGCTAGCCCGCGGCGGCCGCGCTGGGCCGCGGCGCCTGAGGACTGGGTCGCGCCGCCTCACGGCCGGCTCGTGCCGCGATGACGGCGGCATACTCTGCGAAAAGACCGTCCCAGATGCGGGCCCAGTCGCGCTCCCGCACCGTCTCGAGCGCACGAAGACGCAGCCTGACCCGCAGCGACGCATCGCCCGCCAGACGCTGCATGGCCCCCGCCATCGCCATGGCATCATGGGACGGCACCACGAGCGCGTTGCCTTCGTTCGCCACGTCCAGCGTGGGTCCGGCGTTGGGCGCGATGACCGGCAGACCCGACGCCATGGCCTCGAGCAGCACGTTGCCAAAGGTGTCCGTGGTGGACGCGAACACGAAGCCGTCGGCTGAGGCATAGAACTCGCTGAGCGCCTCGCCAAGCAACCGCCCGGCGAAGATCGTGCCGCGCGGCGCCGCGGCGCGGAACCGCGCTTCCGCCGGTCCGTCCCCAACGAAGGCGACCCGTATGCGATTGCCGCTCGTGGACTGCAGGTGTCGCGCGGCCTCGAGGATGGTGTCGATGCCCTTCTCCGCCGCCAGCCGGCCGACCGAGATGAACAGCGTGTCGCCGTCACCGATGCCAAGTGCGGACCGCAGCGAGCGCGAGCGGAAGCGCATCGAGAATTTCTCGCGGTCCACCCCGCGTCCCCACACCCGCACGCCGGTAAAGCCGCGGCCGCGCAAGTCCTCTGCGCCGCGAGCGGTTGGGACGAACGTGCGCATTCCGCCGTTGTGGAACCACCGCAGGTATGGCCATGCCACCGCGGAGAGTGGCTGCAAACGATAGTAGCGAAGGTACGACGCGAAGTCCGTGTGGAACGAGGAGACGAGCGGGATGCCCTCGGCGCGCGCGGCGGCCCGCGCCGCGAGCCCGATGCCGAACGGCGTGGCGACATGCACCAGGTCCGGCTTGAGGCGCTGGAGCACCCGCCGTGCCTCGCCGATGCGAGGGGCGGCAATCCGCAACTCTGGGTAGGCCCAGAACGGCACCGCCGGCCACCGCTCAACGCCGGCGGCAGCGGCTGCAGCGCCGCTTCCCGCATCCACGGTGATCACAGTGGCTGCACCGCCGCGCTCCCGCATGGCGTCCGCCAACCGACCGATCGTGCGCGCGACTCCGTTGACTTGCGGGGCAAACGTGTCGCTGAAAACGGCAAGTCGCATCGCGTGCGGCCCGTCGGTCAGCTGAGCGTCCAGAAGCCGAGGACCGTGCCCATGGCGATCATCTGGCCCGCCAGCACGTCCCCTGGATAGTGGACGCCGAGGCGCACCCGCGACATGCCGACGATGACGGCGAGCAACGTGAACGGCACGGCAAACTCCGGCAGCGACATCCCATACGCGAACGCCACCGCCATCGCCGCACAGGCGTGCCCCGACGGGAACGAGAAGCGATCCGGCACGCCAACCAGCGAGCGGCCATGGCGCGCGGGCTCCGGACGCGGCCGGCCGGTGTAACGCTTGACCAACTGCACCAGGAGATGCGACACGAGAAGCGACCACGCGCCAAGCGCGGCGGCCGTGCGCACCGGGTCCGTGGCGAGCAGCAGCGGGAGCACGACGGCGAGGATCGCGCTCGCGGCGCCGCCGAGATGCGTCACGCCAATCCAGAGCCGCGTGCTCGAACTCGGCGCCCCGTCGGCGAGAGCAAGACGGGAGTACAGCGCCCGATCGCGCGCCTCCAGTCGCAGCAGGAAGGGGACACGCATCATGCCGCCACCTCCGAGCGCTGGAAGGCATGCGCGAGCGGACGGCCCGCGTACGTCGCCGGAACGGGGAGCCCGAGGCTCCACAGCAGGGTGGCCGGGATATCTGCGAAGGTCACGTCCGTCCCAAGGTCGCCGGGAAACACGTCGCCGCCGGCGAGCACCACCGGAACGGTCGTATCGAACGGATGCTCGCTGTCGTGCCACATACGCCGCGCACCGCCGCCACCGTGGTCGGCACAGGCAATCACCAATTCCGCCGGGTCGGCGAGGTCAATGCCCCGCAACAGGCGGGCCAGCGCGTTGTCCATGCGTCCGGCGGCAAGGGCGTACTCCGGGCTCATCCAGCCGTGCTGGTGTCCGGCCCGGTCGGCATCCGGCAGGTGCAGCAGCACCACGCCCGTCCGCTGCTGCTCAAGCACGCCGAGCGCCTCGGTGACGATCTCGCCGCAGTTGTCCCCTGCAAAGCGCGTGTCCCCCACGCCCAGCAGGGAGGCGAAGCCGCGGGCCACCGGCAGGTAGACGGCGGGGATGCGGGCAAGCAGGACCGTAGTCTCGAGTTGCTGCGCCGCCAGGAGTCGCGGCCACGGGTGCAGCAGTCCGCGCGTCCGCGGCAACTGAAAGCGGTCGGACTGCAGGCCGTGCCGTTCAGGAGATGCCCCGGTGAGCAGTGTGGCCATCGCCGCGGCCGTCACGCTCGGCGACACCGACTGGCCGCGCAGCGTCGACGCACCCCGCTCGGCGAGGCGCGCGACAGCATACAAGGAGAATCGCTCGATCGCGTCGGGACGCAGTCCATCGAGCACCACGACGGTGATGCGTCGAACGCGGGGAAAGAACGTGCGCATGGGCAATGGTCTCCGCTCTGGTGACGCAGGAACGTTTGCGTCGCTCGGCGACGAGCACGCATCGCCGCGGCCACGGCTTGGTCACGGTGCCCGGGCGAAATCCCCGAAAGGCGTCGCGTGTCCGTGACGAGGCCGTCACTCGGCCGAGACATCGAGCGCGCGAATTCCATTGCGTCATGCGAATCCTTCACTGCACCGATACCTATCCGCCGCAGGTCAACGGCGTCAGCGTCGTGACGGCGCTCGCCGTGGACGGACTTCTCGCGCGCGACGTAGCGGTGGGGCTCGTGACCCCGCGCTATCCCACGGCGAACTCGGTCGTGTTTGCCGAGACTCGCCGGCCCGACACGACGCTCGCACTGCCGGCGGTCGACTTCCCGCTGTATCCGGGCATCCGTCTCGCGTGGCCTGACAGGAATGCCGTCGAGCGTTTCGCTCGCGCCTTCCAGCCCGACCTCATCCACGCCGACACCGAGTTCGTGGTCGGACGGCTCGGTGCCAGGGCCGCCCAGCGACTCGGCATTCCGCTCGTCACGTCATTTCACACCGACTTCGCCCAGTACACCGCGTCGTACGGCCTGCCGTGGCTCCGTGGGCCCGTGACACGTTCGCTGCAACGATTCCACGCGCGCGCCGCGCGGATATTCACCCCGTCATCGGTCACGGCGCGATGGCTCGCCGAGCACGGCCTGCATCAGGCGGAGGTCTGGGGGCGTGCGGTGGATACGGAGGTGTTCCACCCGCGGCACCGCGCCGACCACTGGCGACGGCGCCTTGGGCTTGGCGATGCCACGGTCTTCCTGCACGTCGGGCGCCTTGCGGCGGAAAAGAACATCGGCCTCTTGCTGAGTGGATTTGCCCGCGCCCGGCGCTCGCTCGGCGACGGCGCGCGCCTGGTCATTGCGGGCGATGGCCCGGCGGCGCCCGCGCTGCGCCGGTGGGCACCCGAAGGGACCGTCTTTCTGGGCTTCATCAATCGCGAACGCGACCTGCCGGCGCTCTACGCCATGGCGGACGCCTTCCTCTGTGCATCAACCACGGAGACGCTCGGACTCGTGATCCTCGAGGCGATGGCCTCCGGGTTGCCCGTCGCGGCGGTTTCCGCCGGAGGCGTCGCCGATCATCTACGTCACCTGCAGAATGGCATCGCGTGCTCGCCAGACGCGTCGAGTTTCGCCGCTGCCATCCGCCACCTGACAGATGACCGCGATCGCCGGCTGCGGATGGGGACCGCCGCGAGATCCTGGGCGGTCGCGATTGGGTGGGAGCGTGAACTCGACCGTCTCGTTGAGAGCTACCGTGAGGTGCTCGTGCAGAACGGACTGCGTCGCCGAGTTCCCCGTCCCGGGGCGGCTGCGTAGCGGCACGTCCCGACCCGAGACGCAGCGTGGGATCGCCGACAACTTCAGATGTCCGGACGCGGGTGCGCAGGCCCACGGCGCGCCGTGGATCTTGCGTTGTGCCGACGCTGCGCGTCTGGTGTGCTGGCAGTGGCCGCGCGGCCCGCGCAGTTGCTGAGGCGCGCACGAGAGCGTGCTAACCGCGACCGGCATGGTGCGGTCCGGAGCGGCACCATCCTCCGCTTGCGCGGACTGTCGCAGCCCGACGCCCGGTCGATCGCGCGGGATAGGTTCGCAAGCGGTCCCATCATCCGCCGTGCCGAGCTGATCTTCGAGCCGGCGCGCTGTGCACTTTCGGTCGCGCCGGTCAGCGACCACCTGGGCCACGCGTTCCCCCCGCGACCGTCGTCGCCGCTCGCGTGAGTACATCGCGGCCATCTGCCGTTGGCAGTGCAATGCCCATAAGCCGAGCAACGGTGGGCGCCACGTCGCGCTGATCGATGCGACCGAGGTCGCGCCCGCGCGGTACTCCGGGCCCTGCCACGAAGAACGCGGCATCCAGTCGTTGGTCATTCGGCAGCGCGCCGTGAACGCCACGCGCAAACGATGCGGTTATCACGTCGCCCTTCACGTTATTGCCGACGGTGTAGCCGGGCCGCAGGTCCACCAGGAACGTCGCCTGCGGCGCCACCCCGACGTCGCGCATGCGGACACCGTCAGTGACGCTCGCAATGCCGCTGGCAGTATCCGCGGCCAGTTGGTCCAGCAGGGTGCGCACTTTCTCTCGCGTCGCAGTGTCGGCGGGGTTGCGGAGCACGATCAGCGCGCTGCCGCCATTCGGCCAGACGGCTGCCTTCCAGTCCACGGGGTTGATACTCGTTTCGCCCGCGAAGCTCAGCAGGCCTTCGCGGCGGAGCAGCGCAGCCAGGTTGAGCTGACGACTGGCCGGGAAGAAACCGTGATCGCTCACCACTACCACCGCCATCCTACCGCTGTACTCGCGCCAGGCGGCCATCACGAGCTTGCCGGCCAGGTCGTCGATCGCTTCGAGGGTGCGCAGCGACGCCGCGCTGTACGGGCCGGTGGCATGCTGCACGAAATCCAGCGATGTGAAGTAAGACAGCATCAGCGCGGGATGCTTGTCGCGCAGCAGCTGCGCGGCGAAGTGCGCGCGGCGCCTGTCTCCATCGAGCGATTCGTCCTTGCCGTCGGCATAGGGTTCGCGCAGTGTCCTCTCAAGCGATTCCACGAGGCCGGCGGTGCTCACCGAACGGACGAGCTTGCGATCGTCGGCCTCGCCCGTGCGCCAGATCTGCGGGATGTTCCAGGTGATGTTGGCGCCAACGGTCACCGGCCAGTGCACGCTCGCGGTGGTGAGGCCGGCGGCCGCGGCGGCATCCCAGAGCGTGGGCACCCTAACGTCTTCCGTATACCAGTACCAGCCGCCGCTGTTGCGGCCGAGCGGGTCGAACGTGGTGTTGGCGGTGACGCCGTGGCGGGCGGGCGCGACGCCCGTGACCATCGTGGTGTGCGCCGGGTACGTCACGCTGGGTGTGACGCCGCGCACGCCCGTGGCGTAGCTGCCGAGCGAAAGCAGCCGGCGGAGATTGGGGATCTTGAGGCCGAGCCGATCGGCCTCGAGGACATACGACGGGTGCATGCCGTCGATGGAGATCATCAGCACGGGCAGCGGCGCTTCCGTGGGGCGCTGCGCCGCGGCGGAGCGGGCGACACACAACAGCACGGCGGCACACAGCAGCAGCGAGTGGCGTCGGTTCATGATGGACCCCTGTGATCGACGGCGGACGACCACGCGGAGCGCTGTCGCTCCACGCAGTCGCCCACTCGGTATGTCATGGTTGGCCATGCATTGTCGACGCTCATCTTGGCGACGGCGCGTCACGGCACAGGCCATGGTTTCGTGCCCGGTTGGTCACGCCGCGTGACGGGATTGTCACGCTGGTGCGGCGATCCTGCCACAACTGCGTGTCGGCGGTTGCTGGTGCATCGCTGCGCCAGTAGCGTTCGCACCGCATGCACACTCCGACTCCTCAGCCGTCGTTCCGCACCCGGCCGTTCGTCCGCTTTCTCGCGGTCGGTCCCATCGGCCTCTCGCTTGGCGCCGCGCAGTACGAACTGCTCTGGATGCTGAACCCCATCGACGCGTTTCGCGCAGGCAGCACGTGGGTGGTCTCGTCAGTGATTGGCGTCGCGTGGGTACACGCGCTGCACTGTCACTTCACGTTCGCTGGCACGGCGCGTGGCCGATGGCGCGCCACGCTCGGCCGCGCGTATGTGCTCTACGCCGCGTGTATCGTGCTCGGCATGTTGCTCATGCACCTGCTGGTGGACGAGCTCGGCTGGTTCCGGACGTCGTCATGGATGGCCACGACCGCGATCACCAGCCTGTTCAACTTCACCCTGCTGCGCCGGCTCGTGGGTCTGGCGTGCCCGCCGAGCGGCACGCTCACGAGGGTGCGGGGCATTGCCCGCCGCGATGTCACGGTCATTGCGCCGGCGCGCAATGAGCGCGACAACGTCGCGCCCTTTCTCGCGTCGCTGCCGGCGGACGTGCAGCTCATCGTCGTAGATGCGAGCGACGACGACACTACGGCGCGCATTCTAGCGCTGCGCCCGCATCGCACGCACGTCGAGCGCTTCCCGGGCAACATCCCGGTTGCGCGCCAACGCGGTGCCCAACTTGCCACCAGCCCATGGCTGCTGTTCACGGACGTGGATGTGGTGTTCGATCCCAGCTACTTCGAGCGGCTGCGCGACTGTGAGGTGCCGGTTGACTGCGCCGGTATCGTCGCCACCAAGCGCACGCGCGATCGGTTCCGCATGTACTACGCGCTCTTCACGCTCGGCCAGCGGCTGTGCGCGTGGGCGGGCATTCCGGCGGCGACCGGGTCGAACATGCTGATGCGGCGCGATGCGCTGCTCGCCTGCGGGGGCTTCGACGCCAGCCTCAGCGTAAACGAGGACTCCGAGGCGATGTGGCGGTGCCAGCGCGCCGGCTATCGCGTGAAATTTGCCGGTGAACTCGCTGTCTTCGCGCGCGACCACCGCCGACTCGAGCGCGGCGTGCTCCGCAAGTTCGTCCACAGCATCGTGCGCTGCGTCGGCCTCTACCTCGACATCCTCCCCGCGCAGTGGAAGGCGGCCGACTGGGGATACTGGAAGTCGCAGCCCACACCCGTCATCGCACCGGAACAGCGCTGATACGCGTCCGCGACGTGCGTTGCGCGCGAACGTGACAGGCCAGGGGTTTCGTTGGTGAGCGCTCCAGGACGAGCGCTCACCACGCAGACCACTCTCTCCTCCGGAGCTACCAATGATCCAGCGACTCGTGTTGCTCTTTGCGTCCGCCGCGCTCCGCGGCGACCTGCCGGCCCGGCCCACGAATGCCACCTTTGCCGTTGTCCCACGTCCCGCCCTGTTGCATCCCGACACCTCCTCGAGCGCCTCCATGATGCATCGCCAGGCTGAACGACTCTTGTCCATTGGCAACGTCAGCGGCGCGCGCACCGTGTATCGCACGATGATCGCGGTCCAGGATTCGGCCGGCGTCTTTCCCGGCGAGGCGTTGTGGGCGCTCGCCTCACTCGAGTTCGCGCGCAATCGGGAGCTGCGCGCCGCGGAGGTGCTCGACGAGGTGGCGGCCGCGGCGGTGCGTCACGGCCGTCCCGACTGGCAGGCGCGCGCCGTGCTGGAGGCGGGGCTGATCTACCAAACGCATGGCCGCACCGACCTGAGCGTGGCGCGCTATCAGGCGCTCAAGCCGCTGCTCGCGTCACCCGCGCTTAGTGACAGCCTGCGCGCGCAACTGGCGAGCCGTGTCGTCATGAGGTAGCGTGCTCGCCACCACGCAGCAGGACCGGCGAGCCGCTGGCGCCCACCGGTCCTGCACGACAGGCATCGATGGTCCAAGGTCGCATCATCGCGGCGGTCACACGTGAGCGTCGGCCCATGGGCTCGGCGACAGCGCGGCAGACCGCTGAGCAGAACCGCAGCTCCGCATCAAGGCGAGGGCTGTTGTTGCCCCGTGCCTAGGGAACGCCAGCGGACGGCGTCAGCTCCACCTCCGCCTCACGCGGCGCCGTCGACGCCCGGATCATCCCCCACGACTCGCGCAGCAGCCGCTTGTGTGAGGCGCGCTCGTCCTCCGCACCGACGCGCCGCTGCACCCACGTGCCGTCGGCGTGCAGGTCCCACGCCTGCCGGTTGTCCGTCAGGAAGACGTCGAGCACCGCCTCGAGTCGCGGGTGCAGCGCGCGGTCGAGGATGGGCACCATCGCCTCCACGCGGCGATCCAGGTTGCGCGGCATCCAGTCGGCAGAGCCCAGCCAATATTCCGGGTCGCCGCCGTTCTCGAACCGCCAGAGTCGCGAGTGCTCCAGGAACCGGCCAACGACGCTCACCACGCGGATGCGCTCCGACTCGCCGGGGACGCCCGGGCGCAGGCAGCAGATGCCGCGCACCAGCAGGTCCATCTCCACGCCGGCGTTGGACGCCTCGCAGAGCGCGTCGATGACCTGGCCGTCCACGAGCGCGTTCATCTTGGCCACGATGCGCGCCGGCTTGCCGTCGCGCGCGTTGGCGGCCTCGCGATCGATCAGGGCAATCAGGCGTTCGCGCAGGGTAACCGGCGCCACGAGCAGCGCGCGATACTCGCGCTGCCGCGAGAATCCCGTGAGCATGTTGAACAGCTCCGACACGTCCGCGCCCAGCGACTCGCTGGCGCTCAACAGGCCGAAGTCGGTGTAGGTGCGCGCCGTCTTGGAGTTGTAGTTGCCGGTGCCGATATGCACGTAGCGGCGGATCCCGTCGGGCTCGCGTCGCACCACGAGCGCCAACTTGGCGTGCGTCTTCATCCCAGGCAGGCCGTACGCGACGTGCACGCCAAACGACTCGAGCGTGCGCGCCCACGTGATGATGTTCGACTCGTCAAAGCGCGCCTGCAGCTCCACCAGCACCGCCACCTGCTCGCACGCCTGCGCCGCCTCGGTGAG
>Ga0172379_10009327_pt1 | contig 12141 bp, 7 predicted proteins | sample GrowelOW334metaG_FD_119756 | JGI IMG/M metagenome (GOLD analysis project Ga0172379, IMG submission 119756) | Groundwater microbial communities from an aquifer near a municipal landfill in Southern Ontario, Canada - Groundwater well OW334 metaG | ecosystem: Environmental > Aquatic > Deep... | reverse complement strand
GTCGAGCCGGGGTTCCTTCCGTGGCTTCCCCGGACGCATCCTGCCCCCGGAGCGCGGCTGTGTCGCAGACCAGCCGCAGCAGCTAGGTCCGCCCGCAACGGCTGGCCGGCCCCGGACCCCGCGGACGCGGCCAAGCGCTGCGGCTGGTGCTCCGCACACAGCCGCGCTCCGTCCGATTTGACTTCAGGGGCAGTGCCCCAAAATGCGCCCGCTTCCCCGGGACTGTTCAACCCGGCGGGGCCGTGCTTCACTTGGGCGTCTCATGCGCAAGCTCGTTCACCTGATTCCGAAGCCGGTGCTCTTCGGCCTGCTTGGCGCGCTCGGCTGCGTGCTGGGCTGGGCGGCGGGCGAGCCGTTGCTGAAGCTCATCAAACCGCCCGTCCCGAAGGCCGGCGAGGAATCCCAGGGCCAGTCCGCCGCACCCGTGCTCGTCTTCAGCAACGAGCTGCAAAAGCGCCTGCAACGCGAGGAGGCCAAGACCGGCGACGTGCAGATTTCCCTGATGTGGGACAACTACAACGACCTCGACCTGCACTGCGTGGACCCGAACGGCGAGCGGATCTTCTACGGTCACAAAAACTCGGTCTCGCGGGGCGAGCTGGACGTGGACATGAACGCGCGCACGCCCTACTCCGCGCAGCCTGTCGAAAACATCTACTGGCCCACCAACGGCGCACCCGAGGGCGGCTACCAGGTCTTTGTCCACCACTACTCGCTGCACGCGCCGGTCAACGACACCCCCTACACCGTCGCCATCAAGCAGGGCGGCAAGGCGCAGGAATTCCGAGGAACCCTCCGCCACGGGATGACCAACACGGTGCACACATTCGAGGTGAAAAAGGCGCCGCCCGCCGACCTCGCAAAGCTCAACCAACGCCAGCCGCCTTCGATCAAGACCACCGTCGTCATCGGCCTGTGGACGGCGCTGCTGGCCGTCGGCATGGCCGCGCTCATCGTGGCGGGGCAGAACTTCCTGCTGCATCGCGCGTTGTTCAGCGTGAAATCCGCCGCGCTCGTGCTGGCGGGCGGAGTCCTGGCCGGCCTGGTCTCCGGCGCGGTGAGCCAGCACCTCTTCGCCCTCGGCGCGAACAGCGTTGCGGCGCAGCTCAGCGAGACCGAGGCGGAGCGCGTGCTGCCCTTCATCATCAAGACAGGCCAGGTCGCGGGCTGGTCGCTGCTCGGTGCGCTGCTGGGCTTCGGCCTCGCGTTCTCCATCCCCAACCTGCCGAAGTTCCGCGCCGGCCTCGCGGGCCTGGCCGGCGGCGGCCTGGGCGCGGCGGCGTTTCTCTTCGCGCTCGCCAGGTCGGACGAAGTCACCGGCCGTCTGGTGGGCGCGGCGATTCTCGGGCTGACCATCGGCCTCGTGGTCGCACTGGTGGAACGGCTCGCGCGCGAGGCGGCGCTGATTGTCCACTGGCACGAGAACGAGCGCACCGTCATCAACCTCGGTCCGCAGCCCGTCATTCTCGGCAGCTCGCCCGAGGCGCACCTGTATCTGCCCAAGCACAAGGGATTCCCGCCAGTGACGGCCATCGTGACCTTCCGCGACGGGCGCGTGCAGATGGAGAACAAGCTGACCGGCTCGACCCACACGCTCGCGGGCGGAAACAAGCTGCAGATCGGCGAGCTGTGGATTGAGATTCAGACGGATGCGAAATGACCGGCTCCGTGTGAAGGTTGGTGGAACTGGCACCGGTGAGCGAGTTGCTCCTTCTCCCTTCGCGGAGCGAGGGGAGAAGGTGGCCGCAGGCCGGATGAGGGGTGCGGCCACCTGCGAGTTCGTAGCCAACCCCTCACCCCAGCCCTCTCCCCTTGCTCCGCAAAGGGAGAGGGAGGAGCACAGTTGCCTGCGCATGCATTCAACCAGATTTCACCGGTAATTGGTATCAGGCCTTCGCTTCGAGGACGGCGCGGACCTTCTCGACGAGGGCGGCGTAATCGAAGGGTTTTTGCAGGAAGCCAGCCAGTCCCCGGGTGGCGGGGCCGCTGACGGCGTCGTGCTCGTTGAAGCCGCTCATCAGGACGATCTTCACGTCCGGACGGATGCCGCGCATCTGGCCGAATGCCTGCACCCCGTCCAGGTGCGGCATGGTGAGATCCATCAGCACAAGGACGAAGGATCCGGGCTCGCGTTGAAATGCCTCAACACCCGCGCGCCCGTCCGCGGCCACCGTGACCTTGAAGCCAAGCGACTCCAGCAGGCGCGTGGATATGAGGCGCACGGCTTCCTCGTCGTCCACCACCAGCACGTGGCCCTGGCCGCGCCACTTTTCCGGGCTGGCGGCGGAGCCGGCCTCCGTCGCCGTCACCGCACCGGCGGCGACCGGCAGCAACAGCCTGAAGGAAGTCCCCCTGCCCGGCTCGCTGCAAACCTTCATCCCGCCACGGTGACCGCGCACGATGCCGAGCACGGCGGCCAGGCCGAGACCGCGTCCGGTGAACTTGGTGGTGAAGAACGGATCGAAGATGCGCGCCAGCACCTCCGGGGCCATGCCGCAGCCGTCGTCGCCCACCTCGATGAACACGTAATCGCCCGCCGGCAGTTCGGGCGACAGGCAGGCGGTGGCGAGATAGCTCCGGTCCGCAGACACCATGCCGGTGGAGAGGGTGATGGTGCCGCCGCGTTCGCCGATGGCCTCGGAGGCGTTGATGACGAGGTTCATCACGATCTGCCGCAGCTGCGTGGGATCGCCCTCCACCGCCGGGACGTCCGACCCGAAGTTGAACTCGAGGACGACCTTCTTGCTGATGGAAACCCGCAGCAGATCCGCCGTGTCCTCGACCAGCCGGGCCAGGTCCAGGCGCTTCAACTGGAACCGTCCGCGCCCGGAATAGGCGAGCATCTGCTTGCACAGGTCGGCGGCGCGCAGCGAAGTCGTTTCGATCTGCGCCAGCGGGCCCTGGAACGGGGAATCATCCTCCAGGTCGAAGCGCAACAGGCTGGCGTTGCCCAGGATGGTGGTGAGCAGGTTGTTGAAGTCGTGCGCGATGCCGCCGGCCAGCACGCCCAGGCTCTCGAGCTTCTGGCTCTCGACCATCTTGCGCTCGATGCCGAGCCTCTCTCGCTCCGCGCGCTCGCGATCAAAGGCCGCGCCCAGCACCCCGGCGGCCACGCGCAGTGCGGCCACCTCCGGCACCGACCATTCCCGGTCCAGCCGGCACTCGCCCAGCCCCAGGACGCCCCACCACCGCTGCGCGGAAAAGATGGGCACCGCCAGCACGGAACGCACCGCCTGCCGCTCCAGAAACGCGCGCTCGGCGGGTGGAAACCCGTGGGCATGACCGGCGATGACCTCTCCTTTGGCCAGTGTGACAGCCCACCGCTCCAGACCGGCCTCGCGATAGCTGAAATCCTGCCATGCCGACCCCACCGCCGCCGACGGGACGCCTGCGGCCACCCATTCGCTGCGGCGGCCCGCGCAGAGGTCGCCGCCGGGCACGGCATGGTTTTCGAAGACGAAGATGCGCCCCACATCCGTCGCCTCTCCAAGTGCGGCCAGCACGCGCCGGAGCACCTCGTCATCCATCTGCACGCGAACGAGCTCATCGGCCGTGCTGGCCACGGTGCGGAGCACGGCGTCACGCCGCGCCACGGCCTGTTGCGCGAGCTTCCGCTCGGTGATGAACTCGGTGAAGACGATGATGCCGCCGGTGTTCCCGTCGGCGTCATGCCAGGGATGAATTTCCCAGCGCACCCAGTCGCTCTGCCCGTCGGCGCGTTTGAACTCCTCCTCATCGCAACGCTCCACCGCCCCGGCAAGACAGAGGCGGTGGATTTCCTTCCAGCGTTCCGAAGTGTCCGGAAACACCTCGTAGTGGCTCCGCCCGATGATGTTGGACTCCTTCAGCTGGTAATCCTCCAGCCAGCGGCGGCTCACGGTGAGGTAGCGCATTTCACGGTCAAACATCGCGACGGCCCCGGGCGTGTGCTCGACGAAGAGCCGCATCTGCCGCTCGCGCTGCCGGACCGCCTCGATGGCCTCGACGCGCTCGCTCACGTCCACCGCGATGCCGCCGACCCAGCGTTTTCCACCCGGTCCGTTGAAGGGGAACCGCACCGTCAGCAGGTGGCACGGGCGACCGTTCGCACCGGACACCTGCTCGACGAACTGCTGGGGAAGCCCGGAGGCAAGCACCGCGAGGTCGTTGGCGCGGGCGGTCTCGGAAGCGGGGCCGGGCATGAACTCGGAATCCTGGCGCCCGAGGAACCCCGGGCCGCGCCGGAAGAGTTTTCCAAAGGCGGGATTCACGTAGCTGATCCGGAACCGCTCGTCCTTCAACCACGCGGGCGTGGGCGAATTGTCCATGAAGGCGCGGAAGCGCGATTCACTCTCGCTCAGCGCCTCCATGAACTGGTGCCGCTCGGTGATGTCCCAGGCGATGCCTTGAAGGCCGGTGATGTTCCCCGCCGCGTCGCGCAGCGCCGTCTTGCTGACCCGCACGACCGTGCCCGCCGCTCCGAGCGCCGTGCGCTCCTCCGTTTCCAGCGGCTCGCCGGTGGCCAGCACGCGCTCGTCGTCCTCCCTGAACTTGGCGGCCAGGTCCGGCGGGAAGAAGTCCGCGTCAGTCTTGCCGAGGACCGCCTCGGACGGCTGGCCGAACGCCTCGGCAACGGGCCGGTTCACAAAGGTGAAACGGCCCGCAAGGTCCTTCCGGAAGACATACTGCGGCAGATGGCTGACGAGGGACTGGTAAAGGCTTTCGGACTCGCGGAGCCGCTGCGCGGTGCGCTGGAGTTCTTCAGTGCGCCGGCCCACCTGCGCTTCCACGACGGCGCGGCGACGCTGCAGCGAGTCCACAAATCCCGCCGCCAGAATCGTGAGCAACAACGTGCTGCCCATCGCACCATAACGGTTCAGCGTGCGGTGCGCGGCCAGCCAGTCGGCCGTCGGACGGTAGAGGAACGTGACGGGAAAACCGTTCATCTTCACCGTCATCTCCCGGTGCAGGCCCGAACGCATCTCGGCGGCCAGCTCCGGCGTGGCCGCCTGAGCGCGCTCCGCGACCGGGATGAAATACGCGACGCTGTTGCTGCCCGACCCGACGGGCGCGCTGAAAAGGACCTCCAGGCCCGAGTCGCGATGGAACCGCGAGAGCGCCACCACAAGGTCCGGACTGTGCATGTAGGCGAGCAGGAAGCCCGTCAGGCCCGCCCGCCGCGCCTCGACGCTGCCCACGTCCGCCCCGGGCTGGAAGACGGGCAGGATGAAAACAAAGGTCGGGAGCTGGTTGGTGCCCTGACGCGAGTCGAGCGTCAGCCGGCCCGTGTCCCGGGCCAGGAACATTTTTTCCCGGTGAACCCCCTCCGAGGCCAGGTTCACCCCGAGCGACTGCGAAGGGAGCATCGGCAGGGAGAACCGCCGGGGAAAATACTCCTCCCGCGGCGGTGACGGCACCCAGCGCCGGCCGCCGGTGAACTCCCCGATGACAGCCGGAGCCGGGACGCCCGCGCGGCGCAACTCCTCCTCGAAGCCAGCGCGGTCCGCCGCGCGCACGCGGGGCGCCCACTGGAGCGCCAGCAGCGGCATCCCCTGCTCCCGCAGGAGGCTTGCGGACGCCTCGACCTGGTTCGTCATCAAGCCGGGGGCGGGATCGTGATGCTTCTGAACGGTGGCCAGGAGTATCTCGTATTTTTCGAGCGTCTGGTGGACATCCAGATTCTGGACCAGCGCCTGCCGCTGGAATTCCGACTCGGTCCGCGCGCGTTCCTGCGCGCTGATGGTCTCAAATATCCAGACTGACGCGAGTGATCCCGCCACAAGGAGGATGAATACGGACGGATGAACACGCTGTCGCAGCGCGGTGACAGGAAGGGGCTTCTCCGTCGAGGGCATTCGCGAAAACTATCCGGCTGATGAAAGCTTGGCAATAATGAGGAAGCGGCACCTTGCGGTTGCTTTGTCCCCGTGTGTCCGGCAAGAATCCCCGCGCAGCTTCCGCCGCAACCCGCTTCCCGCGTCGGTGTCACCCGGCAACGACGAGGTGCGTGAGCTTGAACGCGCCCGGGGCTGCGCTGTCAGTGTCCGCATGAATGGAATCCAGCCAATGTCCTTGCGACGCCACGCGACGGTCCTCGCCCTCGCCCTGATGGCGACGGCGGCGCTGGGTGCCCGTGCACAGACCGCCGACGTGCGACGCGACGCCACCGTCGCCGCAGTCGAGCGCGTCATGCCCAGCGTCGTCAACATCGCCACCACGACGGTCGTGGACAACACGGACCCTTACTTCCGCTGGCGCGCGGAGTTCTTCGGCTACCGGGTGCGCCCGCAGTTGCAGGAAGTGCCCGCCAGCGTCGGCTCGGGCGTCATCATCGATGAAAGCGGCTACATCCTGACCAACGAGCACGTCGTCAAGGGCGCGAACAGCATCTGGGTCAAGCTCATGGACGGCCGCGAGATCGAGGCCGAGCGCGTGACCGGCGCAACCAAGACGGACGTGGCCCTCCTCAAGCTCAAGGCCAGGGAAGGCGAGAAGTTCACCCCGGCGCGGTTCGGGGCGGACGACGACCTGCTCCTCGGCGAAACCGTCATCACGCTGGGAAACCCCTTCGGCCTGGGCGGCTCGGTGAGCAAGGGCATCCTCAGTTCCAAAACCCGCCGCCCCGAGCGCGAAGACCGCCAGCTCGACGTCGCGGACTGGCTCCAGACCGACGCCGCCATCAACCCCGGCAACTCCGGCGGCCCGCTCATCAACCTGCGCGGCGAACTGATTGGTCTGAACGTCGCCGTCTTCCGTGAGGGGCAGGGCATCGGCTTCGCCATCCCCATCAAGCGCGTGAACGAGGCGCTTTCCCGCTACTTCACACCGGAAGGCACCAAGGCGCTCTGGTTCGGCGCACGCGTGCGCTCCGGCGCCAGCCTGCTGGAAGTCACCGCCGTCGAAGCCGCCAGCCCGGCGGACAAAGGCGGCCTGCGGGTGGGCGACACGATTCTGCAAGTCGCCGGCAGGACCCCGCGCAACTTCATCGAGTTCATGCGCGAGCTGAACGCGGCCGGCGCGGACCAGCCCGTGTCGCTGCTGATCCGCCGCGCCCGCGCGCAGCAGACCCTCTCCCTGCGGCTGGTGCCCGAGCGCGACTTCTTCAACGCCGGCCTCGTCCGGCAGAAGCTGGGCCTGCACGTGCAGGAGCTGACCCGCGAGCTGGCCGAAAACTTCGGCCTCCCCTTTTACGGCGGGTTTGTGATTGCGGACGTGGACAAGGACTCGCCCGGCGCGGCGGCGAAGCTGGAAAAATACTTCGTCATCCAGGGCGTGGACGGCCAGCCGCCCCGCGACCTCGTGGAGCTGGGCCGGGTGTTGCACTCCAAGCGCAAGGGCGACACCGTGCGGCTGGGCGTGATCGCGCCCTACAAACGCGGGAGCTTCGTGAGCTTCCGCGAGGGCAGCGTGGACGTGAAGTTGAAATGAGCGCCACGCCCATCGCCGCCACGCCGGAGCCGCCTTACTACGCGGTGATATTCACTTCCGCCCGCACCGACGGTGAACGAGGCTACGGGGCCATGGCGGAGAAGATGGTCCAGCTCGCGGCGCAGCAGCCGGGCTTCCTCGGCGTGGAAAGCGTGCGCGGCGCGGACGGCACGGGCATCACGGTGTCGTATTGGGACAGCGAGAGCGCCATCGCGGGCTGGAAGCAGCACACGGAGCATCAAGTCGCGCAACGGCTGGGCCGCGAGGTCTGGTATGCCGATTTCGCCCTGCGCATCGCAAAAGTCGAGCGCGACAGCCGGCTCGTGCAAGCGGAGGAAACCGCCACGTGAGCACCGCGCCCATGATCGAGGTCGAGAACCTCACCAAACGCTACGGCGGCCGCGCGGCGGTGCGCGACCTGAGCTTCACGGTGAAGCGCGGCGAAATCGTCGGCTTCCTCGGCCAGAACGGGGCCGGCAAGACCACCACGATGCGGATGCTCTCCTGCTTCATGCCGGCCACCTCGGGCACGGCGCGCATCGCGGGTTTCGACGTCTTCACCCAGGCGGACGAGGTGCGCCGGCGCATCGGCTACATGCCGGAGGGCAACCCGCTCCACCTCGACATGCGCGTGCGCGAATACCTCAAGTTCCGCGCCCGGCTCAAGGGCCTGGGCGTTGCGCGCAGCCGCGAGCGCGTGGACATCGTCAGCGAGCAGTGCGGCCTGGGCGAGGTGGCGGGCAAGGTCATCGGCACGCTCTCCGGCGGCTACCGGCAGCGCGTCGGCCTGGCGGACGCGCTCGTGCATGAGCCGGAACTCATCATCTTGGACGAGCCGACCAAGAACCTCGACGCCCATCTCACCCGCGCCGTCCGCCAGCTCATCAAGGACGTGAGCAAGGACCGCACGGTCTTCATCTCCTCCCATCTGCTGCCCGAGGTGGAGCTGACCTGCACGCGCGTCATCATCATCCACGAGGGGGCCATCCGGGCCACCGGCTCGATCGAGGAGCTGCAGCGCAAGATGAGCGCCAGCCAGCAGGTCATCGCCGAGCTGGCCGCGCCCGTGCCGGACCTGCGCGAAGCGTGGGAGCACATGGCCGAGGTGGAGCATTTCGACATTTCGGCCGCCGAAGGTGCGTTCCACCGCTGCGCGCTCACGCCCCGGGCCGGCGTGGATTTGCGGCCGCAGATTTTCGAGCTGGCCAGGGCCCGCGGCTGGCAGCTCCGCGAACTCACCCGCACGCGCCATTCGCTCGAGGATATTTTCCTGCACGTGACCCGGCGGGAGCAGGAGGAGAACTGAAATGACCAAGGACCAATTCCCAATGACCAGTCAATGCCCAATGCCCAAGGCGGGCGGCAGCGGCCCGGGCCGCAGCCTGGCCGGGCATTGGACATCGAGGCTTGGTCATTCATTGGTCATTGGTCATTGGTCATCGGTCATTCACTGCTGATGCAACCCTTCCTCACCCTCGTCCGGCGCGAACTGGGCGGCAGCTACGTGTCGCTCATCGGCTACGTGATCATCGCCGCCGTGCAGTTCCTGCTGGGGCTGAGCTTCGTGATCGTGGTGCGGGCGCTGGACAACAAGCCCTTCGACGTGCCGGTCACCGAGGCGTTCTACAACAACGGGCTGTTCTGGCTGGTGATGCTGCTGGCCCCGCCCATCGTCACCATGCGGACGTTCGCGCTGGAAAAATTCTCCGGCACCTACGAGACGCTGATGACCGCGCCCGTGCGCGACTGGCAGGTGGTGCTGGCCAAGTTCACCGGCGCGCTGCTCTTCTTCATGTCCGCCTGGCTGCCGCTGCTGGCGTATCCGTTCCTGCTCAAGCGCTTCTCCGTGGACCTCTCGCAGGTGGACACCGGCGCGCTGGCCGGCACCTTCACCGGCATCTTCCTGTTTGGCGCGCTTTACATCTCCCTCGGCTGCTTCGCCTCCTCGCTCACCCGCAGCCAGGTCATCGCCGCGATGAACGCCTTTGTGCTCGGCCTGGGGATGTTCCTGCTGAGCTACCTCACGTTCATCGTGCCGCCCAAGGCCGGCTGGCAGTCCGCCACGCTGGCGCACGTCTCGATGATCGAGCACATGAAGGACTTCACACGCGGCATCGTGGACACCCGGCAGGTGGTCTTTTACCTGAGCCTGACGGCGCTGTTCCTGTTCCTGACGCTTAAAGTCGTCCAGAGCCGGAGGTGGAAATGAAGAGAACGATGAATGATGAAGGCCGAATGATGAGCCGGCGGACCGCGCCGCCTCGCCGGCCCCATTCATCATTCATCATTCATCATTCATCATTCGTTCCTGTCGCCCATGTCTGACGACCTCGACAATCCCCCGCCCAGCTTCTCCGCCGCGCGCAAGTTCGGCACCGGCTTCGGCGTGCTGGTCGGCGTCACGGCCTTCATCGCCATCATCGTGATGGTGAACTTCCTCGGCGCACGCCACTACCGGCGCGTGATGCTCTCCGAGGACCGCGTCCCGCCGCTCTCGCCGGTGTCGCTCCAGGTGCTGGGCATGCTGACCAACGAGCTGAAGGTCACGGTCTTCTTCGACCCCGACGAGGTGCTCTACTCGCACATCCTCCAGCTGCTCCGGCAATACGAACACGCCAGCCCGCGGGTGAAAATCTCCGCGGTCAACTACCTCACCGAACCGGCCAAAGCCGAGCAGGTGAAGACCGCCTCCCGGCTCGCCACGGGCGCGAGGGACCTCGTCATCTTCGAACTGGGCGGGAACCAGCGCATCGTGCGGCAGGGGGAGCTTTCCGAATACGACACGGGAAACCTGCTCGCTCGAAAGAGCCAGTCCGTGAAGCGCAAATCATTCACAGGCGAAGCCTATTTCACGTCCGCCATTCTCACGCTCATTGAGAGCCGGCGGCCCCACGCCTACTTCCTCTCCGGCCACAACGAGCACGACCCCCAGACAGCCGGCAGTTCGACCGGCTATGGCAAGCTGACCATGCTCCTCCAGGCCAACGGCATCGCCACCTCGATGCTGCCGCTCGTCGGGACCAATCAAATCCCCGCGGATTGCAGCATCCTCATCGTCGCCGGCCCCACGCTGCCCGTCCCCGCAAACGAACAGGAGAAACTCAACCGCTATCTGAACCAGGGCGGACGCGTGCTCATGCTCCTGCGTGCCGCCGCAAACCCGGCGCTCGAGCCGCTGCTGCTGCTCTGGGGCGTCAGTGCCGGCGACGATGTCGTCACCGATCCCAATGCCCAGCGGGATGAAAGCCACATCGCCCTGCGGAACTTCGGCGATCACGAAATCATGCGCACGTTCGGCATCACTCAAAACGGCCTCATCCTCGCCGCGCCCCGCTCCCTCACCCCCCGCCCGCCCGGCCAGGGCTCCGACGCGCCGCAGGTGCGCGCCCTCGTCAGCACCACCGAAAGCGGCGCAGCCGTGAAGGATTACCGCAACGGCCTGCGCTTCGACCCGCGCACCGACGCCCGGGGCACCATCCCCGTGGCCGTGGCCGTCGAGCGTGGCGGCTTGAAGAGCGTCGAGGGCGGCTCCACCCGCATGGTCGTGGTCGGCGATTCCATCTTCCTCGGCAACGACATGATCGACAAATCCATCAACCGCGACTTTGCCCACAACGCCGTCAACTGGCTGGTGGACCGCCCGCGCCTCATCGGCATCGCCCCGCGCCTGCTCCACGACTACAGCTTCATCATGTCGGACAGCCAGATGCGCTCGGTGCAATGGATCCTGCTCGCCGGAGTGCCGGGGGCGATCCTCGCCTTCGGCCTGCTGGTCTGGTTCCGGAGGCAATCCTGACGTGAACTCCTCCCAGACAAAATGGCTGATCGGCATCGCGGCGGCGCTCTTCGCGTTCATCGTGCTGGTCGAGCTGCGCCCGCCCCCGGGCCCCGCGCCAAGCCCACAGGGCGAATCACTTGTTCCGCACCTGCGCCCCTCCACCGTGACGCGCATCGAGCTGATACGTTCCAACGCCACGCTCCGCGCTGAACGCGCCGCCGGCCAGTGGCGGCTTACCGCGCCCCTGGGTTACCCGGCCCACACCCTGGCGCTGAACACGCTGCTCGACGTCTGCTCGACCCTGCGCCCGCAACTGGTCATCGGCCCGCCGCAGGCCAGAACCCCGGCCGACTTCGGCCTTCAACCTCCGCAGGCCACCGTGCGGTTTCATCAGGGCGGCACTCCGCTGGAACTTCGCATCGGCGCGCGCACGCCCGTCGGCAACCAGCTTTACGTGCAGCTCGCGGGCGCGGACCACATCGCCGTCACCGACGCCACGCTGCTCGAACTGCTGCCCAGGACGGCGGACGACTGGCGCGACCGCCAGTTGCTGTCGCTCGCCGGCGTGAAGTTCGACGGCCTGCGCGTCCGCACCGGCGCCCGGGTGCTGGAGCTGCAGCGCTCGCCGACGAACCAGCTCTGGCGTGTCGAGCAACCCTCCCCGGCCAAACGCGCCAACCTGCCGCGCCTCGAACAGTTGCTCCGGGAATTGCAGCAATGGCCCGTCCAGCGCTTTGTCACCGACGACCCCAGGGCGGAGCTGGAAACATTCGGCCTGCAAACGCCCGAGGCGGAAATCGCCTTCAGCTCCGGCACGAACGACCTGCTCGTGGTGCAGTTCGGGAAAAGCCCGGCCAACCAGCCTGAACTCCTCTTCGCCCGCAGCCTCGCCACCACCAACGTCATGCTCGTGCCGCGCGACCGGCTCGAAGCCCTGCGCGCACCCGTGTGGGACT
>Ga0172379_10009324_pt1 | contig 12144 bp, 6 predicted proteins | sample GrowelOW334metaG_FD_119756 | JGI IMG/M metagenome (GOLD analysis project Ga0172379, IMG submission 119756) | Groundwater microbial communities from an aquifer near a municipal landfill in Southern Ontario, Canada - Groundwater well OW334 metaG | ecosystem: Environmental > Aquatic > Deep... | reverse complement strand
TTCCAGAATTTATTTCTCCTTTACCAGAAATAGAAAGTGTTTTAGCAACAACACCGATTGCAGGACCAATAGAAGGACTTCTCCCAGTTAATTGTGGATCGTGGCGATACATGGGCCAGGGAGTCTGTTTTAAACTTGGCCAAACGATATCGGATTGAAATGAACTATTTATCGTCGGTTCTGCCGGTAATGGTTCATCATGTTTGCATCCGGCCAAGAACATTATCGTGGAAAAAATGATATAAAAATACTTCTTCAAGTGGAGTCTCATTAATTTGATATTTATCGATTTTCCAAACACTGGATTTGTTACATGAGACCTCTGAAAACTCTCGAACGATGTCATTGCCCTAAAGGTCCGAAGGACTCCTTCGGAGGGTCACTTTGTGACGGGACGTTTTTCCCAAGTCCCGCTTGTTCGGGACTCCGAACAGCGGAGCAATCTCGTTTATTGCTTTTTAATGGAGATTGCTTCGTCGTGGCGAAACAGGCGCCACTCCTCGCAATGACTTTTTCAGAGGTCTCTCAATAAATATATATATATCAGGGGAATGCTGCTAATTGATTGTCATAATCGATCATGTGAAAGTATCTTTTGATATTTTTCTGCAAATTTCAACAATTTCCTATTGTTAGTGGCTTTTGATAGTACTCGAAAAATCGTATATTTTATACCGGATATAGTACACAAGCCTCCTGATAATCCTTACATCATTATTATTCCGACGAGTCCCAAGCAATGGGATGACGAGGAATCTTGTTTTTAGGCGACTCTATTAATAGTTATTGTAGAAAGACGGTATGTCAGCAAACAGCATCTCGGAAAAATTTGAACAAGTGTTAGAATCATTCGGTCCCAACACAAGTTATGTGTGGGACGTTCTGCAGCAGTATATTGATGATCCCAATTCGGTGAACGAAACATGGCAGCAGCTGTTCGCCGAAGTGGTTGCCTCCGGATCGGTCGATCTTCCGAAAAAATCAGAAACAAAGAAAACAACTCCCGCTAATGGCGCCCACGAACCAGCGAAAGTTGCGGCGAAGCCGATAGTGACTGCACATCCCGCGCCGTTGCCTTCGTTGGCCGCTGTTCAAAAACAACTCTCCGCCATCAGCGGCGTTGCCGGGAAGATCGTGGAAAATATGGAAGCGTCTCTGTCGCTTCCGACGGCTACATCGCTCCGCGTTGTTCCGGTAAAAGTGCTGGATGAGAACCGTTCATTATTGAACAAATATCTTGGCTCCCGTTCGCGTGGTAAAGTATCTTACACACATATCGTTGCATGGGCAATTGTAAAAGCGCTGAAGAAATATCCGAACCTGAATGCATCATTCACACGGGTGGAAGGTCAAGCGTATCGCGACGAAAAGACACAGATTAATATCGGCATTGCCGTTGATATGACCCGCAAGGATGGGACCCGGACGCTGCTCGTTCCAAATATTAAAGATGCTGAGAAGATGGATTTTGCGGAATTCCTTTCCGCGTATGATTCCATTATCGACAAAGCACGCAAGTCTGCGCTCGATCCATCCGATTTTCAATCGACTTCCATCACTCTCACCAATCCCGGTACTGTCGGTACTGTTTCGTCCGTACCGCGGCTGATGCCGGGACAAGGTTCCATCATTGCCACCGGCGCCATCGGTTACGATGCAGCACATCAGGGAATGTCCCCGCAAACACTTTCAGCGCTTGGCGTCAGCAAAGTGATGAACATTACCTGCACCTACGATCACCGCGTTATTCAGGGAGCGGAGTCGGGACAGTTTCTACAGTACATCCACACATTGCTGAACGGCGAAGAGAAGTTTTATGACGATCTCTATGCAGACTTGCGCATCCCGTTTACATCGGTAAAATGGGAGAGTGATGTCACTTCCATTGGAATCGGCGGCGGATCGAATCAAGAAATCATCGAAAAACAGGCGCGCGTTCAGCAGCTGGTAAATGCCTATCGCGTACGTGGTCATCTCATCGCGCATCTCGATCCGCTCGTGGATGAACCGAAAAACCATCCGGAACTCGATCCGAGTTATTATGGATTAACAGTGTGGGATCTTGACCGTGAATTCCTCTTCTCCAACAAAGAAGGATATTCAAAGGCGACACTGCGTGATATTCTTGATATCCTTTATGCGACATATTGCGGTTCCATCGGTGTTGAGTTCATGAACATTCAGGATCCCGAGCAGAAGAAATGGCTCATACAGAAGATGGAGCCTTCCCGCAATCGTCCGCCGCTGCCCCGCGAACGGAAGATCCAGCTGTTGAAGAAACTGATCCATGCCGAAGGATTCGAAAATTATATTCACACGAAGTTCATTGGCCACAAGCGTTTCTCACTGGAAGGGGCCGAATCGTTTATGACGATTCTGGATGTAGTGCTGGATGAACTGGCAGATCATGGCGGAGAGCGTGCGGTGATCGGTATGGCGCACCGCGGACGTCTGAATGTTCTTGCGAATACGATCGGCAAATCGCTGGCGAAGATCTTTTCGGAATTCGAAGGGAATGTCGATCCGAAAACAATTCAAGGTTCCGGTGATGTGAAATATCACCTTGGCGCACATGGCATCCATAAAACGCTGAATGGCAAAGAGATTGTTGTCGAAGTCGCTCCCAATCCGAGTCACCTGGAAGCGGTGAATCCTGTTGTCGAAGGAATGGTCCGTGCAATGCAAGATCGCATTGGCGATACGAGTCGTGCCAAGGCGATCCCAATATTGGTGCACGGCGATGCGGCGTTTGCGGGACAGGGAATTGTAGCGGAAACACTCAATCTTTCCCAATTAAAAGGATACCGCACCGGCGGGACGATTCATGTGATCATCAATAATCAGATCGGCTTCACCACATCGCCGGATGATGCGCGTTCCACACCATACTGCACGGACGTTGCGAAAATGGTGCAGGCGCCGATTTTCCACGTGAATGGAGACAATCCAGAAGCGTGTGCCCGTGTTGCAGCGCTTGCAGTGGCATACCGGAATGCATTCAAGAAAGATGTCGTCATCGACATGTTCTGTTTCCGGAAGTATGGACATAATGAGGGAGACGAGCCGAGCTACACCCAACCGCTGCTCTATAAAAAGATCAAATCACACCCAACTGTGCATCATATCTACGGTGAACGGCTGATTTTGGACAAAGAGTTGACGCGCGACGAATACGAACAGATCCAGCGCGAATCGAAAGAACGATATGAACGAGCTCATGAAGCGTCGCACAAGCGCGAAATGCACATGAAAGCGGAAGTCGCTCTTGCGGTCACTCAAGAGCAGATTGAAGCAATGCAGCCGTTTAAAGAAACAAAAGTGTCGTTTGATATACTTCGTTTCGTTGCCGAACGGCTTGGTTCCGTCCCGGAAGGATTTACCATCAATGCAAAATTGATGAAGATGATGGAGTTGCGCCGGAATTTTAACGGCGATACAAAGATAGATTGGGGATTTGCCGAAGCACTGGCGTTCGGCACGCTGGTTCACGAAGGAAATGATGTCCGTCTGAGCGGCGAAGATGTCGGCCGAGGTACGTTCAGCCATCGGCATGCTATTTTGTATGATGCAAATTCCGCCGATGAATTCGTACCGCTGCAGCATATCCGCGACGGACAAGGGAAAGTGTATGTGTTCGACAGTCTGCTTTCCGAATATGCCATTCTCGGATATGAATTCGGCTATAGCGTTTCCGATCCGCTTTCGCTGGTAATATGGGAAGCCCAGTTCGGTGATTTTGCCAACGGTGCGCAAGTGATTATCGATCAGTTCATTGCTGCGTCGGAAGCGAAATGGCAGCAACCGTGTGATTTGGTGCTGTTATTGCCGCACGGATACGAAGGGCAGGGACCGGAACATTCCAGCGCACGACTTGAGCGGTATTTGCAGCTCTGCGCGGAGGACAATATGCAGGTCTGCAATCTTTCAACGCCGGCACAATACTTCCATGTGCTTCGCCGGCAGATGCGCGATGCAAAACGGAAGCCGTTGATCATGATGACACCGAAAAGTTTGCTGCGTCATCCGTCGGTCGTTTCGTCGCCTGCCGAATTTACCGAAGGAAAATTTCAATTGGTGATCGACGACGCTTCAGCGAATCCGGCAAAGGTTAATCGCGTGGTGTTGTGTTCCGCAAAAGTGTATTACGATGCGTTGCAAATGATGCACGACAATAAGATCGATTCAGTCGCTCTAGTGCGCGTTGAACAGTTTTATCCGTACCCGGAAAAGGACCTGAAAGCGATCTTTGAAAAGTATCACACTGCGCAGGATATTGTCTGGCTGCAGGAAGAATCAAAGAATATGGGGGCGTGGAATTTCCTGGCGGACCGGCTCCGCGAAACGGTTCTGTCATCGCAGAAAGTCCGATATGCTGGACGCACTGCATCGGCAAGCACCGCCACCGGTTCTCTCAAGAGGCACCAGATGGAACAGGAAGCGTTATTGAAGGATGCACTCTTATAACAGAGAGCGTTTTTTGCCAAAGCCCGTCACACAATGACGGGCTTTGATATTTTAGAGTTTTCATCTCGATCCCAAACTCTCAGATTGTGTAAAAACTGTCATTCCGAACTTGTTTCGGAATCTGTTTTGGTGAATGTATATCAAAATTAAAGATGCTAAAACAAGTTCAGCATGACGAACCTACTTTTCAAACAGTCTGTTTGGGAACAAACTCCTGTCGAAGATCTGCTTCATTCTTACAATATCCTTCCCTGCGAAACAGAGTTTCAAATTACAATCTCCTCTCAAAACACACATCATACTGGTAAGTGTAATAACTACTTTGAACGGACTGGCGTCCGTTCCGACAATAATTCATCTTGTTTCCAAACTCTGTATGGGAACACAACAGAAACATTCTAAATTCAATATGGGATGGGAAATGAGAAATATTTGACTTTATTCCAAAAATCTGTATCTTTGAAAAGAACAAAGGAGAAAAGCACAGAATACTTGTTAGAGATTTTTTGATAATAGTTGCTAAGTCATGAATTTTCTCTAACAATATCAACCGAATTTCACTCGTGGATTGAAGAGGAGAGAAATTCGGTTTTTTCGTTTTATCTGTTCTGTGAGGATGTATGAAAACTCGATTTGCTTTAATATTAACAGCGTTGTTGCCCGTCCTTTCTTTCGGACAAACCTTCGGAAAATACGCCGGTGAGTTTATGACCATCGGCATCGGCGGCCGGGCGCTGGGCGTTGGCAGCGCGTATGTCGCCCTGGCAAACGACGTCACCGCCAGCTACTGGAATCCCGCCGGTCTTGCCCGCATCGAATATCCTCAGATTGCGCTTTCACATGACGAACGGTACGGCAATCTGATCAATTATGATTATGCTGCGTTTGCATTTCCTTCCGGAATGAACAGTGTCGATCCCGAAACGCAGGAGACTATGTTTAATGCTGAGTCGTACGGCATCAGCATTATGCGTTTGGGTGTGGACGGCATCCCCGATACACGCAAAGCATGGGCGGACAGCAACGGCAACGGCTTGTTTGATGACGGTGCAAATCTTCGTCCCGATTACAGTGCAATCACTTTTTTTAATTGGGCAGACTGGGTCATTTACGGAACGTATGCCAAGCAATATTCAGAGAATCTCTTTTATGGCGCGAATGTGAAACTGATCCGCCGCAATGCCGGAGAATTTCACGGTACAGGAATCGGATTTGACATTGGTGTGCAGTATCTTGCAACCGAACAACTGGTGCTTGCTGCAAATCTACAAGATGCAACGACCACGCTCGTTTCCTGGAATACGGGAACCAACGAATTAATCTCACCGACGCTGAAAATCGGCGCAGCATATTATCTTGAAATCTTCAACGGCAAGTTAACTCCTGCTCTCGGCACGGATGTACGGTTTGAGAACAGACGATTCTCCGCTGTCGCCAATGTAGGCCCAATCAGCTTCGATCCGCAAGCGGGTATTGAGTTCGATTATAAGAACATTGTAGCAGTCCGCGCCGGTTACAACGATATCGGAAACCTCACGCTCGGGGCAGGCATTCACTTGCGGAAACTGGACATCGACTATTCGTTTGCAAAATTTGACGCTGCTGATCAGCTCGGCAATACGCACCGGATCTCGCTCCGCTTAACGCTGGAAGAAGAAAAATACCGACGTGGCGCTGAATAGAGTTTTTATCATCGCCGGAGGGAAACGTAGCGGCCGTACAACGGGAATTTCGATACTCTTTTTCTCCGTTGTCATACTCTCTTCGGCAATTCTGTTATCTTCCTGTTCTTCATTATTCACCGGTTCCAACGGTAAAGTTCCCGTCGTGAAAAAGAACGGAAACTCTGCTCCCGTCTACCGTCCGATCCTTCCTGAAGGCTGGGCTGATATTACTTCCAAATCCAAACAACCGCAGATCAAAATGTGGATCATCAATCGGGAATATTCCGCTACGATGGTGCTGCGCGAATTGCAGATGGATGCGGAAACGCAACAATCGTTATTCCATGAAGACATGAACATCATTGCTGGCATTTCTCTCAGGACAAAAATTCCCGAGAACAATGCTGATTATCGGGTGACTCGCACCCCCGCGGTGATCGACATGAAAAGGAATCTCTCTTCATATGCGTACACGGAAAAAGGATTGCTGCGCCGCGTGGTGGTATTTAAAAAGAAAGAGGTATTGTTGGAACTGGAGCTGATGCAGGAGCAGGCGGATGCGGAATTTGATGTTTTGACGAACGATCTGGTGACATTTGCCACCACCCTCTACGAACGGTAGCATTAAGATGTTTTAGATGTAGGACACCTTCAAGGTGTCCTACATCTAAATATATTCCTATTTCGTTTTCAATTCAAAAACGCCATTCCATTCTTTGGGCGGCGGTTCTTTCAAATAAGCTTGTGAACGGAGCAGATAGAGTTGGGAGGGACCGTCATCCGGATTGAGCTTCAGCGCAGCGAAGAATGTTTTTTCCGCTTTCGCAAAATCCCGATTACGGTAGAGAGCAAGTCCGCTGTTGTAAATACCCACCACTTCCTTGGTCAGGTCGCTTACATCTTTTCCGGACTCGCCGATCAGTTCGAACACGCGGATCGGTTTCGTTTTTCCTTTCACGATCAGATAGTCAAGTTCCCTGCAGAACATCACATCTTTCACCAGTTCCTGCGTTCGTTCACTGATCATAATTCGCGTACCGTACGTTTTATTCGCACCTTCCATACGTGAGCCGAGGTTCACCGCATCGCCGATCACGGTATAATCGAAACGGCTCGAACCACCGACGTTTCCCACCACCATAAAGTCGGTGTTCAATCCCATACGGACGACCAGTTTTGGTTTCCCTTCCTTGTCCCACCGTTCGGCAATTTCCCGGCATTTCGCCTGCATTTGCAGTGCAGCGTGGCATGCACTCATTGCAGTGTTTGGCAGTTCCATCGGTGCACCCCACACGGCCATCACTGCATCACCCACGTACTTATCAAGTGTTCCGTTATTCTTCAGGATAATATCAGTCATCGCACTCAGGTACTCGTTCAGAATTCCGACAAGATCGACTGCGTCCAGTTTTTCAGAAAAATTTGTGAAGGATGCAATATCGGAGAAGAATACCGTCAGTTCTTTTTTCTCGCCTCCGAGCCGCAGTTTTTCCGGATGGGCGATCAGTTCATTCACCACGGAAGGATTCAGATACTGGCTGAACATCCCCTTGATCATCGTCTTTTGTTTCCGTTCGGTCAGATATTGATAGACCGCACTTCCGAGATAGTTGAGAATAACCGCCGCGATCGGCGAGACAACCGGAAGGACCACATTGTAATTGGCAAACGCATAATAGGAAAGAGTAAGAATGATATCGATCAATCCTGCCGTGATTATCACTGCAACGAATTCAATGATGAATGCATAGCGTGTTTTAATCAACTTCAGCCACGTGACAGCAATAAAGGTTACAATGGAAAGGATGAGAATCAACGCGGCTTCCATCCATGCAGAAAGTTTATAAAGATAATTCTGGTGGATCAGTGTCTGCAGTGCATTGGCGTGCAATTCAACACCGTACATCTGGTTGCGATCAATGGAGCCGGGCTCCGATACAGACACATTGAACAGGTCTTTCGATTCAGCGAAATACGGTCCGATCAGTACAACTTTTCCTTTAAAAGTGCCGTCGTTCATCAATCCAATGTCGGGATCGTCAAACATGTTGATGGAAGTATTTAATTCCCGTTCTTCGATTGTCTCAAATTCTGCGTCATCCAGCACATCCACGATGTCGAATTCCCTGAATGTTTTTCCTGAATGTCCCTGGTAATTAATGAGAATGGAAATGTCGTCGAATTTCGGGATATGGCGCTCGCCAAGGATGAAGGAGTGGTTAGTATTTTCCGCATAGGTGGTGGAAGGAAGGCCGAGCACTTTATTCAAGACGGCGAATGCAAACGAGGGGATGTACCGTTCCTGTCCAGGCATTTTTGCAAAAGGCATATAACGTCTGTAGACTCCGTCCACATCGTTGGGGACGAACACACTGCCGACAGAACTATCCGCGGAATAAAAGATCGAATGGAAATTCTCATCCGCTCGGGCGACAGTTGCTTCTTCATCCCGTACATCCGTTTTTCCGGCCACTACCACATTCCGATACTGCTGGATCGCCTTATACAGTTCATCGTCATGGTGAGGACCGCGGGTATCCGGCTGTTCGAACGTCAAGTCGATGCCGATGGCGGCAGCACCGGCGCGGTTCAAATTGCGGATGGCGCGCGCATAATAGCTGCGCGGAAACGGGAACCGGTCCGGCACGGTCGTTTCGGACTTGTCCGAAATGGAGACAATGATGACATCCAGGGATTCTTTTGGTACGGGGAGAGCGCCGCGTTTGGCGAAGGACCGGTCGATGAAAGAAAGGGAGGTTCGTTCGAAAAATCCGAATCCAAAGATCGCATCCTGTACAAACAGAATCACGATGATGGCGATCCCGGTGCTGACGGCAATGCGGATAAGCCAGTTGCGCAACTGCCGTTCGGATGAGGAGGGCGCCGGTGTCATATTAAAAATCTATTCGATAAAGCAGGCTGATATATGAATCGTTCTTGGTGGTTGCAGTTGCCGAAAGCGTCGATGATGAATTTGCGATGAACTGGAATTGCAGCACGGCGATCTGACCTTGTGTAATGCTGTATTGAAGGCTTGTTTCGAATACGGTCCGCGCAAGATCTCCGAATGTCGGCGCAAATGTGGCGCTCCAGCGAAGTACCTCTTCATAGAGTTTGTACCGGCCGCTCAAGGAAAGAGTTTGATAGGCAAGCGAAGCTTTGGAACGGACGCCGAGTGAATCGATCTGAGGATATTCCAGCGTGCTGAAAGATAATCCTACAGTACTTTCGAGCTTAGGGTCGTGGACAGTGCTGACCAGCGTAAGGATGTTGAAGGTGGAAACATCCTGCTCCTTCGGAGTCAAATCGTTCTTGTCGGACACATCAAGATTCAAAGACGCAGTATGCCGTCCCCACATCTGAAAATCGTACGAACTTTGGAGGAAATATCTTGTCGTCCTGTCGTCGATTGCCCTCAGCGCAATTTGTGTCGAAATACTGGTGGAATCCGCCGGAATCGGATTGATCGGATTGTGGTTGGTATTTAAACCGTACCCCAGGGTGATATTCGGGTAGTCTTTGGACGGATAATAGGAAACTGCAGTGTTGATGGTTTTATAGGTCGTTGTTGCAATTTCCGTGTTCGCCGTGTTGTTTGTTAATTGCTCGTAACTGCCGGTGAGAAACAGCCTATTGTCCAGAATGCGCAGGCGATCTATCACGTTGAATCCTTTGATGTCCTTCCGCAGCGAAGTGGCGCTGGCAGAGGTATAATCTTTCCCGTGCAGAATGAACGTGCCCTTTAAATAGTTTCCAAAGTAATTGAAGGAGAGTCCCGTTTCATAGACGAGGGAAGTGCCGCCGGCGGGATTGATTGGAACAAGATTTTCATTCGGAGTGATAAACTGTTTCAGAATCGGCAGGAACGATTTTAATTGATCGCCGTCGCTGGCGGAAAATGTTCCGCGGGCAATGGCAGCATCAATACTATCCTTATTAAATTCCGGACTGGAAATGTCGACATTGTTCAGGCTGACAGCAGTTTGCGTGGTAAACTCGATTCTCCGATCGTCAAGCGCAATGAGCAGATCGGTGCCGAAGACCACATTTTCCTGCGGACGGACAACCACCGGCTGCAGCGGATCGAAAGAATCTTTTGCCTTCATATACGTAAAGCCCCACTGAAACTTATCGCCCTTACCAAAACTGGGACGGATAATCGTCATATCCCGTTTGAGTGTTGTCGGTGACCCTGCGAATTCAACTCTTCGCAGTAATTCGCCATTGGCAACATTAACATTAAATGCACCCAAGAGCAGATCAAACGTGTAACCTCGCACACGTCTTCCATCCATGATGGTATAAGGGAATTTTGGATATGCATCCCCGAGACCGATTTTTGCATACCGCGCATCGACACTCAGGTAGTATCTGTTTTGCGGTTGGTTTTCGGGTTTTTCTTCGGAAGTGACGGTGATCAGTGCATTGGCACGCAGGAATTTTGCATAGGTTCCGTACGCGCGTGCATCAAGTCTGTTGTATGTTTTTTTTGTCCCTTTAATGTTTTCGTTTCGCGATTCCGCCTGTGCATTGCCGTATCCCTGAAAGGCACTTTCGATCTCTTCTGCTTGCATCGTGGTCAGTACTTCGAATCTGCGGCGCATGGATGTCATCTCGTTACCGTTCGCATCATACGTTTGAACGGAAAGATTGGCTCCGCCGCTGAGCGCGCCCGGAGGGATCGCGTCCGGCGGAACAATCAGCAGGTCATCGTAGATGACAATGCTGCCGGAGAGATCGATGCCATTCAACATGATCTTTGTCTTGGACTTGTCGGTGGTGGTATCGGCATAGACGAATGAAATGGAGATGTATGTTTCGCCTTCTCTGATCTGTTCCCCCTCTTCGGGACTTAAAATAATCACTTCGGATTTGAATGTTTCTGCGGGATCAACGGTGATGCGGGCCGGGTTCACTTCCGGATTTTCAAACGGGTATGTCTCAACAATTCCATCTTGCGTCGTTGCAGAAATGTACACTTCGATGAATGGAGGCATCACATCACCGGAGGGGATCTCAGCAACAGCCGAATCCCGCATGATCTGCATCTCCTGAGTGCGGTATTCGGATTGTCCAAATTGGCGGTAATACAATACTATCCGGGATAGCTCGGATGACTGCTGTAATTCTACGGAAACGGAGACTGGCTGCAATTCCGTGGTACTCAACGGCCGAATACCCTTCAGATAGATATTGATCTGCGCAGCAATCGGCAGCGAGGACAAGAGGAACAATAAAAGAACGCGCGACAGAGAATTCATGCGGGAACGATAGGTTATAAAAGAAATCGCCTGCAATCTATCAAAACTGCTATAGAGTTGCAAGCGATTCAGTCTGGAAATTAGGGGTGTTTTTGCTGCTGCCTGCGCTTCCAGAGTAAGAACGCAGGCAGCGGCGGTACGATCACTTATATTCGATGATCATGGTTTTCTTTTTTCCCGTCGGATCGGTGAAAGGAATGCGCAGTTCGTTCTTTTTCCCCGCCTGAATGGGGAGAAGAATCGGATTCGATTCCGGTGATGCTGCCGGTACGCTGAATTCCGAACCATCCTGCAGTCTCAATGTTGCATACACTGCGATATTTGGCGAGAAGATATCGGATCCCGGAATCGTGAATTTCGTCGATCGCTCGGTGAGTTGTCCTTTGATCATTTTGAATGCCTGATCAGTTTTCGGACGGTAATAGAATGTCATGTCCGTTGCTGATTTTTTCAACGAATCCATTGTAATGGAGGACTGCGTCACTTCCACGGTGATGGCGAGATCCTGATTTTCCTTTCCCACAGGAGCATTAATCGTTAATCCGATCGTGATTCCCGATCCCGATGTGGATGAATCGGGAGGTGTGCCTCCTTGTTGATTATTTCCTTCAGATCCGCCGCCGCCGGTTTGCGTGCTGTCGCCGGAACTCTTATTGAGAAGACGCTTCTCTTCCTGTGATGATTCTCCAACATTGATATTGCCGTTGGACATGGAGTACGCGGTCTGTCCTGCTTTCACTTTCATTACCGTGTTC
>Ga0172379_10009322_pt1 | contig 12145 bp, 12 predicted proteins | sample GrowelOW334metaG_FD_119756 | JGI IMG/M metagenome (GOLD analysis project Ga0172379, IMG submission 119756) | Groundwater microbial communities from an aquifer near a municipal landfill in Southern Ontario, Canada - Groundwater well OW334 metaG | ecosystem: Environmental > Aquatic > Deep... | reverse complement strand
GCTTTTCTCCGTGGCGTTGTTCAGGATATTGGCGGCTTCGGTCATCTCGACCATGAAGGTGGAGCGTCCGCTGGCAAGGTCGTCCGATGCGCCGATGCGCGTGAAGATCTGGTCGATCTCGCCAAGCACGGCTCCCTGTGCCGGGACGAAGCAGCCGACGTGCGCGAGCAGCGCGATCAGCGCGACCTGGCGCATGTAGGTGGATTTGCCGCCCATGTTCGGGCCGGTGATCAGCAGCATGCGCCGTGTGTCGTTCAGCGTGGTGTCGTTCGGCGTGAAGGTGTCCACTTGCGCTTCCACCACCGGATGCCGTCCTTTGCTGATGCTGATCTGCGGCTCATTTGAAAATTGCGGTGCGCTGAGATTCAGCGTGGTAGCGCGTTCGGCAAAGGTGGCGAGCACATCGAGTTCGGCGATCGCGGCGGCGATGCGCTGCAATGCGGCGATGTGCGGTGCGAGCTGGTCGAGCAGCTGTTCGTAGAGGAATTTTTCGCGCGCCAGCGCCCGCTCGTTGGCGGACAGCGCCTTGTCCTCGAAGGCCTTCAGTTCCGGCGTGATGTAGCGCTCGGCGTTCTTCAGCGTCTGGCGGCGGCGGTAATCGTCCGGCACGTTGGCGCTCTGCGCCTGGGTCACTTCGATGTAGAAACCATGCACGCGGTTGTATTCGACTTTCAGCGTGGTGATGCCGGTGCGCGCGCGTTCGCGTGCTTCCAGTGCCAGCAGGAAATCGCCGCAGTTGGTCTGGATGCCGCGCAGTTCGTCCAGCTCGGCATCGTAGCCGTCGGCGATCACGCCGCCTTCGCGCAGGACGGAGGAGGGTTCGGTTTTCAAAGAACGTTGCAAGATGGAGGCTAATTCACCATCCGTTCGGGCTGAGCCTGTCGAAGCCCTTGTGTTCATAGGTTCGCCGTCGCTACGCGACGATCCTTCGACATAACCAGCGACTTGGCTGGCGTTTGTTGGCAGCCTAGTCGAATGGCTAGTAGTTACATCAGGCTCAGGACGAACGGATGGGAGAGGTTCAGAGCGAACGGTGCTTTGTAGTGCATCAGCCAGTGTTTGAATGAATAGCGCATCACAGTGCGCCAATGTGGCGTGCAACTGCGGCAAGGTCAGTAGCGTATCGCGCAGGCCGGAAAGGTCGCGCGGGCGCGCACTGCGCAACGCGATGCGCGCGGTGATGCGCTCCACGTCGACGCAGGGTTTGAGGTGGTCGTGCACGGCCAGATATAGCGCTTGGTCGGTATTGAAGCCGGATCGGCCATGGGCTGAATTTTCAACGTAGGAGCCAGCTTGCTGGCGATTGATATTCGCGGCTGAAGCCGTTCCTGCAGGGTTCGACGGATGCGTGAAGGAAGCTACCGCATCCAGCCTTGCATTCAGCGCAGCACGGTCGCGCAGCGGATGATGCAGCCAGTGGTGCAGCAAACGGCTGCCCATGTTGGTCGCGCAGGTGTCGAGCTGCGACAGCAGCGTGGGGGCGGGCTCGCCGCGCAGCGTCTGGGTGATCTCCAGGTTGCGCCGGGTCGCGGCATCCATGCGCACATGGCGGTCCGCGCTGTACACCTGCATGCTGCGGATGTGCGATATGGCCTGTCCCTGGGTGAGCCTGGCGTAACCGAGCAACGCACCGGCGGCTTCCAGCCCGACCGTGAAATCATCGCAACCGAATCCGGCCAGGTCCAGCGTGGCGAACTGCTGGCACAGTGCGCGCCGCGAAGTTTCCAGTTCGAAGTGCCAGTCGGGGAGTGTCTTCCTTGGAACATTGATCTGCGGCGCAGCGGCATTTTCCGCGTGCAGTATCTCGGAAGGTTGCAACCGTTCCAGTTCGGCGCTCAGGTTTTCAGGCTTCGTTTCGCAGACGAAGAATTGACCGGAAGCCAGGTTCAGCCACGCCAGGCCCAGCTTGCCCTGAACCCCTCCCGGCCTCCCCTTGTCAGGGGAGGAGATCGCCAGCAACAGGCTGTCGCGTTTCTCTTCGAGCAGCGCGGAATCGGTGACCGTGCCGGGCGTGACGATGCGCACCACCTTGCGCTCCACCGGTCCCTTGCTGGTGGCGGGGTCGCCGATCTGCTCGCAGATCGCCACCGATTCGCCGAGCTTGACCAGCCGCGCCAGGTATTGCTCGGCGGCGTGATAGGGCACGCCCGCCATCTTGATCGGCGACCCGTTGGATGCGCCGCGCTGCGTCAGCGTGATATCGAGCAGCCTGGCCGCGAGCACCGCATCCTCGTGGAACAGCTCGTAGAAATCCCCCATGCGGTAGAACAGCAGCAGGCCGGGATGCTCCGCCTTGATGCGCAGGTATTGCTGCATCATCGGCGTGTGCGTGGCGTTTTGAGCAGGGGTGGTCATGCAGGCTTAACCGTGAACCACATAGCGGCCCGAGAATTCGACGGCGGGACGGTTGCCGTGCGTGATGGTGACGGCCAGCGATAATCGGGCGCGGCCATGCTTGCCCAGTGTGCGCAAAAAGCGCTTGAATGCGGTATCGTCGAGACGGCACTCGGCATGCAGGTCTTGCCCGACAGGATGCAGATAGCGGATGCTGCTTTCCTGTATGACGATGTGTTTGTGCAGCTTGGCTTCGGCAAGCTTGAGATGCAGCAGGCCCCATCCGCACAATACCGCAAGCGAGTAAAGGCTGCCGCCGAACGCGGTGCTTTTATGATTGGTGTTCGGGGCCAGCGGGGCAGCAAGATTCAGGCTCGCGCCGTCATAGCCGGCCACGCGCACACCCATCGCCTTCGAGATCGGGATCTCGTTGTGCAATATGTGTTCAAGAGCCGCAGCCGGAGTCATGTTCAAGCCTTGCCGGATTTCAGGCTGCCGGTCAGGTGCGGTGCCATCACCTGCAGCAGCAGCGGATGGATGTTGGGATTGCCCGCGCACAGGTGGCCGGTCTTGAGGAAGGTGTCCGAGCCGTGCAGGTCGCTGACCATGCCGCCGGCCTCGGTGATCAGCAGCGTGCCCGCCGCGATGTCCCAAGGTTTGAGGCCGGTCTCGAAAAAGCCGTCATAGCGTCCGGCCGCCATCCATGCCAGGTCCAGTGCGGCAGAGCCGGGGCGGCGCAGGCCGGCGGTCTTTTGCATCAGGTCTTTGAAGATGCCGAGGTAGGCATCCATGTGCTCGAACTGGGTGTAGGGGAAACCGGTGCCGATCAGGCTGTCGGCAAGGTGCAGCCGTTTGGTGACGCGCAGGCGTTTGTCGTTGAGGAACGCGCCGCGCCCGCGCGTGGCGGTGAACAGTTCGTTCTTGGTCGGGTCGTACACCACGGCCTGGGTGATGATGCCCCGGTGCTGCAAGGCGATGGATACGGCGAATTGCGGAATGCCGTGCAGGTAGTTGGTCGTGCCGTCCAGCGGATCGATGATCCAGAGGAATTCCGATTCGCCTTGGCTGCCGCTCTCTTCTGCTAGAATCGCGTGGTCCGGATAGGCATCCAGCAAGGTCTGGATGATGGCCTGTTCGGCGGCGCGGTCCACTTCGCTGACGTAATCCGCGTGGGACTTTTTCGTGATGGTGAGGTGATCGATCTTGTCGGCCGAGCGCTGGATCAGATTGCCGGCGCGACGCGCGGCTTTCACCGCGATGTTGAGCATGGGATGCATATTGGTACGACCTTTTTAATGAGCTGGGGGAATTCAGCGCGCATTCTAATTGGAATCGTGCTTTGTATAAACCCAAATAGTAGGGGCGTATGGCAATACGCCCTTGGTGACAATCGGAAAAGGGCGTATTGCCATACGCCCTCACGCATTTCAGGAATATGTTAGATAACATCAGAGTCGTCCTCAGCCACACCACCCATCCGGGCAACATCGGTGCGGCGGCACGCGCGATGAAGACCATGGGCCTGCATCATCTATACCTGATCAACCCGCGCCATTTCCCCGATCCGCAGGCCGATGCGATGGCGGCGGGAGCCGATGACGTGCTGCGCGATGCGGTGCTGTGCGGTTCCATCGATGAGGCCCTGCACGGCGTGGTGTACACGGTGGCGATGACGGCGCGGTTGCGCGATATCTCGATCGAGGTCAAAACGCCGCGCGAGGCGATGCCGCTGTTGTTGCAGCAGGCCGCCACACAGCCCGTGGCGCTGTTGTTCGGCACCGAGATGTCCGGCCTGACCAATGAGGAGATGGGCAAGGCGCAGGTGCTGGTGAACATCCCTGCCCACCCGGAGTTTTCCTCGCTGAACATTGCGGCGGCGGTGCAGGTGGTGGCGTATGAGCTGGTCGTGGCGGCGCAAAACTATCTGCCGAGCGCGCCGGAGACGCATCCCGCGCCGCATGAACAGGTGGAAGGCTTTTTTGCGCACCTGGAAAAGACCCTGTCCGGGATCGGCTTTTTCACCACGCAGAACCCGGCGCGCCTGATGCAGCGCCTGCGCCGTTTGTATGCGCGGGCAAGGCTGGAGCAGGAGGAGATCAACATCCTGCGCGGCATATTGAGCGTCACAACCGAGTACAATGCCCGCCTCAAAGCGCGGTACCGGCAAGAGAACCCGGATATTTCAAAGCACTGAGGCTGTTCCAGGACACCAATGATGTTCAAGAATATTAGAGACGACATACGCAGCGTGTTCGACCGCGATCCGGCCGCGCGCAGCACCTTCGAGGTGCTGACCTGCTATCCCGGCCTGCATGCGCGCATCATCCATCGCCTGTCGAATACCCTGTGGCTGGCCAACCTGAAATGGCTGGCGCGCTTTCTGTCGCATATCGCGCGGTGGCTGACCGGCATCGAGATACATCCCGGCGCGACCATAGGCCGGCGTTTCTTCATCGATCACGGCATGGGCGTGGTGATCGGCGAGACCGCCGAGATCGGCGATGACGTGACCCTGTACCACGGTGTGACCCTGGGTGGCACGTCATGGAGGGAAGGCAAGCGCCATCCCTCCCTGGGTAACGGCGTGGTGGTGGGGGCGGGGGCCAAGATACTCGGCCCGATCACGATAGGCGATGGCGCGAAGATCGGCTCCAATGCGGTGGTGGTGAAAGATGTGCCGGCGGGCGCGACGGCGGCGGGCATTCCGGCGCGGATCCTGGACGAAGAGAAGAAAAGCGCGGCCGGCTTCAACGCGTACGGCATCGGCAACGACCAGAACGACCCGGTCAACAAGGCTTTGCACGGTCTCATCGGGCACAGCGTGACGGTGGACCAGCGCATCGAGTTCATCCTGCAGCAGCTCGAAAAGATGGGCGTGCCTGTCGATGAGGAGCGTGCCACAGCCGACAAATTCGACCCCAATCACCTGAACAAGATTGTTGACTAAAATATTCGGGTATTCTATCATTCCTGCCCTTGATATTCGCAGTGCGCAGGCTGCATTGAATTATCGAACTCTATACATTGACGATTGGGAGATGACATGCGATTGACCACCAAAGGACGTTTTGCCGTGACTGCAATGGTCGACCTTGCGATGCGCGGCGGGAAATCCCCGGTCACGCTGGCGGCGATCAGCGAACGGCAAAAGATATCGCTCTCATACCTGGAGCAATTGTTTGGCAAGCTGCGCAGGAACAAGATCGTGGAAAGCGTGCGCGGGCCGGGCGGCGGTTATTATCTGGCGCGCCCGGGCAACAAGATCTCCATCGCCGAGATCGTGATCGCGGTGGATGAGCCGCTGGATGCGACCAAGTGCGGCGGCAAGGGCAACTGCCAGACCGACCTGCAACCCTGCATCACGCATGATCTGTGGATGGGGTTGAACGAGAGTATCCTGGATTACCTGCAGGCGGTCACGCTGCAACAACTGGTGGACGATAGTAACAACAAGCGCAACATCAGGACTTCAGCCATCTCCCTGAAGAAAATGACCAAGCCGGAGGGTGTTGCGGCTTAGCAATGCCTTGCATGCGCCGGCTGGCTTTGACGCAACGGCATCTTGCATGGCTCGTTCCGCAATCACGTTGATTCATCCGCACTTGGCGGATAAAATCTTTTCCCCTGTTTCTTTCCGCGAAAAATCGGGACCCACCGGAAGATCGGCGATCCTGCCGCCTGTCCGTTTGGGGACTTGCCCAGGGTTGTCATCATGCGCACGGTTTGCCGCGCAGCCGCGGATAGTTGCATAAACAGTTGTCGTAGAGGAACGCATGGATATCTTCAAGCTTTGGCGCGGCATTTCCAATCGCTGGCTATACCTGGCCGGGGCACTGTTCGCCGCCGGTCTGATGGGCTTCGGCCTGTATCTGCAATACGTCGAACATCAGGATCCCTGCCCGTTGTGCATGGTGCAGCGCGTGATCTTCATCGCCATACTGGCGGTGTGCGCGCTCGCCGTGCTGCACGGTCCGAAGCGAACGGGGGAACGCGTCTATGCCGCGCTGATCGTGCTGCTTGCGCTGACCGGCGTGGGTGTCGCGGCACGCCACATCTGGATCCAGAACCTGCCCAAGGACCAGGTGCCCGCCTGCGGTCCTGGCCTGGATTACATGCTGGAGACCATGCCGATGTCCAATGTGCTGAAGGAGCTGATGCACGGCTCCGGCGAATGCGCGGCCAAGGGCTGGACCTTCCTTACCCTGGGCATCCCGGAATGGTCGCTGTTGTGCTACCTGGCGCTGGGCGTGTGGGCGGTGCTGATCGCGATCCGCCAGAAAGATTGACGCCGGCATAATCGATTCGACACGCCGGAAATGTTTTCGTATAGTTCATACCCATGATAACCAGCAGCTCCTCATATCAAGGCAACACTCTCCCCGGCAAACGACTGTGGCGCATGCCCGCAGCCGCGTTTCTGTCTTCCTGAAGGATTTTTAACAGCAAAGCGCGGGTCTGATGAGATTGTTTAGGCCGCGATCGCTTAGACCACCCGCATAAGACCCGCGAATTTACCGGGGTCTTGCATGTCTTCAACAGCACAAAATATTCCCGCTTCGCGCCAAAAGATGGCCGGCATCATTTTCGCGCTGGTCGCGGCGATCGGCTTTTCCGCCAAAGCGATCCTGGTCAAGCTGGCCTATCTCGATGACGTGGATGCCATCACCCTGCTGGCTTTGCGCATGGCATTCGCGCTGCCGTTCTTTTTGATCGTTGCGGCAAAGACCAACCTGAACAAGCGCAGACAGGCGCTCACCGCCCAAGACAAGTTCGCGGTCGTCGCACTGGGATTGATCGGCTATTACCTCGCCAGCTATCTCGATTTTCTGGGCTTGCAATACATCAGCGCGGGCCTGGAAAGACTTATCCTGTTCCTGTACCCGACCATGGTGGTGCTGATTTCCGCGCTGGTATTCAGGCACCGCATAGGGCGCACCGTCTGGATCGCATTGCTGATCAGCTACGCGGGCATCGCGCTGGTGTTCCTGCACGACATGCGGGTGTTGCAGCATGACGCGCTGTCGGGCTCGGTACTGGTGTTCGCCAGCGCGCTGGCTTACGCCGTGTATCTGGTCGGCGCGGGGCACACCATCGTGAGGATAGGCGCGACGCGATTCACCGCTTATGTGATGACGGTGGCGTGCGTCGCCTGTTTGTTGCAGTTCGCTGTCACGCATCCTGTCGCGGCCCTGGATATTCCCGGCAGGGTCTATGGGCTGAGTATCGCGATGGCGGTGTTCTCAACCGTGATGCCGGCCTTCCTGCTGGCCGCGGCGATGCGCCGCATCGGTTCCATGCACACCTCGATGATCGGTTCCATCGGCCCGGTCTCGACCATATTCCTGGCTTATGTGTTCCTGGGCGAGCGCATGTCGCTGGAACAGATCACCGGTTCGATACTGGTGCTGGCCGGCGTGCTGATGATCAGCTTGAAAAAGCGGGTGCAGAGTTGACCGACGTGCTTCGACTCACAAAATCTGATTTCGACTCCTGTAAGAGCGGGCCATGCCCGCGAAAAGATGTTCGCGGGCATAGCCCGCTCCTGCAGGAGTCACGTTAACAACTCGCGCAAGACGGGAACCTACCTGATCCACACTGTCTTCGCGTTCACGAATTCATGTATCCCGAGCCTGGACAATTCGCGCCCGTAGCCCGATGCCTTCACGCCGCCGAACGGCAGGCGCGGGTCGGACTTGACCATGCCGTTGATGAAGGTGCAGCCGGCCTGTATCTGCGCCGCCAGCTGCTCGGCGCGCGCCGCGTCCTTGCTCCAGATCGATGAGCCGAGCCCGAACGGAGTCTCGTTGGCGATGCGCAGCGCATCCTGCTCGCTCGCGGCGCGGATCACGATCGCCACCGGGCCGAACAGTTCTTCATCGTAGGCGCGGCTTTTGGCGGTGACACGGTCCAGGATCGATGGCTGGTAGAAAGATCCTTCCCGCTCCACCGGCTTGCAGCCCGTCACCGCCACTGCGCCCTGCGCGATGGAAGCGGTGACTTGTTCATGCAAGGTCACGCGCAGGTCGAGGCGCGCCAGCGGGCCGATCTGCGTGGCCTCGTCCATCGGGTCGCCCAGCTTGAGTGCCTCCACTTTTATCCTGAAGCGGCGCAGGAACTCATCCGCGATCTGCGGCACGACGATGAAACGCTTGGCGGCGATGCATGATTGCCCGCAATTGAGGAAGCGCGAGGCCACCGCCATATCGACTGCGAGTTCCAGGTCCGCATCGTGCAGCACGATGAACGGGTCGGAGCCGCCCAGCTCCAGCACGCACTTCTTCAGGTGCTGGCCGGCGCTCGCCGCGACCTGGCGTCCCGCGGCTTCCGAACCTGTGAGCGTGACCGCGTGCACATGCGGGCTGGCGATCGCGTCGGCCACCTGGCCGGCTGCTATCATCAGCGTGGTAAACGATCCTTCCATCAGACCGCTGTCGCGGAACACCGCTTCGATCGCGAGCGCGCACTGAGGCACATTCGAAGCATGTTTCAGCACCACCGCATTGCCCGCCATCAAGGCCGGGACGGCAGCGCGAAATACCTGCCAGAACGGGAAGTTCCACGGCATCACGGCCAGCACCGTGCCGAGCGGGTAATACGCGACATAGCTTTTTCCGGCATCCGATTCCACCGCGTCGGCACGCAAGAAATCTTCGCCATGCTGCGCATAGTAATCGCAGACGGCGGCGCATTTTTCGATTTCAGCGCGGGCCTCTTTCAACGGCTTGCCCATTTCCAGCGTGATCAGGGTCGCGTATCGGTCACGCTGTGCGCGCAATCTGGCCGCCGCATTGCGCAATACTTCCGCGCGCCGGGCGTAAGGGGTTTGCGCCCAGGTCTGCTGCGCGCCGCGGGCTTGTTCCAGTGCTTGCTCCAGGCGATGACCATCCCAGCTGGCATGGTTCTGGATCAGTTGATTGGTGGTCGGGTTGATGCTTGAATAGGGCATGGTTGTGAATACAGGAAGAAAGGCCCAGCTTGCATCACTCGTTGCGGTCCCGGTCACGACCCCGGCCTCGCTCCTGTTCCTGTTCTTGTTTGCGTTTGGCGTGTTTGCCTTGCTCTTCTTGTTGTGCCCCCTGCGATTCCGGCATCCGCTGCCTGCGCTGGTCCGGCGCAGGCCGTGGCGGTTGCCTACGATCGTTAACCTGCGGCTGCCGCTGTTGTGGAGCGTTCAGGATCGATCCACGAACGTCATTGCCGCTGCTGCGCGGAGACTGGGCGCGTTCGAGGATAGGGCCATTCTGCCGGGCGGGACGTTGCTTTGTCTGCTCCAGAATGTGTTTACGCACTGCGGGGTCACGCGGCTGGTAACGGTAATGCTGCTTTTGAAGCTGGTGTTGCTGATTGATCTGTTGCGGATACCGGTCACCTGAATACTGCCGCTGATAGGCAGGCAGCGGGGCAGGCGCCGGGGCAATATTGCGGTCCCATCTGTCCCAACCGCTTCTGCGCTGTTCCCAATCACGGCCCCAATGCTCGCCCCAGCGTGGCGGCGCGTCGGCATGCCACCCGCGGAAATACATGGGAGGCTGGCGGTAGTAGCGCACCGGGATGCGCAGCACGAATACCGGTACCTCCTCCGGATACATGAGCCACCACGGCCCGTTGTACCAGGAACTCTCATACCAGTTGTCATCCTGGTAAACCCAGTACATACCGTCGTAGAAAAAGAAGTTCGCATCCTCCTGCGGCGCGTAGTAGACCGGATAACCCGGCACGACGACGAGTTGCGGGTATACCGGCAGGTTGATCCCGATGCTCACCTGGACACTGGTAGAGGCGACTGAATGCAACGGTATCCCCAGCAGCACAATGAATAGTACGTGACGAATTTTCAGCATTTTGAGTTCTCCAGTTCGATAACCAGGGTCGGAGTCATGGTTCTAAAAGGGATGCGACACAAACTCTGACTGTTGACAGGCTAGCTGTTCCTGCCCGGGCACTCCGTGCGGTATCGCACATATGCGCTCGCCTGGGCTGGTGACTACCGCCTGCGGCTCGATCCGGATGTTCGAATTATCCGGCGAGTGCGGTGCGCACGCTGGGGCGTTCGCTGATGCGCGCAAACCATTTGGCCAGATCGGGGTGAACCGCGCGCCAGTCGCGTTCAGGCTGGCGCAAGTCCAGATAGATCAGCGCGCTCACCAGCGCCAGGTCGGCCAGCGTGATGGATGCGCCTTCGCACCATTGCCTGGTTCCAAGCTGCCCGGCGGCAAAAGACAGCGCGCGCGTGACGGCATCGTTGTGCCGGGTGATGTTGTCGGCCTCCTGTTTGTCCGCCGGGCGTATCCTTTCGGTGCGCACCAGCACAGCCGAATCCATGATGCCATCCGCCAGCGCTTCCCAGCGCTTGACGCGCATGCGGGCCAGCGCATCAGTGCGCGGGATCAGGATGGGGGTGTCGTTCAGCGTGTCCGCGTATTCGGCGATCACAGGCGAATCGAACACGCAGGTTTCGTCATCGAGTATCAGCGCGGGGATACGCCCGAGCGGATTGACGCGTGCCACCTGGCTGCCCGGTTCGCGCGGCGGATCGATGAGATAGTCGTGCGGGATGTCTTTTTCCAGCAGTACCAGGCGCACCTTGCGCACATAGGGGCTGGTATTGGTGCCTAGCAGTTTCATCAGTTTGCTCCTGCAAGTCGTTCACATGTTGATTCGCCGCTGTGCCATGAACCGCGACATTGTCACCGTACAGCTTTCAAGCCTATTTGCCCAGCTTGTCCTGCATGGACTGGCCGGTCTTTTCCAGGGCATGGCCGCCTTTTTCCAGCGTTTCCCCGGTCGCCCTTTTGAGTTTCTCGTTCAGCGCGGCGGTGTCAAACGGATTGGAATAGAAGGGCACCTCGCGGCCGATATTCACCCCGAACCACATCCCGATCGCAAGGCCGAGCACAAGGCTTAGCAACACTGCTTTAAGTTGTTTCATCTTTTCCTCCAATGTTTGAAGATCGCATGCTCCGCCGCGATCGGGCGCGCAACACAAGATACCAGCACGACAGGATTATAGGCTATGCGGGCTGATGGTGCGCAACGTGAGCCGGCCTTTGCCGAGGTTACGCCCGGCGAACCAAAGGTGCCGGAGCCGAATGATTTTATGCGGGCTGCTCACACGGATGAAATGGGGATCGACGTCGGTACCTTTTACTCCTTTTACTTGGTTTGTCCCAATGTTTACTCACCTTGGTGGTCTGTAATTACAGTATTGACAGAAATTACTGTTGCTGGTAGTATGCATCCATGAAACTCAATCCAATAGCGCAGCGTTTTGTTCTTCACTGGGGTGAAATGGGCTCCAAGTGGGGTGTCAATCGCACAGTCTCACAAATTCATGCGTTACTGTATTTGGCCGGGAAGCCGATGCCCGCAGATGAGATAGCCGAAACCCTGGAAGTAGCGCGATCCAATGTGAGCAATAGCATCAAGGAATTACAAAACTGGAATCTCATCCATGTGGTGCATATGATGGGGGATCGACGCGATCATTTTGCGACATCCACGGATGTATGGGAGTTGTTCAGAACTGTGGTGAGCGAGCGTAAGGAACGTGAGTTTGATCCGACTATAAGCGTTTTGCGTGATTGTCTGACCAGTAAGGATATTTCGAAAGAGGAGGCTGAGGTGCAGGAACGTATCAAGGATACTCTTGCACTCATGGAAGCATTGTCTACATGGGGTGACCAAATGCTGAAGCTGGATCCTGCAACTTTGATGAAAGTGATGAAATTGGGAGCGAAGATTCAAAATTTGTTGCTTCCAAAATAGGGGGCATTTTTTTGCCCAAGTATTTCTGTTATGACAGAAATTAATG
>Ga0172379_10009321_pt1 | contig 12145 bp, 4 predicted proteins | sample GrowelOW334metaG_FD_119756 | JGI IMG/M metagenome (GOLD analysis project Ga0172379, IMG submission 119756) | Groundwater microbial communities from an aquifer near a municipal landfill in Southern Ontario, Canada - Groundwater well OW334 metaG | ecosystem: Environmental > Aquatic > Deep... | reverse complement strand
TAATTGACCATTCACGTATATATAGATGTTTGTTCCGTCATAGCGTCCCACAACATGGTACCAAGTATTCGCGACTATAGCTTCATTATATGATGTTGATATACTGCACGTCGATGCACTACAGATTTGCATATTAAATCCAGGAGTTGCATTTTTCGTGTAGAAGAGCGCGTATCCCTCTCTATTGCTTAATGAGATCTTTCCAACGATGGGGTAATTTGCTGTTGCCGTGGGAACCGCATCGTACTTTACCCAAGATTCAACAGTAAGATTTCCTGTAATGCTTAAGGAAGGGGAATCGGCTACTTCAATATAGTCATCTGTTCCATCAAACGATAAACTTCCAGCATATTTTCCAGGTTTCCATGCTGGTCGATATCCTTCTGTTCCAGCTCCTAGTGTGCCATTGTTGCCATTTCCAGTTCCATCATATGTTGTAGTTCCTGTGTTCTCATCAAATGTCCATTCGGCAACAGGGCCCGTTGCATGGTTATACAGCTCTTCTGCCTCTCGAGTAGTGAGGGCGCGCTTGTAGAAACGAACGTCATCTATAGAACCCGCAAATGGATAATTACTGCTAGCATTTCCACCAATAGTAAATGAAGATGAGTTTGCAAGACTTCCTACTGACGTCATATTCAGTAAACAATTTCCTTGGCAATTTTGCTGTTTTCCGTCGTAGTACAGTTTTACGCTTGGAGATTGATTTCGGTCAACACTCACGGTTACTTGATGCCAAAGACTATCAACTGTCAAAGAATTGAACTGTGGTGCTATTGTATTTGTCCCATCAGATATCCAAATTCGGAGTACTCCGGTAGATAAGTGATGCAAATGGTAATAGCTCCCTTTATTCACAATAGTAGAAATACTATCAACTTCCGTAGGCTTCACCCAAGCCGAAATAGTAAAATTATCTGTAGCTGAAACATCAAGTGCATCATTGTCTGCCACACTAATGTAGTCATCAACACCATCAAAGCTTGCAGCATTACTGAACTTGCCAACTGTATATGTGTTCCCTGTCCACGTCCCCGAAAACCCGCTGCCACTAGAGTCAAGAGCGGGTGTTGCTGTTTCATCTAGTTTCCACCATCCCACGAGACCATTCGAGAGTTGATCGGGCACAGAGGAAGAGTCTTGGGGCGCCTGATCACCGAGCACCATAGCAGACCCTTGATTAAACTCAGTTTTTACCTCGTCTGATGTCAATCCATATTGATAGAGCTTAACTTCGTCAATAATTCCAGCAAAGTCATTTCCAGCGGGAACGAGCGTCGAAGTCCCAATCGTAAGGTTTGCAGTGGTTGTTTCGAGAGCAAACGTTCTTTGCGTGTTGAACATCGCTATGCCGTCCTTGTAGCCTACCCAATTGACTCCATTATATGCGTAGACAATATGGTGCCAATTCGTATCTGTTATGGGAATACTGCTTCCTGTCCTTGGATTGGAACCTGTGTAACTTGCAGCATTAAATTCTAGGGCATTATCAACATATTCATAAATAATGCTATATGCGTTATTCTTATCTATTAAATATTTCTGTGATTGAGTTGTCGAATGCGATTTTACCCACATGGAAAGAGTGAACGCGTTTGAAAATCGCAACGATGACTGATCAGCTATTGTGATGTAATCTGTATCTCCATCGAAATTAATCGCCTTACTAAATCTGCCAGCATTTGTGCGAGTTGCTCCTGTTATAGCTCCATCAAAACTTAAACCTCCTGCTCCCGAGTTGCACACGTCATTGGTTCCCCCACTACACGTGTTATCTGCACCTTCATCAAAACGGTAGTGGGCAATGGGGCCGGCTTTGTCCACACTCTCCCCACCAAGGGTGACGGACGGTGAGGAAGCAGACATGTCCTGGATGATCTGTTCTGGGGTGCGTACATAGTTGTAGATGCGAACGTCATCAATGGAGCCAGCAAATGTTTTTTCTATCACCCCATCATTTGAATCAGCACCAATCGTTGCTGGTTCACTGGAGGCGCTAAAGCCATCAAAGGAGCCTTCTTGTGTCGTTGTCATTAGTCGACCATCAATATATATAGATAATCCTGATAGAGTATTTGAGCCGGTATGGGCACCGACAAGATGATGCCACTGACCGTCGTGGACTGCTGAAGTTGTTTGAACGAAACCACCTGAATCTCCAAATTGTACATAACCTGTAGCTTGGTCTAGGGCTAAGAGATAACCATAATTAGACCCAGTTTGTCCGCTTGTGATGATACGATCATTGGAGACGGGTAGCCGGCTGGTTTTTACCCAAGCAGATGCAGTCATAGCTCCGGTTAGTTGTAGATTAGCGTTTGTTCCCACATTTATATAATCATCACTTCCATCAAACTTCACAACCTTCCCATATTTTCCATTTTCCCAAATCGGCCCATTTGTGAGTGTTCCCGTGTTTCCATTGCCCGATATATCGTTAGCACTTGTTCCTGTTCCTTCATCAAACGTCCAGTGAGCAACAGGGGAAGGGGCAAAGTCATACAGATTTGCACGCTCGGTCTGCGAAAGCACGCGCTTATAAAACCGTACTTCCTCGATTTGACCTTCCCATGACAAGTTCAGTCCACGACCAATAGTTAATGGCACACTACCATCATTAATGCCACCAGAATAACTTAGACTGTCTATGCGACCGTTATTTACTTGCAAGTTAAGCGTGTCTTTTACAGAATCATACCAAGCAACAATAAAATGCCATGTATTTTGAGCAAGGTTCCCTGTATGATAATTCAAGTCTGTATCTGTAACTCCATTGCTAACGCGAAACACAAATCCATCCGCACTGCTACTGTACCAGAGGGCATAAGAACCTGTAGAAGTTGTACCTGTATGCTGACTTAATATCCCTAATGATGTAGGAATAGAAGTAGCTTTCACCCATCCAGAAAATGAAAAATCAATATCTCCTGTAGAAATGGTGGCAGAATCGTTTATAGATAGTGATTCGGAACTCGTTCGTACAATTTGTGCAGCATTCCCAAACTTTCCGGTAGTTGAAGCAACAGTATTGTTATCGGTAAGGGTAAGTCCATTACCCGAGGAGTCAATGCGAGAAACAGCAGATGATCCATTAGAACTTTCGTCCATCTTCCAGTACCCCACCAGTCCATCCGAAAGCGACTTCCCGTTAGTAATGGAGCTACCAAGGGAAGAAGCGCCTTTTGCATATTCTGCTTTGATTTGTGCAGCGCTGCGGGCGTAGTTATAGATCTTCACTTCATCTAAGTAGCCAGTAAATATATTGTCAATACCTGTTGATATTTTTCGTGCTCCAATCATAATATTGTCACGATTTGAAGTATCTGCAAACCAGTCACCATTGTTTGTTCCAGCAGAGACAGTCAAATTTTGCGCTTTTCCGTCGAGATATATGGAATACGCTGTTCCCGAAGATACTAGTGTTGCATGATGCCATGTATTGTCAGTGATATTAACCCCCGTAGTAATGATTGTGTCTGTATCACCATTTATTTGGTATAAAACAAGATCGTTATTCGTGTCGTTAATGTAGAACTGGAACTTATAATTTGGTGAGGCTTCATCGGAACTGGAAACAAGCACCTTGTCAGTATTTGAGCTTCCAGAGCGAAACCACAAGGAAATAGTTCCAGAGGTATCTGAATTGTTGTAGTTTGCTACAGATCTATAGAGGTAATCCCCACCATCAAAGTATAGGCACTTCCCACCAATGCACATGTCCTCATTTTTCCAAGAGGGGTCATCTACACTCACATTCCCGTCTAAACCAAGTGTAGCATCACTGTCCTGAGCAGAGGAATCTTGCGCTGTTTGCCCATACCCCTCATCAAATCGCCAAGAGGCAACTGGCGCTATGGATTTTTCTTCGCTTGCAGCCGTGGGACCAGTAGAAGGAGTAAAGGTGAGTGGCACTTGAATCTCCTGCCCATTTCCATTGTTATACAGCAAGGTCAACTCGCTCACGCTTAAAGCGCGTTTGTACATGCGCACGTCATCTATTTGTCCATTAAAGTTGTATCCATTGTTTTGGCTATTTCCTATGCGTACATCGAAAGCATTATCGATGTTCCCAACTGTTCTTGGGTCTGCTGTGGTTGAAAGAAGCGCTCCATCTAGATATGTTTTGAGTCCAGTTGAACTATCTCTATCCACTGTTATGGATAGCAGATGCCATGAACCATCGTAGTAAGTACTCGTATTGGTGGAATATGCAATGGTGGTTCCGTCATCTATTACTGGTTGGATTCGACTTATATTAGATACGCGCATTGCATATCCTGCATTTCCAGGATGCGTATCGTTCCACTTTCCAATAATACGTCCATCGTTATTCGTTGTTGTCTTAATCCATGCGCTAAGCGTGAAATCAGCAGTCGTTCCAAAATTATGAGCAGCATTGCTTAAAATATTGACATAGTCACCATTCCCATCAAATGTCATCGCTCTCCCGCCTAATTTTGACGTCGTCGTGGTTGTCGCATTTCCGTTCCATGTGCCATCGTTTGCAAGTGCAGAGTCACATGAATCATTGGCTCCATCAGCGCAAGTATCTGCAGATGCTTCATCAAACTTCCAATACCCCTTTAACCCCACTCCCAACGTGCCATCGGCAAAGAAGTCGTTCTTTCGTCCATTTGCAGCGGTACTGTTGCCATAGTACATGTACAGATCCTGCGCTCCGGCTATGACTGTCGGCAATTTCACCCAAAAATCAGTAGAATTCGTGTTACATGCTCCCTCGTTGGTATCAATAAAGTACTCAAGGAGTTTTCCGTCAGCAGCAGTAAAACGTGCATCATCGCAGTCACTTTGCATCTTGCTCGCAGTGACAAGTGTTTGGGTGTCTACGTCAATCTTCACTTTCCGCTCACTGTTGATGGCTGTTCCACTATGACTGAGTTGGTAACGTGTGCGGTACTGCCAGAGTTCGTCGTACCACGCAGCAGCGGAAGAAGGAGACATAAGACTAAAGAAGTATGTTGGTAAAAACAAGCATAAGATAGCAAAAAGACTTAGACCAATCCAACGGATTTTCTGCATACTAAATAATGACAAACGTTTCCGTGTCAACATATATCCACTGTACTTGGTTTTGAAAGATGATTCAAGAAGTTATTCTATGACAACCCAGTCAATCTTTGCTGCATCCGGGGCAATCGTGCCAAATCCAACCTCAAAACCTTCTGCTGTTTTTCGAGAAACCCAGTAGCTTGTATTCCAACTGGGAGTTACAGTCACGGCATACAAGTCTTGCATCTTTGTGTTCTTGAATGTCACGCGCATGTTCGCACTTCCCGAAGCAACTTGGACGTTGATCCCGCGATTGTCCAAAAGAGAAATTGAACGGAATGTTGCTGATCCGCTCGCATCAATGCTCGCAACTTCAGCACCCTGTCGCAACATCTGTAAAGGTTTTGCTAATGAAGCAGAGTTCGTCGCGTCTAATTGCGATCCAAGTACTAATCCCTTGGCACTCACTGTGCCAGTTACTGCAAGATCACCGTGCACAGTAACCACACCGTTACCATCAATTACAAGAGTATTATTTGCCAATGCAAGTTCTTGACCATTTGGAGGGTTAATGGTTGCGGTTTGCAATGTTGCGATCTGCGCAAAGTAGGGGACATCAAGCGTGGTAATTGTTGCCGCACCGACAACAGACAAAAAGTCTTGTACAGAAACAAACTCAAAATCACCAATACCGCTTGCCAATGCCACGTCACCCGAAAGATCTCCGGACACTGTTGCTTCCTGTGACACCAAATCTTGTGTCGCAGCGTTTATACGGCCATACAGCGCACCTGCAATTGATTGCACCTCTTCGTCACTTAGTGTATCTATGTAGGTTTGCAGAAGTGCTGCGGAATCAACATGTTGCGCCTTCACCTCATTCAAACTGGTATTAAGGGACTGAACCCCAAGCCATAGTGCCATCTGCACTTCTTGGTTTTTGATCTCTCGATCAGAACCGCGACCAAACACTGTATAGAAATCCTCAGCAATAAGTCCCATATGATCTTTGGAGCTATCAATAAAGTCATACGTATAGACCGGGACATTGGCTATCTTTTCAAGAATTGCGGTGTCATCTACAAGGTAAAAGTTCTCTTTAATGGTGCGAGAAGAAGAGCTTGTCCAGTCTGCATCACCAGCATTCATACGTGAGTATGCTGCTCCATTCACAATATCGAATTGTGCAGCAGGAGCTGTTGTCCCAATCCCAACGTTCCCCGCAAATACCGCGTTACCTGGCCCAACCGGAACACTGGTGTACCCAACCGCCAGTGAAGCTGACGCCGTTGCATAGCCAGTGATATTTACATTACCTGTCACATCAAGCTTTGCTGTAGGGTTCGTAAGACCTATCCCAACATTTCCTGCTGTGGTGATATTCAGGAATGGGTTGGTTCCAATAATTGTTCCATCTCCAATACTAAAGTAGTCATCATCGTCTGCTCCTGCATCTTCGGTCACACCCATCCAAAAGTCCGTGTCTGTTGCTGTGGTGGTATCAAAGATGAAGGAAGGATCGGTAGACTGCATCCACATATCCCCACCAATTTCAGCGACAAAGTTTCCTGTGCCATATGTTTTCATGGACAAATTCAAGTTCTCGAAACTTTCTCCACTTGTTATTTGCAATGGACCTAAAGAAGAAATATTCGAAAACGCTTGATTACTAAATACGAGACTGTTTGAAATTGTCACATCGCCCACACCCGTAAATTCATGTGGAAGAGCAGAGGTGATCTTTGCTTGAGAAATGCTAAACAAACTCGAACCATTGTCCATAATGTTCATAATGTTCCCAACATTGCCGTACTGGCCAACATTGATCTTGAACAAATCTCCTGTTGCAAAAATTTCAGTAGAGCCACTGGGGGACCAGTCTAGAGACATTAGACTTCCTGTAGAAAGCGCTGTAGATGTGGATTGCATATAGAAACCAACACCCGATGTGAGTGCATCAACAGACATATCTATACCCTTTGAGGTAGTAAGCGCATCTGCGTACAAATTCATCACATCTGCATCAATGTTTGCTGCTTGTAAATCAAATGCCACTTGATCAGTATCGTCATTGTCTAGAATAAAAGCAGTACCACCATACGCAGAAGAACTTTCAACTTCAAAATGTGCTCCTGGAGCAGTTGTGCCAACTCCCACGTTTCCACTGGAAAGCACATTAAACTTTGCGTTCACATCAAACATTGTGGCAGGAGCTGTTGTCCCAATTCCAACATTCCCTGCAAATGCTGCGTTCCCAACACCATTAGTCACACTCGTGTATCCAACGGCAAGTGAAGCAGAAGCTGTAGCGTAACCTGTAATATTCACATTCCCAGTAACATCAAGTTTTGAAGAAGGATTGGTGATACCAATTCCAACATTCCCGCTCGTGTTGATATTCAAAAAGGGGTTTGTTCCAATGATTGTTCCATCACCAATTGAGAAGTAGTCATCATCGTCTGCTCCTGCATCCTCTGTTACTCCCATCCAAAAGTCTGTGTCTGTGGCAGTTGCTGTGTCAAAAAGAAAAGAAGGATCTGCAGAAATCATCTGTACATCGCCACCAGCTTCGAACACAACATTCCCTGTTCCATATGTTTTCAATGTAAGATCATTATTCTCAAAACTCTCTCCACCTTCAATTTGCAGTGGCCCCCAGGCTTTAATGTTTGATGAGCTCTGATTTGTAAACACAAGATCATAGGCTATGCTCACATCACCCGGAGATGTAAAATTCACCGGAACATTTGAAGTAACCACTGTTTGCGACACACTAAACACCGATGAGCCATTATCCAGTAAGTTTAAAATGTTGCCAGCATTTCCGTACTGCCCGACATTGATCTTGAACAAATCACCGGTACCGTAGATTTCTGTTGATCCAGTAGGTGACCAGTCAAGCGAAAGTAAGTTCCCGGTTGAATATGAGGTAGAGGTTGACGTAAACGCTCCAAGAATTCCAGTTGATAGTGTGTTATTTGCTGTTTGGAAGAGTGAAGTTGGTGTCGTTGTGCCAATCCCAACATTCCCCGTGTTTAAGATCGTGAACTTTTCCGTAAGTCCCACGTCACCGGAAGGTGAGAATTGAATACCAAAGCTCTCATTGTTGAGGATATTAATTTTCGGATCAGTCGTACCACGAAAGCTTAACATCCCCGATGAGGAAGCACTGCCAGCAATATCAAAAAGCGCAGTAGGAGTTGTAGTACCAATACCCACACGAGAGTTCAAGGTATCGAAACTTACAAAATCTGTACTCGCAGCATTACCAATAGAGATCGCGTTCACTTGATCGGCAGAAGGTACAATAGAGTAACCGGCAGCAATAGTAAGATCACCAGAAGCAGAAATTCCACCACCGGAAATAATTGTTCCACCAATATTCAGATTCCCATCAGTGTCAAAGTACGCAATACGGGTTGTTCCATGATTGTAGATTGATAATGGATAATCGCTTGAAGGTGCAGAAATATCTCCAGCATAGCCAAGAATCATGTCACCTTCAGCATCAATGCCTGAGCGTTGGTAGCCTGCAATTCCTGTACCCAACATCCATTCACTTGTTTCTGGTGAAGTAGGGTTAATGATTACAGAACCTTGTGTATATGCCGTAGTCGTTGGGTCATAGGTGAACTGTGCTTGCCCTAATGTTGATAGTGCAGAGTTCGAGTTAATGTTCCCAACGTACAGATTATTGAAACGAAAACTTTCAGAACCAAGATCACTCCCCAAGTTGGTATCTGGAATAAAGGAATATGTATTCCCAATCTTAATATTCCCACTAGATAAATATGTAGTCCCTACAACATGCATTGTTTCTTGCGGGTTCGATGTCCCAATACCTAGACGATTGTTCGTGGCATCCCAATACAAATTGTTATGATCTTCTGCAAGTCCCGAAGCACCTTGGAAAATGATCGAGCCTTCTGTAAAACCTGTACCAATGCTCGATGAAGAAATGTTCCCGTAAATTGTTCCATCAACCTCAAAATCGCCAGAAACATATAAATCTTCAGAAGATGAAATTGACGACTCATCCTTTGTTCCTGTACCAAAAGCGTTGTACGCTAATCCAGAAGAAGCACCCCCCATCTGTAAGACACCACTTCCCAAGATATCTCCAGAAACATGCAGCATCTCAGATGGATCAGAAGTGCCAATACCAACCCTGTCCGTGAGTGTTGCATTGTAGATTTTTCCGCTTCCATCGTTCCACCCAGAAAGTGAATAGTTTGGCGTTTCGCCAGTAAACGTGATCTTCTTGTTCACTGTATCCATTGAAATAGAAAGATCATTCCCAACAAGCTCAATGATATCCGCATTGCTTCCAGCAGAAAATGTCGTTGAGCCCACTTTAAAAGTCTTGAAAATGTTCTGGCTACTCCCTTTGTCTGTGTTCTCAATGAGAATATCCTGATCTCCAGTTATTTGAATACCAGTTCCTTTTGCACTCAGTGAATACACCACATTCGGTGCTGTGAGGTCCTTCTCCATCACAACTCTTTCTTTAAATGTTGAGGTTTCCTTGAAAATCGATGCGACATTCACCGCAAAAGAAAACTTTGGATTGACAGTGGTATCACCCAAAACCTCTGGGTCTGCGTAATTTCCTGTTAATGCAAGTTTTGCTTTTTCATTCCCCGAATGATTCGAAAATAGTTGAGCGAACGGATTTTTCAATCCATTTTTCCAAGGAAATTGAAGCCTTCCTTTCACAAGCCAAGTCGCTCCCCCCAAAAACAAAAGGAGAAATAGAACCATAAGACCAGAAAATCGATGCGATCTTTTTGGTGAATATTTGGGTGTTTGATTTGTTGGTCGAAAACTATTCTCTTGATTCAGATCTATAGTATTTCTGATGTTTTCAAATTTCCTAAGCATACAAAAACCAACAATAAATAGGCCTTCAACCAGTAAGACATTTTTGAAACTACGTGTCAAGAGGAAAAATGGGCACTATTATGTAGTAAACTTAAGAGAGAAGTCTATCAAAGAGAATCAGTGTGATAGCACCTTTCACTCTTAGCATTTTATCTATATAATGAGAACCTATAATACGACGGTCGGGCCTTCGATTATATACTTGTTGACAGCATGAATAGCACAATCATTACATCACAAATCGTTGGACATATCGCGAATCTAGCGAACATTCCTGTGACTGCTGAAGAGGAAAAACAGCTCGCTGAAGGGTTTAACGCAACTCTAAAGGTTGTAAACCAACTCAATGAGATTGATACCACGAACATTGAACCAACGCACCAGGTCACTGGGTTAGTCAATGTTTTCCGAGAAGATGTTGTCGATGAACACCAAATGTTCACGCAAGAACAAGCGTTAGCAAACGCGAAGAACACACACAATGGCTACTTTGTTGTTGATCAAATTCTAGAGGAAAAATAAATTGGGAACAAACATGAACAAGCTCAATACCTTAACACTAAAAAAAGCGATTAATCTCCTAAAAAAGAAGGAGATTTCGCATGAAGATCTCTATAAAGATACATATACCGCAATTGAAGAAAAAAACACAGATCTCAACGTCTATCTCACGCTCCAAGATCACGCAGAAAAACTTGCGCCACCGCAGTTACACACAGCTTTGGCCGGAGTCCCGATTGCAGTGAAAGATAACTTTTTAACACATGGCTTACGTACAACTGCCGCATCAACTGTGTTAGATGACTTCATGCCCCCCTATGAAGCTTCAATTGTTTCAGCAATGAAGAAAAACGGCGGAGTTGTGATTGGCAAGACAAATATGGATGCATGGGCGCACGGTTCAAGCACAGAAACTTCGCAGTATGGCCCTACAAAAAATCCTCGAAACCCTAAGCATTTGCCAGGTGGATCATCTGGAGGAAGCGCAGCAGCAGTTGCAGCTGATATGTGCATCGCAGCAATAGGAAGTGAGACAGCAGGATCGGTTCGCCAACCAGCCGCGTGGTGCGGAACAGTCGGCCTTAAACCTACCTATGGTCGTTCTAGCAGATATGGGTGTATTGCAATGGGCTCCTCGCTCGACTGCCCAGGACCTTTAACGAAGACTGTTGAAGACGCTGCAATCTTATTGAACTCATATGCCGGACATGATAAATATGATGCGACAACCTCTCCACGATCAGTACCAGACTTCACATCACATCTCCATACCGGAGTAAAAGGCTTAAAAATTGGCATCACCTATTTAGATCACCCACAAATGAAAGGCATGCTTACTGAAAAAGCGCTCTTGGATGCTGGAAAAATATTTGAAAAATTAGGAGCGCATGTTGAGCTTGTCCCAATTTCTGATACACCACAGCCAAATACTATATTAAAACCCGATTACGCGATTGGCGTGTATACTGTATGCCAGCGAGCAGAAGTGAGCAGTAATCTTTCCCGCTTCGACGGCATTCGTTTTGGTAATGATCGTTCGTTTTTTGGTGATGAAGCAAAGCGCCGCATCATGCTTGGTACATACACGCTTTCAAAAGGGTATGCGGACAAGTATTATGTGAAATCACAGCAAGTCCGTAGCCTTTTCATTCAAAACTTCGCCCAGCTATTCACCAAGTATGATGTGCTGATTTCTCCCACTTCCCCTGGATTTGCACTTGAACTTGGAGCCTCTGCCAATGATCCCATGTTTGGTGAGCTTCAGGATATGTTGCTTGAGCCTTCTTCTATTTCCGGTCTCCCCGGAATCAATGTGCCATGCCATCACGATGAACAAACAAACCTATACTTAGGGATGAGCATTATTGCTGATCAGTGGCAAGAAGAAAAAGTCATTCAGGTTGCACAAGCGTACGAAGAGCATACACAATGGAATAGCTGGAAATAATATGGCAAATCTCTCCCCAATCATCGGCCTCGAAATTCACGTAGAGCTGAAAACGAAGTCTAAAATGTTTTGCGGCTGCAAGAACGATCCATTCCACGCTCAAAAACCAAATACCCATACTTGCCCAGTATGCTTAGGAATGCCAGGAGCACTTCCAGTTGCGAACAAAAAGGCCATTGAATGGACCATTAGATTGGGACAGGCACTTGGTTGCGAAGTCGCAAACTTCTCAAAATTCGATCGCAAGCACTATTTCTATCCTGATCTCTCCAAAGGATACCAGATCTCTCAGTACGACCAGCCACT
>Ga0172379_10009320_pt1 | contig 12145 bp, 10 predicted proteins | sample GrowelOW334metaG_FD_119756 | JGI IMG/M metagenome (GOLD analysis project Ga0172379, IMG submission 119756) | Groundwater microbial communities from an aquifer near a municipal landfill in Southern Ontario, Canada - Groundwater well OW334 metaG | ecosystem: Environmental > Aquatic > Deep... | reverse complement strand
TAGTCGTCATAAATTTCGATACCTTTTATGGACGCAATTTTTTCGATACGGCGGCCGATACCGGTAAAAGAAGCAAGGGTCGTTGTGAGAACATCCTGAGAAACACCGAGTTCTTTGGCTAAACAAACGACCCCCATGCTATTGGCGATATTATGTACTCCTGGTATTTGTAGTTGGTAACGTTCATTTTTGTTGACTAAGTAAGGAGTAATATCGTTATTCTGTTCGGCAATTTGGTACTGATAGTGTAAATCAAAGTGCCGCTTAAGTGGCCTGTGTTGGTAATAACCTATTAACTTTATTTTATTTTCGGAAAGCCAGGGTGAAAGTTGAGTTAAGAGTTGTGAGACTCCAAGGCTTTCTTCATTAACAATCAGAACCCTGGGTAGAACAAGTTTTTGAACAAAAGTAACAAAGCTTAATAATACTTGTGAAAAGTCAGTGAAAAACTCAGGGTGGTCCATCTCTATGTTGTTGATAATTAAATACGAGGGTGAATAATATAAGAAATTATTATTATATTCGTCTGCTTCACACACAAAATAAGCGGATTTACCAGGACGGACAGAAGCACCCCAGGCTGGGACAGGCGCACCAACTTCAACAATAGGATCTAGGCCAGCGGCCTCAAGGACTAAACCGGCTAAGGCGGTCGTGGTAGATTTGCCGTGCGTACCGGCAACTGCAATTACTTGTTTATTTTGTTGTAAATATCTGCCCATAAATTCCTGCCAGGTCATGAGAATGCCTCTTTTTTTGGCCTCAAGGACTTCCGGATGGTTAGGATTGTTGGTTAATACTGCCGGAGAGACCGCAACTAAATCAACCCCTTTTAAATGCTCCGGGTTATGGCCTTCAAGAAGTTGTAAATTGGCCTTTTTAAGTAATGATGAGTAATAAGTTTGCGCAATCTGATCACAGCCGGTAACTTCGTAGCCCATACTTTGTGTTAAAGTGGCAATTCCGGCAGTCGCGCTTCCAGCCATGCCCATGAAGTGAATTCTGTGTGGTTTTGGTGTCATTTAACGATCTCCTGAAGAGCCTTGCGGGCTTCTTCCCGGTCCGACCAATAACGTTCGGTGTTTCCGTAACAAATTGATTGTTCATGTCCTTTGCCAAATATTCCAACAATATCGCCGGGCCTTGCTAAAGAAAATGCTTTCATAATTGCGCTTCTGCGGTCAGGAACTATTTGATATTTATTGTGTTCCATAGGTTTACTTATTTGTTTGATGATTTTGCCAACATCTTCGGTTCGGGGGTCTTCAGCGGTTAGAATCGTTTGGTCTGCTAATTGAGAACTTATCTTGCCCATAAGTGGGCGTTTTTGGGTATCACGTAAACCAGCACAGCCAAAAACGGCAATCAGTTTATTCCCCGGGTGAAGTTGGGACTTAAGAGTTAATAATGCGTTTTTTAGGCCATTAGGCGTGTGGGCAAAGTCGACGACAACCCGGAATCTTTGACCTAGGGCGACTTCTTCCATACGACCGGGAATGCCTGTAAAATCAGCGACTGCTTTTCGAATGGTTGCATCCTGAAGATTAAATTGTTTAGCCACGGATATTGCTGCCAAGCAATTGTATTTATTATAAATACCCGGAAGAGAGGTTATGAACTCAAAATTTTGTGGGTTGACATCAGCGTTGGAATGAAGACCATATGAGATAATTTTCAATTTACAATTTACCCTGGCCGGGCAGGCAATTTTCAATGAATTTTCAATAATTAATTTTAAAGGCTTATAAGAAGCGTCATCACGATTAAGAATTGCATAGCCGACATTTCTAAAAAGCTTGGCTTTGGCTTGTAAATAATTATCATAGGTTTTGTGGTAATCAAGGTGTTCATGTGTAATGTTGGTCACCACTCCGATCGCGTAGTTTATCCCCCAAAGGCGGTTTTGGTCCAGGCCGTGAGAAGTTGATTCAAGGATGACGTATTTAATTTTTTGGTTTACCAACAGACGCAGAAATTTTTGTAAAACCCATGAATCGGGGGTTGTAGTGTGCAAGCCTGGAGCAGAGACGGTCGAAATAAAGTCTACCGGCAACCCGGTGGCTTTTAGGATATGGGCAACCAAGTGCGTTGTAGTAGTTTTTCCATCAGTACCAGTAATGCCAACAACGACAAGCTTTCGAGAGGGAAATCCGTAATACAGGTTAGCAAGAATTGCTTGCAGAAGGTGGAATTGGTTTTTGAGCCAGCGCATCTTTGAACTATATTATATCATTCACTTGGGCTAATCCCATAATAATCAAATAGGTCTTTGGAGATGTCAAACCACAGCGGGGCGGCTGTTTCTGAGCCCCATTGGGAAGTTGCTGGCTCCCGGAGAATTACCAGCATAGCAAATTGAGGATCGTCGGCGGGGGCAAACCCAACAAAAGAAGCGATTGTTTTTTCGTTGTCATAATGACCGGCAACGGGTATCTGGGCAGTGCCCGTTTTACCGGCGATACGGTAACCCTTGGGCTTTGCCCATTTAGACTCGCCCATATCTACTGCATTTACCATTATTTCGGTAATCACAGCGGCGGTAGCGGGGCTAATTACGTTGGTTTGGGCCTTAGGCAAGATCTCAGTTGTTCCTTCTGGACCAAGCACTTTTTTAACAACATAGGGCTTCATTAATTTACCCCCGTTAGCAATTGTGCTCACGGCTCGCACCATTTGTAGTGGGGTGACTGCAATTCCCTGTCCAAAGGAAGCGGTAGCTAAATCAATTTGTTTCCAATCATTATCGGCACGCAACAAGGGTGAGCTTTCTTCTTGAAGGTCAACTCCGGTTGGTTTACCGAAGCCGAATTTTTGGATGTAGGAAACTAGCATTTCTTTTCCCAACTTATCAGAGACAAAAACCATACCCACGTTATCAGAATGTTGAATTACTTGCGTCATGGTGGACTGGGGATAATATTTATCGTTCCAGGTTTTGATTGTGTAATCAGAAATAGTTCTGGGGCCCGAGCATTGATCGCATACCGTATCGGCATTAACCAGGTGTTCGTTTATAGCTGCAGCCATAATAAGTACTTTAAAGGTTGACCCGGGTTCATATGACATGGCAATTGCCGGGTTCGGATATGAACTTTTATCGTAATACATGTAATTAGCGCTGTCGTAAGATGGCTGAGAGGCAATTCCAAGTACCGCCCCGGTTTTTGGGTTTAAGACCACAACTAAGCCGCTTACAGCTCCGTACTGCCAGACTCCCTTTTTAAGTTTTTTATCAATAATGTACTGGACAGAGCGATCAATAGTTGTAACCAAATCCCGACCATCTTTAGGAGCTTCGCCCTCAGACAAGCCCACTAAAATTGGCCTGCCGCTGGCGTCTTTTTCCCGTCGAAGTATCCCCGACCGTCCTTTTAATTCCAAATTATAATAACCTTCTAAGCCAAAATAGCCCATATCTTGCCCGTAGTAATCTGCACCGACAAAACCCAGAAGTTGCGATGAAGAAGAGCCTTCAGGGTAGCTGCGCCGGGCTTCATCTTCAAAACCAATACCGTCTAATTTTAAAGCTTCGATTTTATCTTTAATATCATCAGGGACTTTATGTTTAAGCGGGATCCAATTTAAATCAGCACGGGAAAGACGTTCCAGAATCATATCTTCAGTTTTTTTCTGAAAATCGGTGTCAATTAAACCATCTGGTACTATAAATGGAGCAAGCAACTTGGCTGCGGTTTTGGGAGGTATTTTTATGTCTAAGGGCGAAGCAAAAACTAAATATGCTTGTTCATTGCTAACCAACGGAAAACCGTCGCTGGCAAGAATTTTTCCTCTTTTGGCAGGTATTTCATATGAAGCCCAGTGTTGGTTTTCAGCTTCTTTGGTTAGCTTAGTTCCAGAGATGACTTGCCAATAAAATAAACGGGCACCGACAGTAATGGAAAAGACAAAAAAAAATATAAAAATTATATTTGTACGGAAGCCGCCAGCCATTTATTTTCTTAGGGCTACCGGCAACTGGGTAGAGAGGTGAACAACCCGGGTAGTCCTTACAAATCCTAATTGTTCTGCCTTTGAAGAAATTATTGATAAGCTTCCTGTTTGGTTGATTTGATCCATCAATAGATGGTTTTCCGCCTCAAGAAACTGAGCTTTGTTTTCAAATTGACGAATTTTTTCTCCGTCCGTTGAAAGCCAATAAAAGGTTAGGAGTTTTATCATCGCCAAAAATAGGATCGACATCCCGATAAAATGAAGGATATTAAATTTGTTTTTTGGTTTTATTTTTGTCATATTTTTTGTGCGACTCTAAGACGCGCGCTCCGACTGCGTGGGTTTTCTGAAACCTCTTGGGCGGTGGGTCGTATTAGGTCCTTATTAATTATCGTTAAGACTCTTTGTTTTTCGTTATCTTTCATAAAATTTTTAACAATTTTGTCTTCCCCCGAGTGGAAACTAATTACCAATAAGCGGCCTTTTGTTTGCAAAAGACTAATCGCTTGAGGTAGGGCAATTTTTAAATTGTTAAGTTCATCATTGACGGCTATTCTTAAAGCCTGAAAACAGCGAGTCGCCGGATGTATATGATCAAACTTAACTTGTCTTGGACAAGCAGTTAATATAATCTTGACCAATTGATTCGTTGTTATTATTTGACCTAATTCACGGGCGCGGCAAATAGCTTTAGCAATTCGCCGAGAATAGATTTCTTCACCAAGCTTGCAAAAAAGTTCATTTAATTCTCCTTCGTTTAAGCCGTTTACTAAATCAGCGGCGGTTACCTTTAGATCGGGGCTCATCCTCATATCTAGAGGGCCTTCTAGGTTGAAAGAAAAGCCTCTTGCCGGCATTTCAAGTTGATGACTAGAAACACCCAAGTCAAAGAGTATACCGGATACGTTGTTAATCCCCCGCTCTTTGGCTAATTTTTCTAATTGGTCAAAGTTCCCTAAAGCCAGCTGCCAGGAAGCATTAGGGCAGGCTGTGGTTAAACGCCTCCGGGCAGCAACAAGTGCTTCAGGGTCTTGATCTATACCGATAACTTTTCCGCCGTGTTTTAAAATTGCTTCTGAGTGTCCACCGCCACCCGTCGTGGCATCGATATACCACATACCTGGCTGGACATTCAGATTGGTAATTACTTCATTTAAAAGTACTGGTACATGATAGTCGGCCATCAATTAGAACTACTCAGATGTTGTCTGTATTCAGACCACATTTTCGTACCCCAAATTTCAAAATGGTCGCCAGCTCCAATAATAACGAGCTGATTATCAATGCCGGCATATTCCAACATTTGCTCAGGAATGATGAAGCGCCCCTGTGAATCGAGCGTAATCACCATGGCCTCCATACACATTTTCCGGCGTAGATCACGACCCTCCTGGTCGGAAAATAAAGGTCGTGATAATTCAGGTTGGACAATTTGTTCCCAGTTTTTTTCATTAAAACCAAAAATACATTTCTCAAAGCCGATAGTTAAAACCATGCGCTCCCCTATTAGTTCACTTCTTACTTTTTTGGGTAAGGCGATCCGGCCTTTACCGATTAAATTTGGTTCGTATGTTCCTAGGAACATCAAATTTCTCCAACTTTCACCATTTTTCTACTTATGTATCCATTTTGTAACAAAAATATCCACTATGTCAATAGGGAAATGATAAGAAAAGGGAAAGAAAACAGGTGTGGTTAACTAATTTTTATTGAGAGGTTTTGACAAATGTACCCAGAGATGTGGCGGTACCGTCAGAAAGTGCTGTCCAGGCCTTGCCGTCCCACTGTTGCAAGACACCATCGCCGCTTAAGGTGATTTTGGCTGATTTGACAATGACAGAATCGGAAGCAAAAACGCCGTAAGGATCGGAGCCGGGTTTAGCTTGAAGTTGTGAAGGAAGTCCAACAGTATTCATGGTTACAAAAAATGAAGGTTTGGGTAATTTAGCCTCGAGCTTAAAAATGTTATCCGGTTGCATGTTGACATCAACTGAGGTTAGAGGAACATTGCCGGTTTGGAGGTGAAATCCGGATACGAATTTACGAATACCATCAGGATATTCAATGCGTAAAGTCAAGGAGCCAACGGAAACATTTTCATCATATTTACAAGTATTTTTGGAACAGCTCCCGAGTAAGACCTTGTGGGTAGCGGCAGAAGCACTATTATTATCAATTATGCCGATGGCGCCCCGAGATAAATCGCCGGCAAGATAAACTAATTCATATTCAATTTTATTGGCATCGCGCAGATTATCAACCATAATTGTTAACTCTTTACCATCCGCGCGAGGAATCAAAGATACATAAGGCCGGGCTTCCAAGGGTGTATCGGTAATAACTTGTTTTTTGGAAGTCGGAGTGGGTTGTTCATTGGTGACTGGTTGGGTTTTTTTGCCCTTAAGCAGAATAACACCGCCAACAAATAATACGATAATCAGAAGGGTGATTCCGGAAATTAGGGCAAGTCTTTTCATTAGTGCAACCCCTTATCAATATACTCTATTACTTTATCCAGGGCAACCCGCTCCTGTTTCATACTGTCCCGGTCTCTGATGGTCACGGTGCCGTCTTGGAGGCTTTGGAAGTCAACTGTAAGACACCAGGGTGTCCCGATTTCATCCTGGGCGTAATAGCGCTTCCCAATGTTGCCCCGCTCGTCATAAGCGGTACTGAAATTTTGCCGTAAGCTGGCATAAATTTCCTTGGCCTTGGCAACCAGCTCGGGCTTGTTTTTGAGTAAAGGGAAAACAGCCAGTTGGTAAGGGGCAATCCGGGGGTTTAACTGTAAAACAATCCGGTTTTCCTCTTCTTGGTAGGCGTCAAAAAGTAAATACAAAAATGTCCGGTCAACACCGCCTGAGGTTTCAACAATATTGGGAAGATATTTTTCACCGGTTTCAGGGTCAGTATAAGTAAAGTCTTTGCCGGCAAATTTACCGTGTTGGGTCAAATCATAATCGCTGCGCCAGTGGATACCCTCCCATTCAGACCAGCCCCAAGGGGCTTCGTATTGGATGTCAAATGCTTTTTTGGCATAAAAGGCTAGTTTATCGGCCGGATGCTGGTAAAAGCGGATTTTATCTTTCTTGTTGATTAAATTCTTGTAAAAATCCATCCGTCCCTCTTTCCAGTATTCAAACCACTTCTCCATTTCTTCCGGTTTGGTAAACCACTGTAAATCCCATTGCTCAAACTCGCGCAGGCGGAACAAAAATTGCTTTGAAGTAATCTCGTTACGAAAGGCCTTCCCAATTTGGCAAATACCAAAGGGAAACTTTAAATGCATCGATTGTAAAACGTTTTCATAATCAAGATAAATAGTTTGACAAGCTTCACCGCGTAAATAAACGGTCTTTTTGTCACCTTCAACCACCCCGACTTGGGCTTCAACGAGGATACTGAAATTTTTGGGCTCGGTTAGCTTGCCCTCACATTCAGGACATTTGTGGATTCCCTGTTCTTCAAGCTTTTCCATAGAAAAACGTTTGTGACAACTTTTGCATTCAACAAGGGGTTCTTTAAAATTTTGGATGTGGCCTGAGGCCTCCCAAACGCGGGGGTGAGTAATGATGTCACCGTCAATTTCATAGACATTGTCGTGTTCTGCCATCCACTTGCGCCAGATATTCTTGATGTTATTTTTCATCAAGGTTCCCAATGGACCATAATCGTAGAATCCCTGAAGTCCGCCATAAATTTCGGAATTGGGGAAAACAAAACCACGCCTTTTACACAGACTCACAATTTTTTCTAAATCAACATCTGCCATAGTACTCCTATTAAACTAAAAAAACCGTCCATTGTCTAGTTTTGACGCTGGGACGGTCCTTCGACTACACTCAGGATACCGCGGTTCCACCCTGCTTCCCCCGCCGCTGCGAGATATGCCCTTATCCTCACTGCCACAAAAACAATATAGCAGATTAAGTTTGTTTTATCAAATCAGCCTTGTCGTTTGGTGAGGTTTTATTTAAGTGTTTGTAGCCACATTTGGTACAGCGATATAGGATTTTCCATTCGCCGTGTTTTTTGTCTAAGCCGATGGGCTCCATTAGGCCGCCGCAGTCAGAAGCGCGGTCGCCGGGGTTGATGTCGACGTGTTTGCTCCATAAGCAATTTGGGCAATGGTCGGTATAGCCATCCCCTTTTACTTTCGCGCCGCAAACTTCGCAAGTAAAATCTTCTATTTTTTTGCTAAAATTTTTCATAACCTTGATGATTAACCTCCCCTAACCCCTCCTTAATAAGGAGGGGGACGAGGATTATGAAGAAAGTTAATTTCACATTATTTAGCATACAAGTCACGTAGTATTTTTGGGCTGGTGATTTTTTTCTCGATGATAGATTCGATATAAGGACGTAGGCTGTCGGGGGATTTTTTGAGATTTTCGGGAACACCAAAGCCAAGTTGTTCCAGTAGTCTTTGTTCGAAGCTGCGGACCTGGACTTTGGCATTAAGTTTGCCAATGTTTCCCAGTGAGGCAGTTATTAGTTCATATACTTCGAGATTAGCTTGTTCTTCGGGGGTAAGTTTGTCTATTAGCTCGCAAAAATAATAGGCTAGGGTCACTTTTTTAAGATCGTTGCGCCAATATTTATAGGTATCTTCGACTACCGCTTCGGTAATCAAATCTAAGTTGTGGCCTTTTACCAAGTTAATAATTACCCGATTGAATAGCTCTAAGTTACCACCCTTGCGACTAGTTGGACGGCGAATCCCCTTGGCAACGACTTTGATTTTACCGTAATGTTTTGAATAAATAACAAGCAGCTTATCCGCTTCACCGTAATTGGTCCTACGCAAGATCACCCCTTCAGTCTTATATGTCCGCTGCATCAAAGCTTGATTTCTTTATCAGTTGTGAGAGCAAAGTCAGTCTCTTTACTATTGTAGTTAATCGTATAGCCATTGTCGTATGTTCCGGGTTGTTTTTGAATTAGTAATTTATACTCCTGGCCTTTTTGAATTTTAAAGGGTAATTTGTAGGTAAACGTGAGCTGCGCTTTGCCTTCAGGCCGTAAGGGGGATTGTTTACCGTAATAAGCCTCAAAAACTGTTTTACCCAAGTCTTCACTAGTGGTTACCTCAACCTCGGAGCCGGTGGAGCTAACCAATTGGCTTCCCTTGGGAACATAAAGACGTACCCAGTCTTTATATAAACCGTTTAGGCATAATTGTCCGGCTTCGAGATTACAATTTGAAGGCGGCGCTGGATTCCGATAATCAATCGTAATCGTCTTGGTCACCTCTCCGTTTGCGTCAACTTTAATATCTTGCACTACGTTTTGTTTGATATACATATTTGACTTGGCACCTCCGAAATTGGTGTCATTGAGATGGAAATAGTCCCCTTCGTAATCTTGAATCCGGCCAGAAGCGTTGAGGGTTTCTGTTGCCTTTTGAATTTCCGGATCAAAGAAATACATTAACAAATGTTTTTCCTGAACAGCGGTAAAAAAGGTGTTAAAAAATTCCGGCCATTTTTTCTTCGGCGATTGCATCACGTTCATTAAAATTGACTGCATCAATGGTCCAAGCATTGCCTTACGGTCAGTTTTAATGGTAGAAACAGGTTTGTCGGCTTGTAGCTCAAGTTCATAAAAAACTTGAGGGCAATTGCAACGCTTGTCATTTTCTGCTGAAAAGTTGCCCCAATCGGAAACGCCGATCGGACCAAGAATCCGGAGTAAATCAACCAAAACCTTAGTATCAATTGCAATAACGCCGTTTAAGGTGCCCCGATCCTGAACTTTACCGTAGTTTTCTAAGAAAGTGTCCATAGAAACCTTAAAATCCGGCGAGAGGTTCATGTCCCGTAAATGCCAGGAAAAAACATTATCTAAATATTTGGTTATCGGTGCCGGAGCTTTGAGTTTGTCTCCAAACTTAGCATCTAAGCTATAAATATCGTACGAACCGAGCGGCTTAAAGTTTCCGTTGTTGACAGAAAGGACGGCATATGCCGTTAAAAAGCCGCCGGTTGGCCGCAACTCAGCGTCGTTTTGAAATAAAAGTAGATAGCGTTTTTCACTCGGGATTCCCATTAGGGGACGTAAAAAACTAATTGCGGGTTTAATTTCGGACAGGGTACCCGCAAGACTACTAACTAAGGTTTTTAGCTCCTGGACTTTAGCACGAACGGGCTTGCCTTGGACCGTGGCCGGGTAACGGCTGGCATCAATTTTATCAACTTCGGTTTTGGCTTGATTAAGTTTCTCGTTAATTTTGTCAAGGTTGGGTTCGATTTTTTCCAGAGTATCTAAGGCAACGGTTAAGCGTTTTTCGGCGGTCATTTCGCCAAAAGCACCACCTTTTCCTTGAAAGCCGAGAATGTCTGCGTATGGTTGAATTGATTCAATCCCGATCGCGGCAGCGTCTGCAAGAGCATGGCCGGCAGATATGGCACTTAATCCATCTTGGTAATATTTGTTAACAAAAGGTACCTTGCCCACCCAAGCCAGTTTTTGGTAGTCGATCTTAAGGGTGCTAAGTTTTTCTTTAGTTGAAACAACCTTCGATTCTGCCTCGTTTAAATTTTGGCCCTGTAAGGCTGAGGAGATGCTATTAGCCTCTATTTGTATGAAGATTAAATCGTTTTTTAATTGCAGGGCCGGTTTGACAAAGAAGAAGAAGAGCAAAACGCCAAGAATAATGATGATCGCGGGTACAAGAATCAGAAGTTTCTTCATGTGTTTATGATTATACAACATCTAATTTTATAAAGCACCCAGCCCAGAAAACATGACCCAGGGCGTTTTCAGTATAATGACAATGTCCTCGAGAATTGACTTTTGATCGGCGTAGGCAGCGTCCATAGCTACCCGTTTGTCAAAATTAACAGCACTGCGACCACCTACTTGCCAATAGCCGGTAATTCCGGGCTTAACGGTGAGAAGCTTATGAACGTGTTTTTCAGACCCAGGATAGACCTTTTGTTGTTCTTCTAATTCATCTTCGTAGTAAGCCCTTGGGCCAACTAAACTCATATCACCTATAATTACATTTATTACTTGCGGTAATTCGTCCAGGGAAAAACGGCGGAGCCATTTACCCACCCTGGTTATTCGAGGGTCGACTTTCAGTTTGTAAGAATTATTTTTATATTCTTCAAAAAGTTGTTTAAACTTTGGGTCTGTGCGTAAGAGTTGGTGGGCATTGGCAATCATTGAGCGATATTTATACATCCGAAATAATTTTCTATTTTTACCAACCCGGGGTGGAATATCGGCAAATACCGGACCAGGTGAATCTAATTTTATTAATATTGGAGCGACAACGAATACGGGGGAAAATAATATTAGCAAAATAACGCCTAAAACAAGATCTAATAGTCTTTTGGTTGCGTTATAAAACATACGCTCTTTAAAGATACTCCGTTTTGCCTTTGCTTTTCAAGTCTTCAACGACCTTTTTAACGTCTTGAGCCCGATCATTTTGACAAATTAAAATTGCGTTTTCAGTTTCAACAACAATAATATCTTTTAACCCAATGGTTGCAATAAGTTTTGATTGGCTTTCAACTAGGCAATTATTACAGTCTAAGCTAAAGCACTCTCCTTTTTCAGTAAAAGATTTAAGAATATTCCCTTGTGTGTCTTTTTCTTTTAAGTCATAAACCACTTTCCAGTCACCGACATCACTCCAAGAAAAAGTCGCCGGGACTAAAACCAGATTCGAGGCTTTTTCGGAAATTGCATAATCGATAGAAATGTTTTCCACTTGATCATAAGATTCCCGTAGGATGTCCTCCTCGTTAGAAGAACCCAAGGATTCATAAATCTTCTTTATGTGTTGAAAAATATCAGGAGCTAATTTTTGAAAAGCATTCCAAATAGTTTGTGCTGCCCAAACATACAAATTGGCATTCCAGTAATAGTTTCCCTTTAGAATAAAGTCTTTTGCTGTTTCAAGGTCTGGCTTTTCTTTAAATGACCGCACCTTGTAAACTTCCTGCTCAATTTTATGAATTCGTTCGTCAGCCTGAATATAACCTAAGCCTGTATGGGGAAAGGAGGGAGTGATCCCGACTGTAACGATATATTCGCCGGAAGCCGCCGCGTTAACAGCAGTTAACATCTCGGTCGTAAAAAGATCGTAGTTATTAATAGCTCCATCAGAAGCCAAATTAACAATAATTGCCTGGGGGTCTTTTTTGTATATATAAGCCGCACCAACACCCATTGCCATTGT
>Ga0172379_10009319_pt1 | contig 12146 bp, 12 predicted proteins | sample GrowelOW334metaG_FD_119756 | JGI IMG/M metagenome (GOLD analysis project Ga0172379, IMG submission 119756) | Groundwater microbial communities from an aquifer near a municipal landfill in Southern Ontario, Canada - Groundwater well OW334 metaG | ecosystem: Environmental > Aquatic > Deep... | reverse complement strand
TTGCTTGATGCTCGCCGCGACGAGGGTGCGTTCCGAATTCGTCAGTAAGCCGGTCAGTTGACCTTCCATCTTAGTCAGTTCAGCCAGGACTACGGTTGCGTTCGGATTACTGGATTTCAGATTGCTGCGAATCGCCGTGACGCTCGTGCGAATGCTCGCTGCCGCCGTCGTGTTGTCGTTCTTCACCGCAGCCTCAATTTTCTCCAGCTCTTTTTCGATCAAGCCGCCCTGAGTCGTGTCCGCTCCGGCAGAAGTACCCACGATGCTGCGAATTTGCTTGATGCTCGCCGCGACGAGGGTGCGTTCCGAATTCGTCAGTAAGCCGGTCAGTTGACCTTCCATCTTAGTCAGTTCAGCCAGGACCACGGTTGCATTCGGATTACTGGATTTCAGATTGCTGCGAATCGCCGTGACATTCGTGCGAATGCTCGCTGCCGCCGTCGTGTTGTCACCTTTTATTGCAGTCTCGATTTTATCCAGCTCAGTTTCGATCAAGCCGCCCTGAGTCGTGTCCGCTCCAGCAGAAGTACCCACGATATTGCGAATTTGCTTGATGCTTGCGGTGACGAGAGTGCGCTCCGAATTCGTCAACAAGCCGGGAACTTGACCATCCATTTTCGTTAGTTCAGCTAGGATCACAGCCGCACTCGGACTGCTGGATTTCAGATTGCTGCGAATCGCCGTGACATTCGTGCGAATGCTCGCTGCCGCCGTCGTGTTGTCACCTTTCACCGCAGCCTCGATTTTCTCCAGCTCAGTTTCAATCAAGCCTGATTGGGTGGCATTTATGATAGTCGTAGTGTTCGTCACTGCCGAAGTACCGACGATACTGCGAATTTGCTTGATGCTCGCCGCGACGAGCGTGCGTTCCGAATTCGTCAGTAGTCCGGTCAGCTGACCTTCCATCTTGGTCAGTTCAGCCAGGACCACGGTTGCATTCGGATTACTGGATTTCAGGTTGCTGCGAATCGCCGTGACATTCGTTCGAATACTCGCTGCCGCCGTCGTGTTGTCGTTCTTCACCGCAGCCTCGATTTTCTCCAGCTCAGTTTCGATCAAGCCTGATTGGGTGGCATTTATGATAGTCGTTCCTTCTGGGCTCAAATTCCACGGATTCCAGGGACTAGTCGTATCATCTGATTCAGAACTCCAAGGGTCCCAGGGCTCAGTCGTTGTTGAGATTACTTCTCCATTTTGATTCAAATGCCAAGGATCCCAAGGATTAGTCGTCTCATCCGAGTCCGAATTCCAAGGGTCCCAGGGCTCAATGGCTCCACCAGATTGGCTTGGGCTCACTAAGAGAAATGGCTCAATCGCATTTTTAATTGAGTCAACTACAACCGCAATCGAACCCTTCGGAAATAAAGACTGATTTTCTCGTTCGCGGAGCACGATCTCGCCGCTCAGGCGCTGTAAGTCATTCCTTAAATTTTTTAGACCGGTTAGTCGGAGATCGAGATTATCCTGACAATTTGCACTTTCAACATATTGATCATAGGCGCCACCATTTTCTTTACCGATTGCTGTGAAATAATTGTTGCGTGCAGTCCGGACATTTTCCGCTTCGACCTGAATTTGTCCAAGTGCGCTAATCGTCGGTGAAAAATCGTCCGCACGCACACGGTTTTTTGCTCCGCCGCTGATGAAAATTAATGCCGCCAGGATTGTAAATCCGAGAGCAGAGAGTAGTTTTTTATTAGTGCGAAATTTATTTTTAAATTGCATAATTTAAAAAGTGTTGCGGACTGATGTCCAAAATCCAAAAATTATTTCGGCTTGCACGCGTTTGATTGCTGAAGCCGCTGCAGCAGCAGCATCAGCGAGTGCTTGTTCCGCAGCAGATTTTTCTGCTGCAGCGTGCATCGCAGCGATTTCTAGCTCGGATTGCAGGCCTGCCTGCAATGTGACTTTGCGAGCGCTTAAATCTTTGAGTGCAAGTTCATAAAGTAATTTTTGGGTCGTGGAGCTGGTAATTTTTGTCAGCAAAACATTCTTTTTGTCGTATAGTTCTTGGGTGCACCAACCGAGGCCTTCGTTCGCCTGAAAATTTTCTGCGTCGGTATGACCGATTTCGAGCGCGATGATGTCTTTTTCGAGCACTTTCAGTGTGTCCTGAATGTCAATTTGCAATCTGCCGAGTTCGATGATTGCGGAGGTAATTTTTTCTTCCGAGTCATTCGAATTTTGTAAATATTTTTGGCAAACACTCGCATCTCTCGCTTGGACGCACTTAGCGTAATCAGTCTTATTTTTGGTTGCACGATCTTGGTTCTTGAAAATATCTTGCATTATTTTTTTGACATAAGTTATGGCTGAATCGCGCTTGCCTTTATCCGTCACGACAGAATATTCGTTTTCGACATTTGTGCGGGTGCCAAAAAGTAGCGTGCTGGTTTTAAATTCTTTTTCACATGCGCGTGCGGTACTCAGTGCGTCTTCTGCCGCTTGGCAGCTGGTTCCGCTGGCGCAAAAAAGCAGGTCATCCTCTTTTTGGGCGAGTTCAGTTGTGAATTCTTGCAGCGAGCGTTCATAGCTTGTTTTTAATATTGTGAAGTTTTTTTCAAGCTGCCAAATTTTATTTTCATTAGCATAGGCCTGGTCTTCGGCGGCACAGCTCCCCTCTCCGCAAAAATTGAGATTTTCAATTAGCTCAGGAAATTCGCGCGAGAGCTCAGCCATTTGTTTCGTCAATTTGTGAAAATTTGTGTTGAGTTCAATTGCAGCGCAAGTTGAGTTTATTTCGTTGTTGGCATCGAGGATGTCGCTGCTCAATTTTTTTCCGACCAAAAATACCCCGCTGACACATATTCCAAATACGATTAATCCCGCCGTGATGCGCGTGAGTTTGCGGCGAAACTGCCGCAGCGCGCGGGCGTTGTGCGGATTTTTGTTGGCAATCCGGCGGACGGTGAATCGTACCGCCGGACGCGAACGACGAAGTTTGTTGTTTGTTTTCGGGGGCATTTTGGCTAAAGAATTAACCCTGCACCTCCCGTTTTAAATTAAAACGAGAAGATGCGGGCGAGCACGCTGCCTGCGCGGTGTGCGCGGAACTGGCGCGGATTCGCATTGCGAATTGCGCGAACCGAGAAGTGAGCGCGTTTTGTGGTGCGAGTAGTTTTTGTTTTGAGCATTTTATGGGGGTTAATTTTTGATTTAAATTTTTTGTTCCCCACTCCCCCGATTTCTCGAGGACAAGTTTAGTAAGGACAAGTTTTAAATCTGGTAATTTTAGCACTTCTACTCTTTCTAATCAAACGAAGTTGCTTGACTGGACATCAGATTGATATTCCGATACTTGTTCCGGTTCCACCTTGTGAATCTGCGCCTGTGATTGTATGCACGATCGCGTAAGCCGAGACAGAGAGTATGACGCCGATGATTGCATTGAAAATAATTTTCTTAGCCTTACCGACGAGGTCGTCATTACCGAAATTCGCCACCCACATCGTTCCGGCGACGACGATGGAAATTACCGAGAAGATGCCGACGAAACTAGCGATGAAATTAGTCACACCTGAGAGCATATTCACGCCATTCAAAGCCGCGACACTACTTTGTCCGGTCTCTGGATCGACGATGAAGAAGAATTGCGTGACGACCAGATTCGAGAGCATGACGATGATGAGACCAGCGATGCTCCAGAGCAGAGTTGTCTTGTGCTTTTTAATAATCTCCTCATTGCCCATCGAGGCGATGATAGCCGTGCCCGAGTAGACCATGAAGAAGACTGCGATTGCGCCTACGAAGGTTTCGAAAAAGCGCACGATGCCGATAATCTGATTCGTCCCGACTAGTCCGAGTCGCGCTGCCGTTCGGCAGGCACTGATTCGCGCTGTCAGCTCCACCACCGTGATGCCGTAATTTCGGGCGAGTCCAGTCGAGCCGCCCATGGTGGAGACCGTCTCCGCCACATTCTCGATTTTTCTTAGGCCGTCCATTATGCCCCCAATCGAGCTGAAGCTGTTTTTCAGATCTCCGAGCGAAGCAATGTCATTGACCATGCCGCCGAGCGAGGAGTTGTTATTGAGCGTGTCGTTTTGCACATAATTCATGAATTCTACGCAAATCGGATCTGCGGCACCGGAGGTGCTATCAGGGTAAATAAAAGTAAAGATCATCGTATCGAGCAACAAAACCGTGACGAAGGCTGTCAGGATGTGCATCAGATATTTTTTCTCCTTCTCGATTTTTTCTTCGCTGCCGCCAGCCGTCACCATCTGCACGCCGGCAAAAACAATAAACAAAATTGCGGCCGAGCCGATGAGTGTTTTGAGGTAGCTGAAAATGATGCGCGCGTTAGCTTTGAAATAGAGCGAGATATTGCTGAACAGACTTGCCGTCGCGGTGGCATTGCCGGCTTCGTCCACCGTGACCAAGCTTTGCTGAGGACCATAACCGCCGCCTTCGAAAAAAGTGACGATGACTGAATCGACTGCAAAAATTAAAACAAGTGCGACGATGCTCCAGATTAAATTTTGCTTGCCTTTTTTGATGCTTTCCTCGCTTTGTGCCAGGACGATTTGAGTTGCGGCAATGATCATGAAGAGCACGGCTCCGCTGCCTGCGATGTATTTGAAATAATCTTTGACATTATAAAGAACAGCATTAATTGTTCCGCCAGTTCCGGCATCTGCAAATTCACCACCTTGATTCGTCAGGCTTGGGTTAGTCGCTTCACCGCTAAATCCAGTGATATTCTCGAACCCGGAACCCAGTACTGAGGCATCGGCCGCGAGGAGCTGTGAATTGAAATTCGCGCTCGTGAAATTGCTTTCGAAAAAAAATAAACTCGCCACACCGGCGACAGCTAGGAAAACCACGACCGCCAAGCGCCAAATTTTTTGGCGCGCAGCGCGGTAGAGGCGCGGCAAACGCGGATTGCGATTCGCGATGCGGCGAATCGTAAAAAGCGACGACTTTTTTTTAGTGGTCATTCTTAGATTGAAACTGAGATGCTAGTTGATTTTTCGCCACTCGTGAGAACAGTATTGACGAGCGCGTAGGCTGAGATGGTGACGACGAGTCCGAGACAAGCAGCGAGCAAAATCTTTTTGCCTTTTTCGACTTGCTCGGGATTCGCAAAAGCTGTCGAGATGTAGAGCGCGCCGACAATGAGCGCGAGCACAGCGAGCGCCGAGCTGAAAGTCAAAATGAAATTGGTGAACCCGCCGAGTTGCTTCGAAAAGCTGCCGATGGCAGTCATAGAATTAAAAATAATTTTGCCGCCACGATCCGGCATGAAGATATTCACGAAAGTCTCGGAGATCAAAACCGTCGAGAGACCCATGAAAATCCAAGTAATCATTTTGCGCTGTCGCGTGATGATTTCTTCATTGCCGCCAGCGGCGACCATTTTGAATCCGGCAAGGAAAAGCATGAGCACGGCAGTCGCTCCGATGAAGGTTTGGAAATATTTCACATAATTCAAAGCCACGATGCGCGCCTGCGATTGTCCGGATTCCAAAATCGCCTGCAATTGATTGACTGCTAGTGCCCCGCTGCCGATCTGCGCCTCGACGGTATCAGTGGGCGCAAAAACTTTGTCGACCAAAACCGCGCTGGCACCGACGATGAACAGCGCGATGGCTCCCCACGCGATTGTCTTGCGTGCATTTTTGACAGTCTCTTCGCTGTCGACACCACCCACCATTTTGAAAACAGCTACGCCCATCGTGACGAGTGCGACTCCGCCGAGAATATATTCGATGAGGTGTGCTGCGGAGCGCAGAGTGAAGCCGACGATTTTGGCTGACAAAAATATCGTGTCGGGATTGGTGAGCAGGTCGATTTTGTCACCGCGCAAAAGCATAAACGCGTCCGAGAGCGGTTTGGCGATTGCCAAAATCATAAAGCCGACAAAAGCCCACAGCATGCGCTCGCTGAATTTTTTCGAGGCATCCTGTTTGTCGCCGGCAGTCAAAAAATTGATAACATACAGGCTGAGAAAAATTCCGAAGACACCAGCCATGATGTAGCTCATAATGCTTAAAATCTTTTTAATTAAGCTGTCTTTGAAAAGGTTGTTGATTAGTGCTTGGTTGTTTGTCCACGCATTAGTATCCAAAGTAAGTATGCTATTCGGCGCGTCCGTGGGATCGAGTGTGAGCGAGGAGTTAGCCGTGAGTAGTTCTGCGCTGATTGTTTTGTCATTCAACAAAAAGGCTTTCAGTTGCGCGCTGCCTTCACCGAGATTCGCGAAGACAAAACCGCCAATGACGAAGACCAGCGTGAGCGCGAAAAGTGTTTCCTGAAAATGGTGCAGATTTCGCGAGAAAAATCGGTGAATTTTGCTTTTTATTTTGCCCAATTTTTAGTTTTTAAATCTTTTAATTTTAGCAAAAAAAGACTCAAAAAGCAATTAGTTTAGGTATTTCGTGCTACCGCGAAACTAAATTTTGCGTCCACCGCGGCGTTTGCGGTTCGCCTCGACGCCTTTCTTTTTCGCGGGATTCAATTTGTAAAGCGCCCGACCGACTCGTTCGAACCATGGTGTTTTCTGTAGATTCAGCGAAATCGTGCCTTTCTTGACTTGGCGCTGTTTCAAAACTCCACGGATGATTTCTTCTTTTGAGAGCGGCGATTTCTTCGCGAGGATGTCTTCGATGATGTCGGCGACAGTCCCCTCGGAATAACCCCACTCACGGAGCGCGTAGAGTCCGCGACCGATCAAGACGAAATTGTCATCGCGAATGAGTTCATTGTGAACGGCTTGGACAGTCACGACTTTTTTGTCGAAACCGTGCTCAGCGATTTTGTTCGCGATTTCCACGAAGTGAATCGGCTTTTCCAGCTCGCGCATCACGATGAGCGCTTTGTCTCGGAGGCTACGCGGATTGATGTGACGCCAGCTCATGAGTCCCCAACCTTCTGCTGTTTTCTTCAGGCGTGGTTCGAGTGCGAGTGTCGCGGCGATGGCTTCAGCTTTGAAATTTTTACCGGAATTGGCGAGTGCCGCGCGCACCATATTCACGAGGCGTTCTTCATCGACGAGATCTTTTTGTTTGCCGAGGACATTCACAGCTTTGTCTGCGATGGCAGTGATATCGTTGATGGCGATTCTTTTGGCGCGCCAAAATGGCTTGAGACTGCTCGTGCGCTCTTGCGCGACTTCTTCGTCGACCGCGAGCGAGAGGCGGATGATATTGCCGTCGATTTGATTGACGGAATGAATCGTATTCAGCACTTCTGAAACCAATTTTTCTTCGAGGCAGATGCCACCATTTTTTTCGAGAATTTGTTTGGCGATCTCATTGATCTGTTGGAACTTCGTGTTCGTAATCGTCCGGCGCAATTTCTGCAGCGCGATGGATTCGATCTGGCGGATGCGCTCGCGCGTGACATCGAAGTGCTGACCGATTTTTTCGAGCGTCTGGCGCTCGCTGCCGATCAAGGCAAAACGCCGCTTCACGACCTCTTGTTCTTTCTTGGAGAGCACCATGAAAAATTCGTCGAGAACTTCTGTGAGATCGAGTGAAGGGCTGGCGGCGTTCATTTTTGAGAAAGTTAAATTTTTAACGGGGAAGATATTAAGTCGAGTTGCACTAATCGTCAAACCACTTCCCGAAGCTAAATCCTGATTATTTTCACAAAAGAATTATATTTTGTCAAATACCCTCTGAGACATTTTTTTGCTCGTCTCAGGGTTTGTTAAAATTCCTGCGATGACCAAAATTCGCACCGCCGTCCTGCCTGTCGCCGGCTTCGGCACGCGCTTCCTCCCCGCGTCTAAAGCTGTCCCGAAAGAGCTTTTGCCGATCGTCGATCGTCCACTGCTCCAGATCATCGTCGAGGAAATCGTCGCCGCCGGTATTGAAAAAATCGTCTTCGTCGTGAGTGAAGGTAAAGAAGCCATCAAAAATCATTTCTCGTCCTCGCCTGCGCTCGAAGAAAAATTAGCGCAAAAAGGCGATGTCAAATTACTGGCGGAAATTCAAAAAATTTCGCAGCTCGCAGAATTCTCGTTTGTCACGCAGCACGAGATGCTCGGCGACGGACACGCGATTTTGCAGGCGCGTGAGCAAATTTCCGACGAAAATTTTCTCGTGATTTTCGGCGACGATCTCATTTTCGGCGAGCCGACGCTGCAGCTCCTCGCCGCCTTCGAGTCGAAAAATTCTGCGATTGTCGGACTCCAAAAAGTGCCGCTCAGCGATGTCCACAAATTCGGCATCGTCGCGCTCGACCAGCATTCTGCGATTCAAAAATTCGTCGAAAAACCCGCGCCGCTTGATGCGCCGAGTGAGCTGGCAATCGTCGGGAAATATGTCGTGCCGCACAAAATTTTCGACATCCTCGCGCAAAATCCGGGTGCGAGTGGCGAGATTCGGCTGATCGACGCGCTCACAATTTTGCAAAAAACCGAGCCAATTTTCGGCGAGATTTTGGCGGGGCAGCGTTTCGACTGCGGGCAAAAGGAAGGCTGGTTGGCAGCGAATATTTTCGCGCTGCGTCAGGATGCCGAAATTGCGAAAATCCTGGAGGAGAACTAAAATCCCGCGAGTTTATGGATGACGACAAAATTGACGAACTTCTCGACCAAGCCGACGAGCTCAAATTCAACGAGCAGTACGAGGACGCGATCAAAATTTGCGAAGAGATTCTCGCCGACGCGCCGGACTGCGTCGAGGCTTACGAGGAAATCGGCGACAATTTCATTTCGCTGAATCGACTCGACAAAGCTGAGAAGGCTTTGCGCAAGGCGATTGAGCTCGATCCGAAATCCGCGAATGCGTCCTACTTGCTCGGCTTTCTTTTTTCTTGCCGGCGTGACTGGGAGGAGTCGCTGCGTTTTCTCGAGCGGGCGGACGAATTCAAACCTAATCATCCTGAGATTCTCCGCTGCCTCGGCTGGGGGCTCGCGATGGCAGGCAGTCCTGACAAGGGCATCATTTTGCTTGAACGCGCGCGAGCGCTCTCGCCCGACGACACTTACATTTTGACTGACCTCGGGGTCTGCTATTTGAATGCCAAAAATATCGACAAAGCCCTGCCGATTTTTCGCCGCGTTTTGGAAATTGATCCGGACAATGTGAAGGCCCGCGACTGTCTCGTCATCGTCGAAGAGTACGCCGCCGGTGCGAAGAAGCTAAAGAGAAAATAGTTTTCACTCTTCTAAGTCATCCCAACAACAACGACAAGTGTTTTTGATTAAGCGTGCTGCTTCTTCATTAAAACCAAATTCCTGAATTGCAAATCTGGTTGTCATTGCAATTCCTTTTTCAGTTAAAAGCCTAATTTGGTTTAGTCTATCGAATAGATGAATAAAAATTGCTGCGCCCTGGACTGCTTCTAGGTTTCGTAATGCCGCCTTTTCGAGGTCAGCATCGTATTTGCGAAAACCCTGTTCTGTCTCTGAGTTTGCATCTTCATCTTCTAGCTCAGTCTCTTTTGCGGAGCGATAAAAAATATCTTCGCCGTTTTCCACTCTTGCAAGTAAAACACCTGCGATTCTAGTACGAATTACAGTTATGTCATTCGGAGGTATTACTTCTTTTATCAGTTCCATTTTCAAATTTAAGGTTGGCAATTGTCGCAAACAAAAAATCAGATTGCAAGTAAAATAGCCCAAAGCAAGTATGAAAATTCTTAAAATCGATTCGACTAATTTTAAAGCTGCGATTGCCGAGGCGGTCGTGATTTTGCGCGCGGGTGGAATCGTCGCGCATCCGACGGACACGGTCTGGGGCTTGGCGGCTGATTCCGAAAATCCCAAAGCTATTGCCAAAATTCACGCACTCAAAAAATCCAATCCGGCGAAGCCGCTGCTCCTGAATTTGCCGTCGAAAAGTTATTTGAATCGTCTCGGCGCGAAGCTGTGCCAGGCGCACTTGCTGACGAAAAAATTCTGGCCGGGTAATCTAAGTCTGCTCGTGCGTTCCAAAAAAAATCCAGCCGAGAAGATCGGCGTGCGACTCCCCGACCACGCGATTTCGCGTGCACTCGCACGCAAATTCGGTGCGCCACTCGTCACGACTTCGGCGAATTTGACCGGCAAAAAAGTCGCGAGTGATGCGGCGGCAGTGGCGCGAATTTTTCCTACGCTTGATCTGATTCTCGACGACGGTTCGCTTTCTAGAAATCTCGCCTCGACACTGGTCGATGTTTCAGCGGGAGAAATTCAGCTCGTGCGCGCGGGTGCGCTCGACTTCAAAAAAATTTTACAAACGCAATCGCGCCAGTCGTAAGTCCCGCCACCAAAATTCCCGAAATCAAGACTCCGAGCGAAATCAGGAAAATCGCCCATTTTTTCTCAACGCCGAAAAGCCACGCGAGCAGTACTCCTGTCCACGCGCCCGAGCCGGGCAGTGGGATGGCGACGAAGGTGGCGAGAAAAACCTTCTCGAAGCGGACGAAATTTTTGGAATGTTTCGCGCGCGTTTTGGCGAAGATTTTTTGCAAAATGCGATCCGCCCACGGCCAGTATTTTTTGGCGAACCAATTGACGAGCGGGAGTAAATAAATCAGCAAGACTGAGACGAAGATATTGCCCGCGACCGAGAAGAAAAGCGCTTCGGCAAGTGAAAGCTGTCCAATCGTCAGCGCCCACGGCAGCGCGCCGCGCAGCTCGAAAATCGGCGTCATGGCGAAGAGAAAAGTCGTGATTTGGGGCGGCAGCATTGTCGAATTTTAGCAGAGAAAATTAAGGCAAATTCGCGAACCGCGACTTGACAAAAGAGTTTTTAAAAGTAAAATCCGCGACATGAATTTTATGCCACCATTGTCGTCGGACAGAGAGGATGATTTGTTGGCTATGGCTACTTTAGAAGATGCTGGGTTGTTTGAGGACAGGCAGACAGGAACAACGAATCCATTGTATTTGCCAGTCAAATTAACTGACTCACCATTATCGTTATCGCCGGAGGATTTTTATGCTGCAACCAAAAAATCTGTTGCGAAATTGTTTCGAACAAAAGTTAAAGAGCTGATTGGAGATATGGCAGCCTATCCTGAGTTGCGCGGAGTTTTTGCTGCTTTGATTGCAAAATCTCTCGGGGCTAGTGTTGCAGGTGAGAGTCTCAGGGTTTGTTCTGGTTGTAAAAATATTGTCGTAGTAGAAGAAGATGGTTCGGAAAAACACTTAAGTTTAGATACAATACTTGATAAATTTGGAGTTAAGAGTTCGCATGGAATTTGCACTGACTGTTTTTCTAAGCTTTATCCAGACCTGGATTTACCTCAAATTTCCAGTGAAAAGAAGGACTAATTTGAGTGCTAAAATTTCGGCGTGAATTTTCACGCGCCTGTTCTCCCTGCCGAAACGCTTGAATTACTCGCTCCGCACGGTGGCGAGCTTTTTGTCGATGGTACGCTCGGGCTTGGCGGTCACGCGAAATTAATTCTCCAAAAAATTTCACCCAAAGGAAAGCTGATTGGGCTGGATGCGGACGAGCGCAATCTGCAGCTGGCGCGGGAGAATCTGGCGGATTTTCCGAATGCGGAGCTGCTGCACACCAATTTCCGCGAGCTGGACAAAATCGTCGCGCTGAATTCGCTCGATGGAATTTTGCTCGATCTCGGCGTTTCGTCGCCGCATTTCGACGATCCCGAGCGTGGTTTTTCTTTCAAAAAAAATGGACCACTCGATTTACGCTTCGACCAAAGCCAGTCGCTCACAGCGGCGGTTATTCTGAATAGCTTTCTGGAAGCTCAGATTGCTGACATTCTCCGCAATTTCGGCGAGATTGGGATTTCCCGGAAAATCGCGCACCAGATTTGCGTGGCGCGGCGACGGCAAAAATTTCAAACGACTGCCGACTTGGTCGCGCTGGTCGAAGTGAAAAGCTTGTTACCGCAAATTTTTCAGGCTTTGCGCATCGCGGTCAATGACGAATTGGGTGCGCTCGAAAACACTTTAAATTCTGCGCCAAAACTTCTAAAATCAGGCGGGCGAATTGCGGTGATTGCATTTCATTCGCTCGAAGATCGCCTCGTCAAAAATTTCTTCCGGGAACAAAAAAAGGCTGGCATACTCGAAATTCTGACGAAAAAGCCAATCGTGCCCTCGCCTGCTGAAGTTCAGGAAAATCCGCGTTCGCGTTCCGCCAAGCTACGCGCCGCGGAAAAAAGATCATAAGGATTATAAAGAGCTTTAAAGAGCAGTAAAGATAAAGAATCACAAATCCTTATAATCCCTAAAGCTCCTT
>Ga0172379_10009318_pt1 | contig 12147 bp, 7 predicted proteins | sample GrowelOW334metaG_FD_119756 | JGI IMG/M metagenome (GOLD analysis project Ga0172379, IMG submission 119756) | Groundwater microbial communities from an aquifer near a municipal landfill in Southern Ontario, Canada - Groundwater well OW334 metaG | ecosystem: Environmental > Aquatic > Deep... | reverse complement strand
TTGCAAAGCCTTCACTATTCTATGCGTTGATTCGTAAAAAACCACCGGGTATTGGCTAAGCGCTACTTCCTTAAAAAAAGTTTGCCGGCCTTTTTTGTGCGGCGGGAACCCCATAAACAAGTAGCGCTCGGCCGCTAAGCCGGCCACCGACAAAGCCGTCGTGACAGCCGATGGTCCGGGAATCGGCGTCAGGCGGATACCAGCCGCCGCGGCGGCGGCGGCTAACTTGCCGCCCGGATCCGAGATACCAGGCGTGCCGGCATCTGAAACGTAAGCCAGCGAATCGCCAGCCAATAAACGTTTGATTATATTTTCCAACACGGCCGGCTCAGAATGATGATGCCAGGCCAAGGTTGGTTTCTTTATGGCGTAATGGTTCAACAGCTTAGCTGTGACTCTGGTGTCTTCGCACACGACGGCTGACGCCTGCCGCAGAGTCTCCAGGGCGCGCGCTGAAATATCACCCAAATTACCAATCGGTGTGGCTACTAAATATAAAATGCCGGCCGTGACTTCAGACATCGCTGGCTGAGGACTCGCCGCCGTCTGGCTTATCGAGCTGCTGCGTTAGATGTTGATCAAAAACATCTGATAAAACAACTGCTATAGCCGTGGCTACCGGAATGGACATCAAAGCTCCCACCACACCCCCCAACTTGGCCCCTACCAAAACCACCACGATAGAAACTATAGGATTAAGTCCCACCGCTTTTTTCATAACCATGGGCACGATAAAATTATTTTCCAACTGTTGTATCAAAACATAAAGACCCAGCACAATCAAGGCTTGCACTGGCGATACCGCCAAAGCTATAAAAACTGCTGGTATACCACCCAAAACTGGCCCGATATAAGGTACTACTTCGGTTAAACCGGCCCACAAAGCCAGCACCAATATGTAATCCATTTGTACCAGTCCAAACCCTTTAAGCACCGCCAAACCAACGTAAGTCAGCAAACCTATAACCAACATCAGCAATAATTGGCCCCTTAGCCACAAACCAAGTTTGTGCTGGATCCTAGTCATTAGATCCCAAATATAGTCTTGGTGTTGACTAGGCGTAAGTGAACGAATAAATCTCTTCAACCCGGTTTCATCCACTACCAAATAATAAGTCATGACCAAAACCACCATAAACTGTAATAAACCGCCAAAAATACCGGCCACGGTGGAAAGAACCGAGGAGGTGGCTTGAGCTAGGCTGGCGCCCAGCGACTGCAGAGTTTGTTGCAAGGCGGCTGAAACACTGTCACCGGCGCCTGTTTCCCAACTATAAAAACCGGCCGCCAGTTTGCCGTAGTAATAAGGAAAACTATTGGCCAACTGCCCTAGTTGGGTAGCCAAAGCTGGCACCATCAAAATCAATACTAACGAAATTACAACAAACAACAAAAAATAAATAATCAACATGGCCAAACCGCGCGGCACCCGATTGCGCTGGAACCAATCCACCCAAGGGTCAAGCGCGGTAGAAAGTATAATAGCCACAAATACCAGGGCCAACACATCTAAAATCTGATAAACAAAATACAGCACCAGCGCCATCAAAACCACCTTAAGCAGCACGACAAAAGACACGTTGATATTGCGTAAAGAAGTATCTTGTGACATAGGCAGTAAAATAAATTTCTAAACTAACTTTGGGCTTAAAAAATTTTAAACTAACAACTTTTGCCAAGGCTTGACGTCGCGGAAGGGCCCGATAAGTGCCAGGGTGGCTTGGTTGGGTTGAAGAACTTGTTTGGCCACCGCTTTAAGATCAGCCACTGTTACTTTATTAAGACGTTGTAAATAAGCAGCCGGCGACTCCAGGCTCTGCTCCATAAACCATCGTTTACCGTACCACTCAGCTTGAGCCGCCGAGTCTTCCAAAGCTAAAGTCAGCCTACCTCTACTATACTCCTTTGCCAGTTTTAGTTCATCTTCCCCCACCCCGATTTTAACTACCTTAGCCAATTCTTCCCGAATAAGACGAATTGCCAAGGCCAAACGCTGCCTGTCTAGACCAGCCTGCACGGCCATTAAGCCGGTACCGCTATATACTTCCACTGCCGCTTGTATGGAATAACACAAGCCTTCTTGTTCGCGTAATCTGACAAATAAACGAGAACTCATGTTGCCGCCCAAAACAGTAGCCAACAATTTAAGGGGCAACAATCTCTTATCACTCCAACCGAAGCTCGGGAAAGCCAAAGCCAGCTGCACTTGTTCAGTATCTTTGAAATGCAGGGCCACGCTAGGCTGGCGAGGCGCTGGTTTAAAAGGCTTGAATTTTCCCAAACTACCCGCCACTCTTTTAACACCAAAAGTTTTATTTAGATTATTGAAAGTTGAGGCGGATACTTGACCAGCTACCACCAACAACATGTTGCCTGGGTGATAATAACGTTGCCAAAAACCAGTCAATTGTTCACGGTTCAAGGCCGACACGCTTGATCGCGTGCCGCTTATCAGTTTACCCAAAGCGGAACCGGCAAAGAGAGCGTTTTCTAATACATCGCCAATGTACATCAGCGGGTTATCTTCGTACATATTGATTTCCTCAATGATAACCTTTTTTTCGCGCTCCATCTCGTCAGCCGCCAACCGTGATTGCCACAACATATCGGACAAAACATCTAAACTCAAAGGCAAATGCCGGGCATCGGTTTTAATGTAGTAGCCGGTATATTCTTTGGCCGTGTAAGCGTTGTAATCGGCGCCCAAACCGTCTAAAATCTGGGTCAAATCGCGCGCGGTAGGGCGACGCTCGGTACCCTTAAAGACCATGTGCTCCAAAAAATGCGACAAGCCGCCCTCGCGATTTGTTTCCAAGCGGGAGCCAGCTCGCACCAAAGCTAAAACACAGGTAGCCTCGGTACCTTGATGAGGCACTAATATGACCGGCAAGCCGTTAGCTAAACGTTGGACTTTAACGCTTGTCATTAGACTTAGGCTAATTTGGCTTTCAAATAAGCCACGATGTCAGTTAATTTTACTCTCTCTTGTTTCATGCTGTCACGATCGCGTACCGTTACGGCTTTATCCTGCAGGGTTTCAAAATCTATAGTGACGCAATAAGGCGTGCCAATCTCGTCCTGGCGACGATAGCGCTTACCAATCGACTGGGTTTCGTCGTACTCCACTACAAAATGCTGCCTCAACTCCCCGGCCAACTGTTGGCTGGGGCCGACTAACTCTTCTTTTTTAGACAAAGGCAATAAGGCCACTTGGATGGGGGCCAGGTGATGGGGCAACTTTAGTACTACCCGCTTATCAGTTTCGCCCGCCTCGGCGGTCGGGGCCTCTTCCTCGTGATAGGCCGAAAGCAAAGTTACCAACATAGTCCGCTCCAAACCCATGGAGGGTTCCACCACGTGCGGCGTAAAAGTTTCATTGCTCACTGGGTCGGTGTAACTAAGGTCGGCGCCGGAAGTTTTGGCGTGTTGTGACAAATCAAAGTCGGTGCGATAAGCCAAGCCGTACAACTCCTTAAGGCCGAATGGATATTGATATTCAATATCAACGGTCCGTTTGGAGTAATGCGCCCGGTCGGCGCCCTCAATCTCGTGGAAATAAAGTTGCTCGTCCCGCACACCCAAAGATTTAAGCCAGACTTTCATCTGCGTCAGCCACATGTCAAAAACCTTTTCCCAATCTTTAGGATTAATGAAATATTCCAACTCCATCAGTTCAAACTCGCGCGTTCGAAATATCCAGTTGCCGGGCGTAATTTCGTTACGAAAAGCCTTGCCTATCTGAGCGATGCCAAACGGCAACTTTTTGCGCATGGACTGCTGAATAGCCTTAAAGTCGGTAAACATGCCGGCCGCGTTCTCCGGCCGCAGATAAACCGTGTCCCCGGCTTCTTCCACCGGACCAATACTGGTTTTAAACATCAAATTGAATTGCCGGACTTCTGTTATGTCGCCACCGCACTCTGGGCATTTTATTACAGACCAATCAACTGGCTTCTCTTTATCATAACCGGGCTCTAGTCTGCGCGCCTCCAACAAGTGATCGGACCGAAAACGTTTTTTGCATCTTTTACAATCCACCAAAGGGTCGGTAAAATTCTGCAAATGACCCGAGGCCTCCCAAACGCGGGGGTTCATAATAACGGCGCTATCAAGTAACACCATGTCGTCGCGTGAAGTGACGAAATGTTTAAGCCAAGCCCGTCTGATATTCTGCTTGAGCAAGGCGCCGTAAGGACCAAAATCCCAAGAATTAGCCAAGCCGCCGTAAATCTCACTGCCGGGAATAATAAAACCCCGCTGCTTACAAAGCGAGATCAGTTTATCCATCAACTCGGTAGCCGGTTTTTCAGTTTTTACGTCTGCCATAATGGCTCTACTTTAGTAAATTTTGGTAGTTTTGGCAAATTTCCTCAACCATCAATAAGCCACCCATCTACCCTTAAAACTTCCATAGTCGCACTTTCGCACGAATGTGCGACTATGGATGATGATAAAAAATACTTATTTGATTTATAAACTTTATAATTTATCAGCTTTCTCCACTCTCAATTGCCCGCCCGGTTCCAGCACCACCACGTCACGCCTAGTAAGCTTACCCGACAACATAAAAGTCGCTAGGGCGTTATCCACGTTATCTTGCACCGCTCGTTTCAAAGGCCTGGCCCCATACAAAGGATCAAACCCCTTGGCGGCTAACTCTTTGATAGCTTCGGCTGAAGCCTCAAGGTGAATACCTTTAGCTTCTAATTGTTTAGCTACTTTCTTTAAAAGAAGGCCGGTAATTTTTTCCACTTCTACGGGACCCAACGGCTTAAAGACCACAATACCGTCAAAACGGTTCAAAAATTCTGGACGGAAATACTGCTTCAGGCCGCCTTGCAACAGACTGCGGCGAATGTATTCCAGCGGTATTTGGTGCTCCAAATTTTCTTGAATAAACTGCGTGCCGGCGTTGGAGGTGGCAATGATAATAGTATTGCTAAAATCAACCGTCCGGCCGGTGGCATCAGTTAAACGGCCATCGTCCATCACCTGTAAAAACACATTAAGAATGTCAGTGTGGGCTTTTTCTATTTCATCCAGCAGCACCAAAGCGTAAGGCTGGCGGCGAATAGCCTCGGTTAATAATCCAGTCTGCTCCCCTACGCCGGCCGGAGCGCCCACCAAACGATACAAGCTTTCAGCCGTCTGATATTCCGACATATCAAGCCTGATCATCTTATCTTCGCCGCCAAAATATTCGCCGGCTACCACTTTGGCTAATTCAGTTTTGCCCACGCCGGTCGGTCCCAAGAACAAAAAGGAGGCTACTGGTTTCTTTTGATCTTTCAACCCCACCCTGGCCCGGCGCAAAGCCTGAGCCACCAAAGACACAGCTTCGTCCTGTCCAATAATTCGCTGGTGCAATATATCTTCCAGCTTCAGTAATTTTTCTTTTTCACCTTGGGTTATCTGCGCCAGCGGCACGTGCACTTTACCCGCCAGAACCTGAGACACATCCTCTACTCGCACCACGGCACTGCGACCATGGTGCTCCTGGGCATAAATTGCCACCTCATCTACCAAACTAATGGCTTTCTCCGGCAAAAAACGATCCGGTAGATAACGTCGTGATAATTGCACCGCCGCTTCCAGCGCGCCGTAACTGAAAAACACCTTATGCTTGTTTTCTAATTGCGGTACGTATGACTCTAATACCTGAATGGCCTTGTTGTCGTCCAGCTCCTTAACTTCTACCGGCTGCAAGGCTTGTCCCAGGAAAGTACCTTCCAAAGTGGAGCGCCAATCCGCCCGCGGCGCGGTGGCTATTACCACCAAACTGTGCTTGGCAATAGCGTTGGCTAAAACATCGCCCAAGGTCAGCTGTCCGCCCGAACCGGTGGAGCCGGCCGCCAGAAGATGTATCTCTTCCACGGCCAAAATTATATTACCCGCTCGAATAACCTCGGTAACCACGCGCAATAATCTTTGGCCGGCTTCCTCCGGGCTGGCGCCTGATAACAACTCAGATAAAGATAGACGAAGCAAATGTTTGTCTTGCAAAACTTCCGGCACTTCTTCGGCTACCATGGCCTGAGCTATACCATCGAGTAAAGCGCTTTTACCCACGCCGGGGTCGCCTATCAACACCACCCCACCTTGGCCGCCCTGGATGAGCCTATAAACCTCGGCGATCTCGGCATCGCGCCCGACGCAAGGACGCAGATACCCCCTGCCGGCTAAAGTAGTTAAATCACGCGACACTTTATTCAAGTAAGGGGTGGCCACTGCCAAGTAAGCCCTGTCTAGGGCGTATTTGGGACGGGCTTGAGCTCTAAGGGAGCGTCGCCGCCATTCACTGACTATTTTATGCCGCAAGGTGAACCAGGCCGTAATATTTTGTACCGCCTCCGGCGTAACTGCCAGTTCTTCAAACACGTCACGGGCCCGGGTATCACTACGCGCCAAAGCCAACAACAACTCGCTAACTTCCAAATGACTGCTCCGCCGCTCTAGGGCAATGTTTAAAGCTTCAGCAAACACTAGTCGGCTGGCGTCTGACAACCCAGGCTCGGCGCCGCTGGCCAAACTAGACAAAGCGTTACGTAAAGTACTAATCAACTTTTCCGATTCAATACCTAAACGCGACCACAGTCTTTGACCGGTAGGATAGTTTAGGCTGGCCGCCAAAAGATGCGGCGGTTCAACCTGGGCTTGATGCTGTTTAACCGCGTAACGCCAGGCTCGTTCCAGAACGCGCCAGGTTTCCTCGCTAAAATACTGATCAATAACCAAGGGTTGGCTGGCTGGCTTTGACGGCAAAGCTGGATACCAAGAGCGTTCCCGCGCCATGCGGTACCAAGCGTATTCCAACAACAATACCGCCAGCCACCACAATTTGGTGCCAGGCTCGCTGGATAGCAATGACTCCATCATGAATTTACGTTCGGTGACAAAGTACGGCCAGAGCGCCAAGCCTAAAGCCGCCAACGAACCTATTAAGGCCGCCAGTGGGATAAATCTAAAAATAAACAGCCTTACGCGCCGGAATCTCAAGCTGGCCAAAGAATATTGATAACCCCAAACAACCTCAGTCATAAATTAAGCCAACAACATAAATAAGGTAAGCGGCAGCAGTAACAGCCAAACTACAAACCATAATAAGTACCACCCAGCGGCCAAAACTAAGCGCAAAAATTTGAATATCACCAAAAAGAAACGCATCAATAAACTAATGGCTCGTCCGGAAAACGAGTAATCGCCATACATAGGCGTAAAAAAATGACGCAGAAAAAGCCCTAGGCTCACCCGAGCCCTGGTTGAACCAAAACCTTGCCAACACCAAACAGCGGCCGAACGTAAACCGCTGCTGTACCACCACCCAGGAAAGCGCACTACATCAAGCAAAAACTCCAATATTAGCTCAGCGACCTGACGTAAAATAAAAGGCATAGCTATTAACAGTATAAGCGGTTTGGCGCGAAAAGAAAACGTGGCTACACTAATCAGCCTGACCTTGACTAAACTAGTCCCCAACTGCTAGGGTGAACGGACTAAAATAAAAAAACTATTCACTTGATCCGGAGGAAAAATGAACATTGAAAACCTTCATCTACAAAAACTATTTGAGAGGACGGAACTCTGTTTTGAGCAAGTGATTAAAGCCAAAGACAGATGGCTCGAACGTTGCTTTGATCGGTTAACACCCAGCGAATCAAGAAAAGACTTTTTCTTGAATCTGCTGGTGGAAGGCGCAGTTTGGTCCTTCAATACCTTCGCCAACCAACGAGCCGAGCTCAAAGCCACGCTAGCCAACTTAGGTAATCTCCTGGTCGAGCAAGTGCCGAATCTATTCTCGCTCAGTCGAGCCTGCTTGGGTCCACTACTAATCAGCTTTTGGCAACAGCAAGCGCCTTGGTCAAGCTACTTAGCGCTCTTTAGTTGGGCACTGCTAAGCGATTATTTGGATGGTGCCCTGGCTCGTAGGCTGAAAGCAATAAGTAATTTGGGAAAAGCGCTTGATCCGCTAGCCGATAAAATATTAGCCGGTTGCGCCGCTTACATTTTTTGGCAAAGTATATGGTATTGGAACCTAGTATTATTCCTGAGTTCCGAAATCATACTCATAACCATAACTATAATCGGCTGGCTGGCTCATAAATTCGGCTGGTATAAGGGTAGCCTTGTGCTGGGCTCCAATCGCTTTGGGCAAATCAAATACAATGTTCAAGCCGTGGCTCTGGTCTGCCTACTCCTGAGTTTTGACTATACCGCCAACATCTTACTGGCTTTAGCTAACCTACTGGCTTTAGGCAGTATCTACCGTCATCTCATACCCAAAAAAACTTCAACGACCGGTTAAGCTGTACCGGTCGTCTTTTTTATACTATTAATAACGTATTTTACTTAACCACCACACCTTTAGTCTGGGCACCCAAATCATCATCCAGATCGGTGGTGATAAATTTGGCCGTAGCAATTAAATCGGCTCCGGAAAAATTATCGCGCCCGGTGGCCGTAGTAGTTTTAGCTAAAACCAATATTTTACCAGCGTCGTTGTCTTCTGGCGTAATCGCTACTTCAAAAGAGGCTTCTGGTTTTTCAAAGGCTGCGCCGGCGCCGGGCGGCAAACGATTAAGTTGCCAGCGCACTTCACGGGTATTGGGATTAAAAGTGACTGCTTGTCCGGCCGTCACCGTAGTCTGGCCGGTCCAAGTTACCCCGACCGGCAGAGTAGAAGTGACTTCTATATTATCCACCTCACTCCAGCTATTGCCTAAACGCCAAAAAATAACGTAGGTAGTGGTTTGCCCTACCTGGGGCGGCAACGGGCCGGAGCCTAGCTTTACCAATTGGTCGGTGTAATAACGGCCCTCGGCATTCAAACTAAATTGGGTATTAACTTTGGTTTCAATTTCATTTGATTGGGCGCTAACGTCCCGCAAACTATCCCCCACCAACTGCTTGGCTTGGGCCGTAATCTGGGCCTTAAAACTTGGGCTGGCAGCTAGGCTGGTCGGCAGAACTGGCTGCGTTCGCAAACTAAAACGTAAATTACCAGAGCTACCGGCCGACAAAACTTCCAAGCTGGTTAAATTTTCTTTAGTCCAAACAATCGTACCGGCGGTGGCGTCAACGGTGCCGCTAGCTGAATCGCGTAATGAAGCCCAATCAAAGTAGATTGGATTCAGTTTGGCCGTCAAAACCAAATCAGAAAAAGGCACGCTGCCCTCGTTAGTATAAGCCAAGTCGTAAGTGATTTCTTGTCCCAAATCAATAGCGCTCTTTAAGCTAACTTCATTAGCGGTCAAATTCAAAGTGAGGTGAGATTTTATCAAAGTAGTATTGAACACTTTTTCTTCCTGCACCGTCACGTCTTTAGCTGGTGGAGTTACAATACCTACGATCACTCTAAATTCCTGATTCCCGGCGGCGGCGGCTTCGGTGAATTTACCCTTAAGCTCTATCTTACCCTCACCGCGCGGCTCAATATCCGGCAGTTGCCAAGTATTGTTGGAGCCCGACAAGGGCTGAAGCGGCGGCAATTCCAATTCAAAACCATTAGGCAGCGTAAGACGTAATACCAAGCCGCTTAATTTGTTGGCCGAACTGTTACGATACGTAGCCGTTAATAATAACGTCTGATCAGCCGGCAACTGAGCCGGACCGGTTAATTCCACGTTGACCACCGAAGCCACGATTTTAGTTTTGACCGTGACGTTTTTGGCAAACTGCGCTCGAAAATTATCCGGCTCATAGGTGAAAACCGCGCCCAAAGTTTTCTCCTCATCGACTTCACCCACCAACTGCCCGCGTATCGTGACAAAGCCGGCCTCATGGGCGGCTAGGCGCGGCAGGCTGAATCGGCTGCCGTCTGCCACGGCCGGCGCCGGACTGGAATCTTGCCAAGTAAAACCGCTAGGATAACGCACGTTGATTTCGACATTCAGCAAATCCACCGCTTGATCATTAGTATAAGCCAATTTATATTCCACTACTTGTCCGGAGGGGGCCGAAGCCGGACCCAATAATTCCACTCTCACCGCTTCCTCGCCGAACTTGCCGCCTTGGCCGTTAAAAATATAAAACCCAGCCAAGGCCAAGCCAAACAACAAGGCTAAAATAGAAATAACATAAAACCACAAACGCCGCCGCTTGGATTGTTTGACCAATTGGGGCATATCATACGACTCTTGTTGTTGGTAAAATTTGGCAAAAGCGCTCTCGGCCGCCTGCCGCTCACTGGGTAGCGGCTGGGATGGCGGTTCGGGCAGAGTTTCTATGGTTATATCTGTTACTTGTGAATTGTCTTTACGGCTCATATTTCTAGGATACTACGAAGTACCTTTAAAGAATAGAGTTCGCGGCCAACCTGGCCTTGAAAATAATCAGTTAGAAAGGCCAAAGCGACCTGAGCTTGAGCCTTTTCCTGACCAGTGGGATTAATCAACCAAGCTACGGTGGCTGGAGTAACAGGCATGACTGCCACACCCGGCTTTAAACAATTTTGGTGATAAAAGCCGTGATCTTGCCAATTAAAATTTACGTCTTTATCCAAGGGCCGGCCACAGGCTTCGCAAGCCTTAAGGTGAAGACTCAGGCCGCTATGAGAAATGGCTTCTAATAAAAACTCGGCCAGCAAATTTCTGGCCGCCGGACGCCAAGCCGGGCCAGTGGGCAGCTCGTTTATTCTAGCCAAATAATTACGCAGGGTGACAAAAAGATTGTTTTCCGCCTGACCGGGCTGGCTTAATATATCAACTACTTCCAGCAGCGAGCTGGCTAAAACCGTGCTGGCTAAATTTTGCTGGGGCTTAAGATAAACCTGGCGCAAATTTGCCCCGGCTAAATGATCCAATTTTTGTCCCGGCGCCACCATTAGCTCTACCTCGCTGAAAGGCTGCAAATGCGAAGCCAGTTTGGAAACTAGCTTCTGACCACCGGCTAATATCACTTCTATCTTGCCGACTAATTGAGTAAACACCACATAGCGCCGGGCGTTTTCGCGCCACGGCTGCATGCGCAAAACAAATCCGCGAGTTAAGTAAGTGGACATTATTTTTGATAGCTGATGGTAATCTTTTGATTGTCTACTTCTACCTCATCAACCTGCGGCTCGGCGACTAATTTAATATCCTTAGCCAAAGTAGCTTTCTTTATCTCAGCCAAATTATTATGCAAAATAGCTGACAGCTCAACTGGCGCAGCTACCATAAACTCAACCCTATCATTTATGGTCAGCTTCTGCGCTTTGCGGAAAGCATTTACTTGCCGGCAAAATTCTCGCACCAAACCCATAGCCTTTAGCTCATCGTTCATCTCAGTATCAAGCTTAGTCTCCGTACCATGAATGACCTCCCTAACATTTACTTCGTCGGCAATAATAGTGGAAATATCTTCATTAAAAGCCACTGCCGTGGTTAAGCTACCAAGAACCTGACGTACCTTTAACCCGGCGGCGGCGCGCTGAGCTAAAGCTTTTTCTACCTCCAGCCTGGCTTTAGCCATATCAGCTAACAATTGCTCAGCCTCAGTCTTAAGTTTTATTGACTCTGGCCAAGTTTCCAAATGTACTGATTCTTTATCACCACTCACCCGGCCATAAAGCTCCTCAGCTATGAAAGGCGTGAAAGGCGCTAGTAACAAAGCTAGCTGTCGCAAAACGTAGCCCAAGGTGATCAAGGCCGCTTGCTTATCAGCCCCCTCTTCTTTGAATCGATCACGACTGCGGCGCACGTACCAGGTGGAAAGCTCAGTTACAAAGTCGGCTAATTTTCGTCCAGCTTCAGTTATCTCATAAGCTTCCAAATGCGCCGTTACTTCGTTAACTAGTTGCTGCAACAAAGCCAATACCCACTTATCAAGCACGTTCTGGCTCTGAGGCGCTTGGGGCGCGGCCTTGGCTTCACCTTTATACAAGTCGTAAAAAGACAACACGTTCATCAGGATCAAAAATGTTTTTTTAACCACGCCGTCCACCTCTTTAGGATCAAAATTCTTAGGCTCACCCGGCTGGTTAATGGTGTACAAGTGAAACCGCACGGCGTCCATGCCAAACTGCTCTATCATTTTCCAGGGATCTATTACATTGCCTTTGGACTTGGACATTTTTTGCCCCTTGGCGTCGTTTATGTGCCCTAAACAAATCACGTTCCGGAAAGGCGGTACTTCTTTAATCGCCCCGGCTTTCTTGAGCAGTGTGGCCAC
>Ga0172379_10009317_pt1 | contig 12147 bp, 4 predicted proteins | sample GrowelOW334metaG_FD_119756 | JGI IMG/M metagenome (GOLD analysis project Ga0172379, IMG submission 119756) | Groundwater microbial communities from an aquifer near a municipal landfill in Southern Ontario, Canada - Groundwater well OW334 metaG | ecosystem: Environmental > Aquatic > Deep... | reverse complement strand
GGCGGCGGTGCCGCTGGTGGCGGTGGATTGCTTGGTGTCACCACCACCAATCTCACTGCCACGCTGAATCTTCAGGTGCGCGAGTATTTTCAGGCCGCCGGCGTTGTGAACTTGGGCGTCACCAACGGCCCCGACGCCACGCAGGTCTTCTTCAATGATCGCAACGGGTTGCTGCTGGTGCGTGCTTCCATGCAGGATTTGGACATCATCCAGGTGGCAATTGAACTCTTGAACTCGGTTCCGCCGCAGGTGCTGGTCGAGTCAAAGTTTGCCGAGATCAACCAGAACGACAGCAAGGCCGTCGGTTTTGACTGGTTTCTCGGCAACACGGTTGCCGGTAATTTTGCCGGGCAGGCGGGCACGGCTCCGTCTTTGCAGGGAAGCCCCACCCGCGCCAACCCGTTGGGCATCTTTCCTCTCCCACAGGCACCGATTGGCCCTCTTTCCTCGGACGGCAGTCTGACCGGCGGAGTGTTGCGAAACAACGCCCCGGCGTTGGGAACCATCACCGGCATCCTCACTGATCCTCAGTTCCGTGTTGTGATTCGTGCCTTGGAGCAGCGGGATGGCACGGATGTGCTGGCAGCTCCGAAAGTGATCACCGTGAGCGGTCGCCAGGCGCAGATTCAGGTGACGGACGTGCAGACCATCATCACGGCCATCACGGCTTCACAGCAAGGGGCCGGCGGCAACAATAACAACAACAACAACGCTGCCGCCGGCGGCGGTGCCATTGGTTCCACAATTCAGCCCACGACCTCGGTTCTGCCGACCGGACCCGTGTTGGATGTGCTGCCCACCGTCGCCGCAGACGGCTATACGATCAGCATGTCACTGATTCCCTCGATCACCCAGTTCATCGGTTACGATGCGGTGCCGCCGGAATTCGCGGGAGCGATTCAGGCGCAGTCAGTTGGCTCCGGGACCGTCGGTGTTTCGCTCACGGCGCAGGTGCCGCTGCCTCGCACGCGTGTTCGTCAGGTTGTCACGCAATGCATAGTGTGGGATGCACAGACCATCATGTTGGGCGGGCTGATTTCCGAGGATGTCGTGAACGTGAAGGACAAGGTGCCGGTGCTTGGAGACCTGCCGTTGATCGGGCGGCTCTTCCGCAGCGAGAGCAAGTCGAACAAGAAAAAGAACCTCGTGATCTTCGTCACGCCGACCATCATTGATCCGGCCGGCAACCGTGTGCATACCGACGAGGAAATGCCCTTCGCCGCCAGCAACACCCCCCGGCAGTCGCCACTGATCCGTCAGTGATTTTCCCAAGGTCCGTGGTGTCAGCCGTTCACAAAGAGGGTTCTTCCTCGGTCCAATCCGCTGGTCCTTCCCCCAAGCTGCTGCTGGTGGATGGTCATGCGTATGGTTACCGCGGATTTCATGCCATCCGTCAGCTCAATGCTCCGGACGGCTCGCCTACCAACGCCATCTTCGGCTTCATCAAGATGCTCGGCAAGATGCGGACGATCATCGCTCCCTCGCATCTGGCGGTGATATGGGACGGGGGACTGTCCGCTGATCGGGTGGCGGCCCATCCCGAATACAAAGCCCAGCGGCCTCCGATGCCGGAGGGGTTGGCCCGGCAGTTGGATGGCATCGTTGAGTATCTGGGTGCTGCGGGCATCCCCTCGTGGTGCCGTGACGGCGTGGAGGCGGACGATTGGATTGCGGCGGCGGCACGGCGCGGTGCCGACGAGGGGGCCAGCGTGGTCATTGCCAGTTCGGACAAGGATTTCATGCAGTTGGTCACCCCGCAAATCGGCCTGTTGAATCCTAACGATAAAACGGACCGCGTATGGACTTCGGACGAGGTGATGGTGAAGACGGGCGTGCGTCCGGAGCAGATCGTGGACTGGTTGAGCCTGATCGGCGACAGCGTGGACAACATCCCCGGCGTCCCGGGCGTTGGTCCGAAGACGGCAACGGAACTGCTCCGGCGGTTTGGCTCGGCGGACGCCCTGTATCAGCACCTCAATGAGATTGTTTCGGAACGGTTGCGCCAGAACTTGACCGTCTCACGCGGAGTCGTGCGGCGGAATCAGGAGCTCATTCGATTGCGGGAGGATGTCGGGGCTCCGTTTCGCCTGACAGATGCCGTCCCGGGAAGGGAAGACACCGGCCGGCTCATCGGGCTGTTTGAACGCTGGGGATTTCGCTCAATGCGGCAGGAGCTGGAGGCGCGGTTCGGACCCGCCCAGGGTGAGTTGTTATGAATCTCAAAACCCTCGTCAACACCCGGAAAACAAAGGGGTTCCGCGTTTTTCACTCGGTAATAATCCGTAGGTTCTGCGGGCAAGAAAGCGTGGACAATGAATCGCCGGTTTGTTAGTTCTTAACGAAAGCGTATGCCGCCTGTTTTCCGCGCTCTCCTAAGGCTGTTTGCCTTGCTCCCCGTCCTGTGCGGGGGGGCGGAGCTTTCTGCTCAGGGCGTTTTGAGCAGGCTGGCGGGGGAGTATTCCTTGTCCGGTGCGCTGCCCGGGGATCAGACATTCCCGGCGCTGTCGTTTGGGCCGGCCGGTGGTTATGTGGTCTGGCAGGACAATGTAACCGATGGTGACGGCACCGGCATCAGCGCGCAGAGGCTCAATGACAATCTCTCCGGCATGCTGGCTCCCTTCCGGGTCAACGAACAGGGGGCCGGATATCAGGAACTTCCACAGGTCGCGGTGCTGTCCAGCGGTGGCGCAGTGTTCGTCTGGCAGGGAGGAGTTTTGGGTTTTCAGAAAATCTACGCGAGGTTCCTGAACCCGGACGGAACTTTCGCGACGGGCGACATTCTTGTCGGCGCGGATACGAACCAGCCGAGCCTTCGTCCGGCGGTTGCCGTGCTGGCTGGTGGCGATGTGGTCGTCGCGTGGTCGCGCATGGAGGCCGATGGGCATCTCCAAGGCATTTGTGCACAGCGGCTGTCTTCAGCCGGAGCGCTGTTGGGTGGAGAGTGGGTGGTCAACCAGGCCAGTCTTTACAATCAGACGAGGCCGGCGGTGGCCGCACTTTCGAGTGGCGGGTTCGTGGTCGCCTGGGTGTCCGAATCCACGCGGGGGGTGGATGCGAACGTCGCCGAGTCGCGGGCTGATCTTTATGCGGTGAACATTGTCGCCCGCCGTTATGACGCCGCAGGCAGCGTCTTGAGCGACGAATTCAAGGTCAACACCCAGCCCTATTATTGCAACAATCCCACAATCGCGCCGACCGCCGACGGAGGATTCACTGTCGTATGGGAACAGCGAGATGCTGCGGTGAGCACCAACAGCCTAGATATTCTCGCCCGTAGTTTCGATGCCGCCGGGTCTCCCATAGCCGCTGCCGCTGTCGTAAACGCGACCACTTACGGTGATCAATATTCTCCGCGCATCGCCACGCAGGGGGCCTCGCACCTGGTGGTTTGGACAAGTCTGGGGCAGGACGGCTCATTCGAGGGAATTTACGGGCGCGCAATCACCGCCACGGGGTTTGCGACCGGCGAGGAGTTTCTTGTCAACACGACGACCTTGAACCGGCAGATTCACCCTGCTGTCGCGGCGGATGCCACCGGACGATTGCTGGTCGTCTGGTCGAGTTTCACCGGCGTGGCTGCTGGCTGTGACCTGTATGCGCAGCGTTACTCTTCCTCGCAGCCCGTTCCTACGCCCACGGCACCCAGCGCGAACGCCATCAGTCAGTCGCGCATCGCGGTGTCCTGGGCTGAACTGGCCGGCTACGACCTTTTGCACTACGCGCTTTACGTGGACGGAGCCACCAACGCGCTCACAACGACGAACCAGCTTGTGGTTATCAGCAACCTCGTAGCAGGCAGCACTCATTCATTCCGCATGGAGTATGTGCTTCGCGATACCCGTCGCTCATCTCTGTCGTCGGCTTCGAGCGAATCAACATGGGGTGAGGATGCGAACTTTGACGGGTTGCCTGACGACTGGCAGGCGCGTTACTGGGGGCAGAATTCGCTGGCATGGCCGGCGGCCGGTGTGGACGGCGACGGTGATGGTGCCACCAATCTGCAGGAATTTCTCGCCGGGACCGATCCCACGAGCAGGGACAGCGCCCTGCGGCTCCAACTAACGCGCAACGGGCAGGGAATGTGGCTCAACTGGAACACACGCTCCGGCTTTGTCTATCAGGTGCAGCTTTCAACCAACGCAACCTCATGGCAGAACCACGGTGCGGCGCGTTTCTCGCCGGGTTCTGCGGACGCCGTGTCGGTGGGGGGCGCGGACGTGAAGCTGTATCGAATCATACGAATGCGATGAAATCGATCCTGCCACAATTTGTCCGGAAGCTTTTGATTCTGGTCGCCGTGATCGTCATGGCGCAGACCTCGGTCGCCTTTTCCCTCCTCGGTCCTTCCACGAGCTGGCAGTCAGGTGCTCTCGGATACAATCTCACCGGAGACATCGGCGGCCCGATGAATCTTGGCGAGGAGTATCGGATGGTGACCCCTGTTTTGACCTACGGTTTCGACGCGACCTACCTCAATTATTTTGGTGCCAACGGGGTGCTGGCGGTTCAGGCGGCCATGCAGATATTGAACAACATCCCCGGCGCCGGCGCCATGAGTGACAGCCTTGCAGAGTTCCCGCTTCAAGGTGTTGGGCCGGTGAACACGACAGCGTCGAATCTCCGCGTCTTGGACGTGAAGTCAGCGACTCTGTCCATGATGCTTGAACAGATGGGACTTACGGGGGCCGAACGATGGACCTTTACGTTGCGAGATCGGGTCGTCGTGAACAACGTCACAAACTATGTTGTTCTTCAGCGAAATTTTGACCCGGTCAACTGGCAGCCGACCAACATCGTCAACGGCGTCTTATACACATACACTGTCAACGATCCGATTCTGCCCGGCAATTACGCCGAAGCGCAGGAAACGGTGGTAAGCGGTAATGTGAACAACATTGCCGTGGCTGGAGCGGGCATTGCGGCAGGCAGCTTCTTCACCGGTCTCACACGCGATGACTATGGCGCGCTGAAGTATTTGCTCCGTTTCAACAATCAAAACGTGGAGACGCTGAACAATGTCACGCTGGCCAACACGTATTCGCCCTATGGACCAGCGTTGGGGACGAATGCCCTGACCAATGTTGCGGTTGCAACCGCCCGCCGGCCGGGCGTCGATAAAATAACGTTCGTGCCCATAGCCCTGGATGCGCTCTTGGGCGTTGGAATTCGTCAAGTCACAAATCGGTATGTCGATGTGTTTTTTCATCCCACCAATTTTTATCTCACCAACCAGACTCTGGAGCGCGTGACCACCATTCCCGATGTTCTTTTTGCGGCCGGCGACTTGTATGGGAGCTTCGTTGCCCCCGTTGGGAGCGGAACCTTGGTTCGCTCCCTAACCTCCCGCTGGGTGAATAATTCAGCGATCAACACCGTTGGCGGCATTGGAGGAGTGAGATTTGGCCCCGGGGTGATTCCTGCAGCAAGCTCAAATGCCACCGCAATTGTCATAACCTTCGATACGCTTGGGCCGAGCGGCCTTAACATACGGGATGCAACCCGGCGGTTCATCGATGAGAGGAGTGCCGACAGGAACAGTGTTTGGGGCTACTTCGATTCCGCGACCATCTACTCTGTCTTCCCTGACGGGCTTACCGTGCAGGATCTGGAGCGACAACTCTACGGACGATGAGGATGCTTTTCCACCTGCTCAGTAAGATCGCCTTTGGTTTGACGGCACGTATTCTCCGCTGGGGGGCGGCTTTGCCGAGCTTAGGGAGGTCCGCCGCAGTTTTTTCAATTCTGTTTGGTTTGTCGGCTTCCGGGCGTGCGGCGACTGTGCCGCTATACAGCAATTTGGGAAACGTTCTCTATGAGGGGATAGATGCCACCACGATTGTTAATTATGGAACAATCAACGCATCCACGAGCTTTCAACCTCTCAACATGCTCAATTTCACGAATCTCATCGGCGGCTCTCTGCTTGGGAGTTCAGGGGTTCAACTGGAATTTGCGACCAATGCCGCCCCCTTTCGGAGCCCCGCCAGTTATGTTGTAAACTTGGGGACCATTTCAGGTGATTCTCTTCGCTTTTCCGCGACAAATTTGATCAATTCCGGTGAGCTGCGTGGAGGCGAGATCGTGGATTTAAGTGGCAATAACGTCACGTTAACGCGTTCGGTCCTTTCAGCCTCGGTGGGAGCCTTTGCGTCGTTTGTCGGCCAAGGATTTCGCCTGGTGAGCACGAACGGCACGGTTACCTATCAGAATCCCAGCGAAGTCGCCGACCTTTACTGGGGGGCCGGAACAGGCAGGGTCATGAGGGCGGCATCGTCCGGAGGGCTTAATTTGCCATCGCTGAATTCCGCAATCGGTGGATTCCGCCCGCCCCAGGCGCAGTCACCTTCGCACGAGGCAGAAGAGCTCTCTTTGTTCGGTGGAACGTTGTTTTCATCGAGGTCGTTTAAAACCTTGTCCGGCACGAACTACATTCCCTTCGTCCGAGTAACACGGACGACGGCCACGAATGTTTACGTTCAGGTCGTCCTGGTGCAAACCAACTCTGCCTCCACCAACGTCGCGGTGGATGTTCGTTTTGAGACTGTTGGTTCTACCTTAGGAGACACTCCGGTGGTCGCGATTAGTGCGTTTGGTTCTGACATTGCGACTGGAGTTCCATACACGAACAGCCTTTATTTTTTGGATTACATCAACACCCTCACCAATTCGGCGCTGTCAGCTAATCTGCAGGCCAGTTCATCCCGTCCTGCTGCTTATGAGATTAGCCGCGATTCCTTCTACGATTTTCTTTTTTCAGGTGGATTCGGCATCACGACGAACGATGATATTGCCAACGTCGCCTTCTATCAGAATGGATTTGCTGCTGCCAATATCACCAACAATCTCTATGCTGCCTACCAGGCGGCAGTGGGAAAATCCGCCTCTTCGCCGAGCTTGCCAACCTACAACTCACACTTGGATGACCCCACAAACTTCCCCGGGCGTGTGGTTATCACAGCCAACAACTTGGACATGAGTCTGGCCCGGATTCGCGCAGACAACTTGGTGAGCATTCAGGCAACCAACTTGATCAGCAGCACGGGAACACTGATTGATGCTCCTAACATCCAGCTCTCCATCGCGAACACGAATTCCACGCTGATACTGACCAACTTCACCACCTCGCAGGTGGCCCGCCCCAACGGGACCGTTTCGTTTTACAGCACGGTGTGGACGAACTCCCTCACCAATGCCAGTCCTGCGGTCAGTTATCGCTATCATGTTTTGATGGTCGATGCGTCGCAGTTGAGCGGTGTCACGCCGGTCACACTTCAGGAGTTTTCCGCCCGGGGCACGAACGTCATTATCAACAACACCCTGAGCATTGGACGATCCATTCTGGTGGACTCACCCGCGCTGACTTTCAGTGCGTCGAGCTCGCTGAACCTCCCGTCGTTTGGAAACACGAATCTCTTTTCAGCAAATTTTCCAAACCTGAATTACTTCACCAACTTGGGAGAGATCAACGTCCCGTTTCAATGTGTGCTGGGGAGCGACCGCCCGGCGGCGATTGCCAGCTTTATTAACCGGGGCGCGCTCACTGCCAACAGCATCGACATCCGTGCCGTCGATTATGTGAATGCGGGCACCAATCTCACCCGCTCCTTGATCCATGGTGTCAGCGTCGGAGGTGGCGGTCCCATCTCCATTCTGCCGGACTCTGCGAAGTTTGATGGAGGCAGCAGCGGCGGACTCCTTTCTGCGGGTGGCAGCATTTTCCTTGCAGGCAATGACATCAAGATACGAAACCACCGGCTCACCACCGCAGGAACGCTGGTATTGAGTCCCACCAATTCCCTGACGGACACCGGGATTTCGGGCACGAACCGGATTACCTGTGCCCTTGGGTTCAGCCTCACCATCAAGCCGGCCAGTGGTGATTTGTTGGGCACAACGATTTACACCACTGCGCCCTTCAATCGGGACGTGCCTCATGTCTGGGCTGGGACAAACATTGGACCTGTGTCGGCAGGCTACACAAACAATGCTGCGCTGGGCCGCCTGCTGGTTGATACGGGGACAACCAACTCATTCAACCGCCTGTCATTTTCCGGCGTGGGCACCAACGACGCCCTTTACGTGGACTATCTGGAGCTCACGGGAACCATCACCAACGACCTTGCGGCGCACCTGTTCATCGAGACGAACATGACGATCTACTTTGCCAACGCCAACGTGCCGGTGCAGAGCCTCGACGGCCAGCTGGGAGGGCGACTCCGGTGGGTGAAGGATTATGCGGGGCTGAATACCGGGGTAGATTTTCTATTGTCCGATGGGCGCACGGTGAAGGTCAACGTGGCCAAACTGAACAGCCCTTACCTCGATTCTGACGGTGATGGCATAGTGAACGTGAGTGATCTGAGTCCCTTTGACGGCGTCGTCATCAACAGCGGGGTGAGATTTACAAATGTTCCGCCGCTCACCGCGTTCGTCACCTGGGAGGCGGCCGCCCAAACAGTCTATCAAGTTGAGGCAAGCACCAACCTGCTTGCTGGTGGCTGGCAGTTCCTCGCGAATTTCACCAACTCCGCAAGCACCAACCGCGTTGTGACTTTTTCAGATGTCGTTCCGGCGGGGAGCTTGGAACGGTATTTTCGCGTGTCCTATCAACCTTGAGCAGGCGCATGGCTGTAACATCTCAATCAAGACATCTGCCCTTCGGATTTTTTCCCCGGGCGGGAGCATGGCTGGCCACGCTCTGTGTTTTGGTCTGCGTGACGGCTGCGATGGCCCAGAATGGCAACGTGCCCTTCGTGATGATGGACGGGCAGATGGTGCATCCCACCAGCATTCTGGCGAAGTATGCCCCGCGCATGACAGCCGCAAACGCGGGCGCCGCTCTTGTTGCCGCAGACGTGAAGGTAGTTCACGAGTTTCACACGGGATCCCGGTGGGTTGCGCTGGACATCAAGCCCGGGACGCCTTTGCCAGGGGCAGGCCAGGAGGTGCAGGCGTTGAAGGATCGCATTAAAAAACTTCAGGCATCCGGATTGTTCGAAACCGTCGAGCCCGACTACATCGCTGAGATTTCCCTTCATCCGACGGATTCGTTTTACCTTGATGAGACCCTCTGGGGGTTGCGCAATGCGGGTCAGCAGGGCGGAGTCTCTGGTGCTGACATCGGCGCGGCGAGCGCGTGGGACATTACGACCGGGGCAACCAATGTGATCGTGGGTGTCATTGACACCGGCGTGCGATACACGCATGCGGACCTCGCGACGCAGATGTGGCGGAATCCCGGCGAATCGGCGAACGGTCTCGACAACGACGGGGACGGATACAAGAGCGACATCTTCGGCATCAATGCGCTTGTTTCCCAGACTGACCCCCTTGGGGGCGATCCGATTGATGACAACGGGCATGGCACCCATGTTGCCGGCACGATTGCTGCGGCGGCAAACAACGGACGGCCTCATGTTGGCGTGGCGTGGAATGTCCGCGTGATGGCGCTCAAGGCCGGCGATTCGCAAGGCCGGCTGCCGGTCAGCGCCGTGGCTTCCTGTGTGGATTTCGCGATCTTGAAGGGTGTGAAGGTTTTGAATTGCAGTTTTGGATCCACCGTTTCATCGAGCGCGCTGTTCGGTGCGTTTCAGCGCGCACAGCAAGCCGGCATTTTGGTCATCGCCTCTGCGGGCAACAGCGGGCAGGACACAGGGCTGACGCCCACGTTTCCGGCCTCCTATGCGATGCCGGCATATGGCGGGCTTGATAACATCATCGCGGTGGCTGCAATGAACCGGTTCGACACGCTGGCGGGCTTCTCGAACTATGGCAGCAACAGCGTGCATCTGGGGGCTCCGGGCGTTGAGATCATGTCCACCTACAACTCGGCGGATGACAGTTACGCGCTTCTTGACGGCACCAGCATGGCGGCTCCGCACGTCACCGGAGTGGCGGCGCTCGTTTTCTCGCTCACCAACACGATGACCTACACGGAGGCGCGCAACCGCATCCTCCTCACGACCACGCCTGTCGCTTCCCTTGCCACGACCACGGTGACAGGCGGGCGGGTCAATGCGTATCGGGCTTTGACCACCGGGCCCGATGGCATCATGGAAATCGCTTTGGATCCGTCCAGTGGCTCGACTTTGCTTGCCGGGGCGAGCATCCCGGTCACCGTTTATGTGAACGATCTCCTGCCGGTTGCCAACGCGACGGTCATTGGCACCGTTCCCGGCGTGTTCACCAACCGGACCTTTCTAAACAACGGCCTCCCGCCTGACACTTTGGCGGGGGATAATCAACACGCGTTCTACATCGATGTCCCGCTCGGGTTGACCAACGTGATTTTGAACCTTTCGGTTACGGCACCCGGCAAGACCAACTACATTGGCACCGTCACCTATCATGTCGCAGGCATTCCGCCCAACGACAATTTTCCCCCGACAGCAAAGGTTCCGGACAACGGTGGGGTGCTTTACGCCGACAACACATTCGGTTCGATGCAGTCTGGCGAGCCAGTTCACGCGGGGGTCGCTTCCGTGGCGGGCTCTGTCTGGTGGAACTGGGCTCCAACGAACAGTGATCCCGTGTTGATTGACACTGCTGGAAGCTCCTTTGACACTGTGGTGGCGGTTTACACGGGCAATTCGCTTACAAACCTCGCACTGATTGCGGCGACGAACGATGTCGGTGTCATCCGTCAGGGTTTTCTCATTTTCAACGCTGAGGCGGGCAGCACCTATCGGATCGCCGTGGCCGGTGCGAGCAGCAATTCTGTGGGCCAGGTCCGCCTGCGTGTGCAGCCCCAAGGCCATCCTGACACAAACGCACCGGTTGCGGCCATCACCAATCTTGTCAGCGGCCCCCTTTCCATCACGAATCCCCCAAGCGGCTTGATCGTCACGAATGCGCTGCTGACGCTTTCGGGCACTGCGTCGGATCCCACCCCCGATGCCGTTGGGGTCGCCCAGGTTTTTGTCCGACTGAACAGCGGCATCGCCGACTCCGCCTCCGGCACGAACAACTGGACCATCCCGCTTTTTCTCACGCCGGGAACCAACGTCATCCAGGTCTCTGCGGCGGATTTTTCTGGAAACATTTCAATGCCGGTTTCGTTTCAGGTCATTTACCGGGTCTTCGATCCCTACAACGATGTTTTTGCAAATGCCCTGGAACTTCCGGGCACGCTGGGATCGGGGGCGACGAACAACGCCAATGCCACCACGGAGCCGGGCGAGCCGTCGCATGTCAGCAAGCAGGGAGGCAAGTCCGTGTGGTATTACTTCAATGCGCCTGCCGACGGAGTCCTTTTCCTGACCACTTCAAATTCCACTTTTGACACCTTGGTGGCGGTTTATACCGGAACCCGTGTGGATCGACTCACCGCCCTTGCTTCCAACGACGATGCCCCGAGCGGCGGAGGGGCGGTGCATAGCGATGTTGTCCAGGCTGTTCGTGCGGGCACTCGTTATTACATCGCCGTCGACGGGCTGTCCGGGGCGTCCGGCCAGATCATTCTCAGCTACGAATTCCAGGCGATGCCGATCTACGATTTGACAGTTGCTTCTTCGGCGGGCGGAGTGGCGTTCCCCAATTCGGGGGCCTTCACGAACAATTCCACTGTCGATGTCACCGCCGTTGCCTCGAACGGTTTCAGTTTTGTGACCTGGACTGGGGACCGCCTTTCGCTCGACAACCCGCTGCGGGTGACCGTTGACCGCCCGACGTCGTTGACCGCTGTTTTTGCGCCACGTCTTCTGGCGGACAATTTCGAGGCCGGAGGATTCCGGACCGGCATCGGTTGGATAACGGACAATGCGGCGGGAATCGCGCCTTGGTATGTCGAGACGGCCGGTGGTTCTGCGACGAATTCTCTGTCCGGAGGCAGTTTTCATGTTCGTTCCGGCTCCATCAGCGATGGTCAGACCACCGTTCTGCGGCTGGTGGCGAATTGCCGGCCCGGCCCTGCTTCCTTCGCGTATCGCGTGAGCAGTGAGGAGTTTGGTCCGACTGCCGGTGATTTTCTAGAATTCTACATCAATGGTGTCCAGCAGTTGCGCCTGAGTGGCGAGAGCGCGTGGCAGACGCATTCCTTCACCGTCACGGCGGGAACCAACACGCTCGAATGGCGATACCTCAAGGATGCAAATTCGGTTGCTGGACTCGATGCCGCGTTCCTCGACAATGTTGACCTGCCCTTGGTCG
>Ga0172379_10009316_pt1 | contig 12147 bp, 10 predicted proteins | sample GrowelOW334metaG_FD_119756 | JGI IMG/M metagenome (GOLD analysis project Ga0172379, IMG submission 119756) | Groundwater microbial communities from an aquifer near a municipal landfill in Southern Ontario, Canada - Groundwater well OW334 metaG | ecosystem: Environmental > Aquatic > Deep... | reverse complement strand
CGAGATCAAGCGAAAGAGCTTAAAATAGCCATCGGTTGTCGCGTCCTTAAACATACTCATGCGCGACTTTCGGACAGCTCATCAATTGGCTGTGTGGCGACAAGATATGTTTCAGACGTGTTTTAGTAAATTTATCATTTTCTAAAATAATGTTGAAAACAAAAAAGCCCTTCTTCCAAAGGGCTTTTTTTGTCGAAGTGAAGACTCGAGCCCCCGCAAAAGGCGCCCCCTCCCCGGCAGATTTCGAGAGAACTGATGATTTAAAAAAGCCAGTATAACAAGGCTTTTTAAGTTTTGCCATTGCGCGTTACAAAACGGTTGCGTTTTCGCATCTGGCATATTGCGTTTTTCACAGGGGAATTCATTGCCGGCCTGCGCCACCCATGACATAAGGAAATGAACGGAACGCATTTAATAGCGCGCTCCGCCCATAAACATGGCATTGATAAGCAAGACGGCCTAACGTATCGTCCCCGTTACGCGTCTTGCCGCTGTTATGAAATCAAAGGCGATTAAAATTGAATCTGCGCCTTTTTCTTATCGCCGCCTTCAGAGCGAACCCAAAGCAATGTCTTTTTCATTCTGACACACCAGTTTTTTACATCATCTTCGAAAGCATGGCAGTCTGCCGATACTTCCAAAACGTCGCCCGGACTCATCGAAGGCGCCTTTGCGGTAATACTCAGCGTCGGTTGCGGTCATTTTAAAACTGTTGCGTCCAGTATCACAATAGCCATTTCTAAAGCCTTCATTTTTTATATTTCCTTGTTACAGACAGGGTTTAAGATATTTACTACAATGTCGGCTGCCGCGGGCATTGCGGCCGCAACGCGCGGCGTACACTCTTCCCCGACATTAAGGTCATCCTCGATCTCGATCGCGACTATACGAAAGCATAAGGGCATTGACAGCCCGCAACGCCTGCCCAGTTCAACCGCAGTATAAAGATTCACGCTGTGAGGCGAGGTGAAGTGCAGGGTTGAGGCGAACTGATCGAGGCCCATCACATATATCTGTCCCGGCTCGCCGCCTTCTGTCTTAATAGCGTCAATAACTATTGCCTGCTTGTATCCTTCAAGCAGAGCGATTAAATCCAGGCCGGCCGTTGAAGTGTAACTCACCTCTACGTCCGGCGCATCCTTCAGCCGGCGTTCAAGAAGCCGCGCCGTGTGTATGCCTACCCCGTCGTCGGATACAAGCGTATTCCCCATTCCGAGAACAACGGTTTTCCGGGCTCTGGCGGTTATATCATCAGCGCAAAACAAATCTTTTTCCATGACAGATCAGTTACCCGTGTCCCGCTTGATCGTTTTAACCAAATGCTTATCGGCATCATATACTTCGACTATTAGCGGCATCTGCCCCGGCATCGTGTGTGTTGCGCAGGCAAGGCACGGGTCATATGCGCGAAAAGCCATTTCCACCATGTTCAGGATTCCATCGTCCACTTTGCCGCCCTTGATCAATCCCTGCGCCGCCCGTTTGATGCTGTAGCACATAGCGCCATAGTTGTTGCCGGTGGCTACAATGAGATTAACTTTTGTTATCATGCCTTGCGAATCGGACCAGTAATGATGGATCAGCGTTCCGCGGGGAGCTTCGACCACGCCTACGCCCTCTGATGGAGTCCCGGTCGGCAGTTCGCGGATATTATCTCCGGCGGTTTCAGGATCCATCGCCAGCTCGAGCGCGCGCTCGGCCGAGTACATAAGCTCCACAAGTCGCGCCCAGTGGAAAGCGAGCGTCGTGTGCGCAGGCTTGCCGCCGAGAGTTTCGAACATGCGGTTGTACTCAGACTGCGCGAGCGGCGTGGCCATTCCATCCGATGCGTTCAGCCTTCCGAGAGGCGCAACACGATACAGGCCGCTGTCCTTGCCGTCCTCAATTCCCTTCCAGCCCACGTTCTTCAAATAAGGTATTTTCAGATAGGACCAAGGCACAACATATTCGTCGATATGGTCGCGATAGTCTCCGGGATGAAAACGCGCGAACTCCTTGCCGTCCTGATCCACAACGCGCATCATTCCGTCATATAGATTCACTTTGTTATTCTCATCAACCATTCCCATGTAATAGCTGTTCATCCGGTAAACGTCGCCGACTATGAGATCAACATAATCTTTATTGGCCAACACTATATCGTTGAATATCTGTATGGTGAACTTAGCGAATTCCACATAGTTTTTGCAGCGCGCAATAATGTCGAGTCGCTGTTCTTCGGTTATGCCCTTGCTTACTCCGCCGGGCAGGCCCCACACCGGGTGTATGGCGCGGCCGCCGAGAAGCTGTATCAGCTCTTGCGAATCCTTATAAGCGGCGATCACTTTTTTACCTATATCCAGCCCGACCTTGTTGATAAGCCCGAGGATATTGCGTTCGGCCGCAGGCGCGCCCGGCCCTACAACAAAATCCGGCGCCGCCAAAAAATAGAAATTGATTATCTTGTCGTAGAACTGATAGAGCGAATAAGCCATTTCCCGCAGTTTTTTCGCTGTAGGCGGAGCTTCCACCTTGAACAGGTCGTCAAGGCATTTAGTGGACGCCATGTGATGCGCCCAAGGGCAGACGCCGCAGATTCGCGGAGTGATTCGCGCCACTTCCTCGGCGGGCCTTCCTTCGCAAAAACGCTCAAAGCCGCGGAACTCCGGCACCTGAAGATATGCGTTTTCAACCTCGCCGGCATCGTTCAGAAATATGCTTATCTTGCCGTGCCCCTCGAGGCGGGTTATCGGATCGATAGTTATTGTTTTGCTCATTGGTTACACGCCCTCCTTTGCAATTTTCCTGCGCCTGAGCGTTGATTCCGGCAGACTGAAACGATAAAAAGTCCCTATCGGGTCGGGCACTGAATCGACAACTTCCGCTATTCGCTTTTCATCGTTGGAATCTATTACCGAGGCGAGCGCCGACAGCATTGCCGCGCCGAAATCATCAACACCCTCAACCGGCCCGTAGCATCCCCGGCACGGCATCATCACATTCGTGCAAAGAGCGCCGCAGCCGCCACGCGTGGCTGGCCCGATACACACCAGTCCCTGCTCCATAAGGCACTGGCTTGTGTCGGGCTTGATTTGCCACATGCGTTTTATCTCACCCACTCTCATCTCGTTCTTCTTCTCGAGTTTGCATTCGTCGCAAACCGACTTGTTTCCGCCTATCACGCTTCCGGGCGCCGGCAGTTTGCCGCTGACAATCGCTTCGATGGCAGCCCATGTAATTTCCGGACTCGGAGGACAGCCGGGTATGAAATATTCGACATCGATAACCTGCCGCAGCGATTTCACCGTATCCCAAATCACCGGAAGCGTCAGGGTTCCTTCCGGCACATCCGCGCTGAGAGCAGGAAGAGTTCTGTCCTTGTTCAGCGTGGAAGGCGATTCGAGACACGCACGGCTCATGCTTTCCACCGCCGTTGTCACGTTCGAGAGGCCGGGGATGCCGCCCATGCAGGAACACGCCCCGTATGCCGCCATCACCTTGCTTTTCTGCCTCAGGAGCTTTGCAAAATGTTCGTGTTCCGAGGTCCGGATCGCGCCGCTGAAAATACATACGTCTATATGCCCGTCCGGCATTTCCTCGACATCTTTATACTTGAAATCCATCGCGCAGGGCCAGAAAAGAATATCCGCGGCCGCGGCAAGGTCGAGCACCTTTTCATGCAGGTGCGTGATTGCCACGTCGCAACCTCCGCATGCCGACGCCCAATAAACTGCAAGCTTTAATTTTTTATTTTCAGACATTACTTCGCCCCTCCTTTTTCCGAAGCAAGAACCGCTTCGGACGTAAGTTCCATGGGACCCACTTTCCGCACGGCTTCCGTCATTTCGTTTACCAACTCGATAAAGCGGTCGGCTTCGGCCGCCGACACCCATTCCAGCCTGAATCGTTCGGGCTCAATGCCGAACTGCTCCAGCATTCTTCCGAGCAGCCTCATGCGCCGCTCGGTTTTGTAATTGCCTTCCACATAATGGCAGTCGCCGGGATGGCATCCGCACACAAGCACTCCGTCCGCGCCCTCCCTGAATGCCTTCATTACCATGTCGGGCTCCACTCGTCCGCTGCAGGGAGTCCGGATAATTCTAATGCCCGAATGATATGTCTTCCGGTTGCTGCCGGCATGGTCGGCCGCGGCATACGTGCACCAGTTACATAAAAAGCAGGCTATCGTTGGCTCGAAGTTACTCATCAAAGCGCCCCCATCATCTCAGCAAGAAGCTGTTGTTTTGTGAATTGCTTATGCGTTATCACGCCAGCCGGACATGCCGCTACGCATGTGCCGCATCCATGGCATAGCACTTCGTTAATAATCGAAACTTTTTCCTCCGCGCTGTACGAAATTGCCTTGTACGGACACAGAGAGTTGCAGATTCTGCAACCCGCGCACTTTTCCCCGTCTATCATTGCCGTCGCGACTTCCAGCTCAAGCTTTTCTCCAGGCACAAGCGCGGACAATATTCCTCCCGCCGCGGCCAGACTCTGGACAACCGAGCCCTGAATATCTTTCGGCCCCTGAACGCATCCCGCGAGAAAAACACCTTTTGTGTTCGTGGCCGACGGCCCGATCCGATTATGCGCTTCGGAAAGGAAACCGTGCGCGTCCAAATCGACTGAAAATAACTCCGACAGCGTCTTAGAATCTTTGCAGGGAACTACCGCCGGCGAAAGCGCCACCATGTCGAACGGCCCGTGCGTATTTTCGCCATCCGTGATCATCAGGCCGTCTTTCCCTTTTTCAACCTTGAGATTCTCGATGCTTCCAACCCGGTTGAACTGCGTCCCCTCCAATACAATCTTGTTGTAAAACTCCCATTCGTTCTTTCCGGGAAGACATAAGTCTGAATGAAAATGGCTGATGCTTATTCCCTCGACATTTTTCCTCAGAAGATGCGAAAGCTTTAGAGAGCTCAGGCAGCAGATGCCAGAACAATAATTGCAGGTTTCGCTGTTCCGGCTGCCCACACAGTGGATGAGCGCCGCGCTTGCGGGCTTTTTGCCCCCGATTATAACTTCCCCTCCGGTCGGGCCGTTGGAGCTTATTATCCGTTCGAGTTCGATTGTGCTGACAACATTGTAGTTGTCTTTGTATCCGTACTGCGGGAGTTTTGAACAGTCGAACAACTCAAATCCCGTCGCCAGCACTATTCCGCCCACCGTACACTCAATCAACTCATCTTTTTCGTCATAATTCACGGCGCCGAATCCGCAACTTTCCTGACAGGCCGCGCAGGACTCCCCCTTAAAGCGAACGCAGTTTGCGGTATCGATAGCCGGGACATTAGGCAACAAACCGGCTGCCGATGTATAAATCGCCTTCCGCTGGCTTAGCTCGTAATTGTATGCATTAGGCACGCTTACCGGGCATGCCTCATAGCAGGCTTCGCAACCAAAGCAATTCTGCGGTTCAACATATCTTGCTTTCTTATTTATTTTTATATCGAAATTGCCGAAGAACCCTTTCACTTCTTCAACCGCGCTGTTTGTCAGCAATTGGATCTGGTCGTTGTGAAGTATCTGATCCATAATCGGTTCGAGCATACACGGCGCGCATTCGAGGTTCGGAAAGACATCCTCGTATTTCACGACCGCTCCGCCTATCCAAGGCGTGCTTTCAACCAGATATACTTTGCGGCCCTTCTGAGCGAGAGAAAGCGCCGCCGTCATTCCGGCAACTCCGGCCCCCACAACAAGAACATCCGGGTTCACGTCGATCTCCTTTTTTTCCAAAGGCACGTGAAACGCCACTCTGGCCAAGGCCGCATTAACAAGCGCAGTCGCTTTAACCGTGGCTTCTTGCCCGTCTTCCGTGGACCACGCGCACAACTCCCTGATATTCGCCAGTTGCACGAGGCTCGGATTCAGTCCCGCGTTTTCCATTACATCCCTGAACGTCTGCTCGTGCTGCCTTGGAGAACATGCGCCGACCACCAAACGTTCGATACCGTGTTTTTTGATCTCTTCATCGAGAAATGCTTTCCCGGCCTCAGAGCATAAAAGCGCATGAGAACCCAATACAACATTGTCCCCTTTTTCCGCAAAGCGCTTTAATAATTCGGCCACATTCACTTTCTCCGAAATATTGCCGCTGCACTCGCAGATGTACACACCGGTTTTCGGGCCCATTTCTACCTCCTTGACTATTTTTCGCTAATTTTATATCCGTCTTTCGCCAAATCAGAATTCCTTTCATTCCTCGTCATCAAAAACAATTATGTCTTTGGGGTTGATTGCTTTTTTCGCTTCAAAGAGTTGCTTCTTGCCTCCATTGCCCAACAAACCCTGTTGGGCTTTGGTTTGGCTCAGAAGCTGCTTTAGAAGCCCCATATCGATTCCGGACAGCATTTCTGCTAAGTTCTGAGCTTTCATTGTTTCCGCTCTTATTGCCATTTTAAACTTTTTTACCATGTAGGCAAGTTGATTCGCTTGCGAAGATAGTTCTTCCGCCGCGCTTGCAGATTGTTCAGCGCCGGAAGCGTTCTCCTTCGTTACGAATAAGCGCTTCAATCCATTCTTGTGCCGCCTATCGAGTTAATTTAATAAAACTCACTTTTCCAAATGTTCGGTAAACATCCTTGAGCAATATTTTATCCGACTATTTTTCTTTTTTCGACATACCATTCTTCATAGGCTTTCATTGCCTGAGCGCCATAATCATTTCGCATGCTCACTTAAATATTTTTAGAATAAATGATCGGAGTTCGACAGTCTTTGGCAAATATTATTTCCGAAACCACTTGACAATGCATACCTTGCGCGGTATTGTTATTACCGCATGCGGTATTTGCGTCGTTTGTTTCATAGTAAGTCAATTAGTGGCTTTTCTTGGTTGAATAAAAATGGCAATAGAAACGGGTGATCTAATATGGCGAACGAACTGTATTATGAAAAACTCAACTGGTTTAAAGAAAATGAAAAACCGGAAATCGTTTTGTTCATTACAGATAACGAGCCGCGAACAAGGATTGTTATCGCTTGGACAAATACGAAAACATCCGTTTCAAAGAAAGTCAGCTCTTTGAATACAGATGTTGAAAGCGAGATATGGGACTGGTTGTGGCAGAACACGGAGTTTTCTCTTGATGAACTCCGAATGAAAAGCGGTATATCTTCTATCGAGATAGAAAACAGACTGCTCCCTCTTATCGCAAACAGAATCATCTATCCGGATGGAACGTTGAATTCTTTCGTACAACGTTACCTGAGAGAGCGGGTTCTAAAACTCTTCGATGCGAAACATATAAAAACAGCCTCGAAGCGCAGATGAAAGTAATGCATTTGTTATTTTATTGTTATTCATATAGCGCGCATATTCTGTCGAAGAAGTTTTCATATGAACAAACTAATTAGGGACAAAATAGAAGTTTATTGCTGAATATTTATTAATAAGCGTTACTCTAAGGAACAACATCTTGAATATAATTAAATTACTATAATTATGGATTAAAGAAAGACGATAGTAAAAGTGAAACTTATTTACGTGCCTGCCGGGCGAGCCCGTGAATATGCGTCGCTTGCCGCCAACCTATATACGTCTTGCGCCCACGGTTGCCTCTACTGTTACGCGCCTCGTTGCCTCCAGCGTAAACGAGATCTTTTTCACACGTACGCAAGCGTAAGAAAAAATGCGCTTAGCCTTTTCGATGCGGACTGCGCAGAATATGCCAAGGAACAACTCACGGAGCCGATATTAATGTCTTTTATAAGCGATCCATATCAACCTGATGAACTTGAGTTGCGAATCACCCGCAACGCTCTCGAAATCGCAGCCGAGCACAAAGTTCCAATACAGATATTGACGAAGGGAGGCACACGTGCGGTCCCGGATTTTCCGCTCCTCGCGGCAACCGGCAAGCAGGCTGCTTTTGCCTGCACCTTAACGGTGTGCGATAAGGCGTGGGCCGCGAAGCTCGAACCACCCGCTGCCGAACCGGAGGACCGGCTGAACGCGTTAAAAGCCGCGCACAAAGCCGGAATAACAACATGGGTTTCTTTCGAACTTTCTATCGATGAGCATTCCGTTATACAATTCATCCGAATCACTCACCCTTACATTGATCTTTACAAGGTCGGCGCGATCAGCGGCGATAAAACCATACCCCGCTTTTCAATGGGAAGCATTGCTTGTGTACCAGAAACCGGGAGACATGCCGAGAATGTCACGAGATGCCGAGAGTTACATGCTGAAGTATCAGACAAATGTTTGGGAAATACCCGCTGTCACGAATCAAGTTGAAACTATTGGGCGCCCAGCTGTATGCCCTGTTGAGATTCCGTATAGAAGTATGCTTTCATATTCAGGGGAAGAAGCTACAGTTTTCGAGCCGTTCGGAGGCTCTGGCACAACGCTCATCGCTGCTGAAAAAGCCGGACGCAAGGCATTTCTTATGGAACAACACCCTGCTTATTGTGATATAATTGTAAAAAGATGGGAAGCGTTTACGGGTAAGTCAGCAAACAAGATTCCAATAGGCGTAACAGTGTCTATCTAATGCGAGAGATTATATGAATTTATTCGGACATGATAGTTTATGCAGAGGATTGCCGATAAATTACACGCCTGTGAAAAGTGATTTTTTCAATCCCGATAGAATTTTTCTGGCTAAAGGAAGTATGAAGACAGAAAACCGGCGGATGTTTGTGGAGTCAATCGTTTCATTATTTCCGAGCTCGCAGGTTATTGACTGCCCGAACATACCTCACAACCAAATATCTTTTGAAGAGATGACCCCCGATGTAAGACACACCTCAGGAAAAAAGACACTTGTTTTTGGTGAACACAAAAGCGCAGTGCGATTCAGCGACGAGGAAGGAAATACGTGCCCCAACTATTGGCACTTTTCGCCTTACGGATTCTGCCCTTACGGGTGTAAATATTGCTATCTCGCCGGGACTCTCGGCGTTTGGCATTCGCCGACTGTTAAAATTTTTGTGAACATCGAAGAAATGGTCGCACAGATAGACAAAACGGCGCAAAGATTATCAGAACCTACAGCTTTTTATATTGGCAAACTGCAAGACGGTCTTGCTCTCGACTCACTGACAGGTTATTCAACAGCGCTTGTCCCGTTCTTCGCACAACATGCATTCGCAAGACAGGTCATACTTACAAAATCCAACAGAATAGAAAACCTGATAAACCTTGAGCATAATGGCAACACCATACTTACTTGGAGTTTGAATCCACCTGAGATTTCCGAGGAATTCGAAGATAATGTTCCTTCTGTTGGCAACCGCCTGGAAGCGATGAAAAAGTGCTCCGCCGCAGGATATCCCGTAAGAGCTGTGATAATGCCGGTAATCCCCTTTGATAATTGGGACGAGCTATACAGTCGTTTCGTGAAAAGGTTAATGGCAGAAATTCCTCTTGAAAGGCTTACGATTGGAGGAATATGCATCTACAAAAACGCACGCCGTCTTATGGAAAATAGAATCGGAGCGAAAAACTGCATCTCTATAGGTATAGATAAATCAACGGAGTCCGAAGATGGGCGGGCTCGGTATTATTCAGAAACAAGGCAGAAGATGTACAGTCTGATCTCTGAGATCGCTCAAAAAACAAATCCGGAAACCAAGGTCGCTTTATGCCTCGAAGAGCCCGATATATGGAAAAAGCTCGGTCTGACAAAAAATCTCGGCCGCTGCAATTGTGTGCTTTGAACATCTCTATAAACCACTTTTTCAGGAGTTGCCATGTCTAAAAAAGACATAAATCAAACCGCCCTCTTTCCAGATTTTGAATGCAAGGCGTACAAGGAACCGGTTCTGATAAGCGCATGTTTTCTCGGTATACCATGCCGATGGCATGGAAGAAGAGCTAAAAAGAGGGACAATTTAATAGCCGAATTGAAAGAAAAATACATACTTGTCCCTGTCTGCCCGAACTTGTGGCGCAGATCTGCTTTTCATCGAGGCAATGCTCGAACGTACCCGCACGCGCTGGAATTCGATTGCGCCGGCTCTTAAGGATATTGTATAATCGGAACAGTGGTCTTATAGATTGCAGAAATCACCCCATGCCGGGAGAAGGCGGTGAGATTACCCAGCGGCGTGGTCAAAGAGGCAAGGGCAACGCCTGTAACAAAGCGATAGTTGAAGCGAGTATAGAATTGATAATGAACTTCATAATTTTCAATTTACCGGAACAAAACAGGAAAACACCTGTCTAAAAAACGGCAAATCAATGAAAAAATGCTTTGTCATGTGAGAAAAACGATAAAGGGAAGACGAATGAACAAGATCAAGGTCGCAACCAATATTGATTGGATGGGGATATTAAAATAGACTCGATGCCAGAGAATCAATTTCATTCATCTGCTGGTCGCCCGATGGGGTGGCAATCTGTCATATTTGCAGAAAAAAGATATCCTCGATGGATGGTTGCTGTTATTGGAGCCGCTATTGTCCTCTTACTTGGCTATATCGACGTTTCAACCGGGTTCGAAATTTCTTTTTCAATATTCTATTTCATTCCCATTATGTTTGTTACGTGGTATGGCAAACGTCTTCTTGGCATATTGATTTCAACCCTATCGGCTGTGGTTTGGCTGTTATGCGACATTTACTCAGGGCACACATACTCGAATTCAATCATTCCATATTGGAATTGTTTTATGCGGTATATTATTTTCATCTTTATCACTTATTTGCTTTCGGCGGTGAGGACGTATGCGGAACGGGAAAGAGATTCATCAAGGATTGATTCTCTTACAGGCATAGGAAATGGCAAGCTGTTTTATGAGATCGCAAGCAAGGAGCTAGAGCGACTTGATAGATATGGGAATGTCTTTTCCCTCGTTTACATGGACTTGGACAACTTCAAAACCATCAATGATTCATTCGGGCACAATGCCGGGGACAATCTTCTTCGTATAGTGGCTGCAAAGATACGGGTCAGCCTGCGAGCTATCGATACAGTAGCAAGATTGGGCGGTGACGAATTTGCGGTTTTGCTTCCTGAATCTAATTCCGAAAAAGCATTGTCCGTTTTCACGAGGATACAAACTGAATTGCTTGAAGAAATGAAAAAGAATAACTGGCCTGTCACATTCAGCATGGGAATTGCAACTTTTCGTACGCCTCTTGAATCTGTAGACGCCCTTGTGGCAAAAGCCGATTCTCTGATGTATGAAGTTAAATCATCAGGAAAGAACAACATCCTTGCAAAAGAATATTGAAAGTAAAATCCCACTCGGTTTTCATATACTATAAAAACCATGCTTTTCTTGCCCGCACGCGCTGGGATTCGATTGCACCGGCTCTGAAGGATATTGTATAATCGGAACAGTAGTCTTATAGATTGCAGAAATCACCCGCGCCGGGCGGCGGCGATTACCAGCGGGCAGGGTCAAAGAGGCAAGAGCAATGCCTGTAACAAAGCGTCAGTGTTGGTTGGTTTTGATTCACTGAGGGTTCTTGGAAACATTATAGAAGTTCACTTGGCTATAAGAAACCCTTGAACAAGATGGTGAATCCAATATACTGTTTCATTAGAAGAAAAATGTTGAACTAAAAATAGACGCTGAGATAATCATTATGCGCCGATCCGCAAAAATCTCAATTATTATTGAAACAATAATCGCCTGTCGGGATAAAAACTGGAGACATACGAAATGAAGGCAGTCATAGCGGGATGCGGCGCTGTCGGACGGAATCTCGCGGAGATGCTTGTGCGGGAGGGGAACAACGTAACGGTGATCGACACCGACCGGGGCAAGCTTGACTCTGTTGAAGAATATCTCGATGTCGCGGCGGTGGAGGGGCAGTGCACCGACCTGAAAGCGCTGAGGAGCGCCGGCGTTCATGGCTGCGATATATTCGTGGCGGCGACAGACGACGACGAAGCGAACATAGTGGCCGCTGTTGCTGCAAAGCGACTCGGCGCCGGGAAATGCGCCGCGCGCTGCAGGAATCAGATTTACAGTTCAACTCTCGACGGCAAAGGTTATTCCGATCTCATCGACATAGACCTTGTGGTCAATCCTGAGAATTTAACGGCTCTCGAAATCGTAAAACTGATCAAAACGCCCGGCTCGCTTGTTATTGAGAACATGGCGAAAGGCAAGGTGCATCTCAGAGAGATAGTCGTAGGGCGCCAGAGCAAAGCCATAGGAAAAACGCTTAAAAGCCTCTCCCTCGGTCAGATCGGTTTGG
>Ga0172379_10009315_pt1 | contig 12151 bp, 11 predicted proteins | sample GrowelOW334metaG_FD_119756 | JGI IMG/M metagenome (GOLD analysis project Ga0172379, IMG submission 119756) | Groundwater microbial communities from an aquifer near a municipal landfill in Southern Ontario, Canada - Groundwater well OW334 metaG | ecosystem: Environmental > Aquatic > Deep... | reverse complement strand
TGGGAATAAAAATAGGTTATAAAAAGTTTTGTATTTTTCGGCAGAACAGCAGATATTTTCAGTAATAAGTCCGGGTTCATATATAACCGTGTAGTTTCCTTATCCCAATAATAGGACTTTGAATTGCTGCCTTTAATTATATCTTTCAGCAAGCGATTTGCCGGTTTTATATATATTTGCCGTATAAATCCGGTTCTTGTGATAGATTCGAAGTATTCCATACTGAACGGGGAGTATCTTTTGTTTAATCCTAGACCCTGATATCTGGTTTTATAATCTTTCGTGCATATATTTATTCCCACAGGAATTTTTTTACGCAGTGCATATCCAAGGGTGTTAAATAAACTTTGCGTAGACTCTGCTACCGTTTCATTCCGGACGGAATAACCCCTTTTTTCAAATGCCGCCCTATTAAATTTAGTCATCATCAATTCATGAAGATTCAATCGGGATATATGAAGGGTGTGCATCACCTCGATTGACTGTTTCAATGCGTGTTCTTCTTCGGGTACTACCGGCGTTTCGATAGTGACATTCCCGAATATTTTTTTGGCTAATTTTATCGGGGTAAAATCATATTTTCGCGCGCTTAAATCGAAACGGATTTCGTCCAAACCCGCCTTCTTGAGCGCTTCAAGTTTCGTCTTATCGATAAGATCTCCGTTCGTATAAATCCACACATACATCCGCGAGCCGAATCTTTGTTTAATTCCCGTGATGTAACTTAACAGGAGATCAAATGACAGCAGAGGTTCTCCTCCGGTAAATCCTACTCCCTTAAATTTGAATGTTTCCAAATAATCGAGACAATCTTCAACCCTGTCGAAATTGATACCGTCAAGCCCGGGTTTATGATCTTTATAAAGATTTCTGTCCTGCGGGCAGAAAAAACACCTCCGGGTGCACAGGTGATTCAAAAATATGCATGCCCACATTCCCTCAATACAAATTTTGCATCCCGGCGAAAGATCTCCGGTATAGAGTTTTAACGGGTCACCATTTATGTTTTGGATCTTATCCGGAAAATCCTTCAAAACATGTTCTCGCGTCTGGAGGATGCCCGTTGCAACAGTTTTTTCTTTCTGGAGTTTGGTACTCATAAGCACTTTCGCTTCATCTATTAATTTTCAAATTATACCTGAATATTGTTATGGGATAAATAGATCGTACGTCTCAATACTGTTATTATGATATTATAAAATTATGAAGGCAGTTAAACGATTTTTGTCAGTCTTAACGATCTTCCTTGTTTTTATTGGTTTATGGTTGGTTTCGGAGGTCATCGTTCAAATCAGGCAATTTGCAACAATGGATTACCATTATTATGGTTTTCCCCTCAAATTTTCTGAAGGCGGGGGAATGTGCATATATGGAGCATGTAGCAGTCGGGATAATCCTTTAAATTTTATTCTCGACGGGATTATATGGTTGGCTGTTTCAATTATGCTCTATCTGATTTTTAAAAAGATATTGAAAAAGAAAGAAAATAGGTTGTCATAACAATCTATATCTTGATTTATTCCTCCCAGAAGATCCGAACTTAATCCTGATATCTTCAATTTTTTTTAAAATAATATAATCGGATATAATCTGTCAGGGAGTGGAGATATATTTAGTTGTTGTCGAGGGATTTAAGCAGTTTCAACACACGGTAGGTGACCCATTTGTTTGGTTGTCCTTTTTCTCCGTAACTTCCCCAGGTTTTGCCTGAATAGTCATATTCCAGTAACCATCGGCCTATATCATCCTGTTTGCTCCTAATATAGTCAAGCGTATCCTTGAGTCTGGGATCATGTCCGTACCCTATGGATCCAAGCGCTTCTGCGATTTGCAGAATATCCGTCATATAAAATACGGGAAATCCGAATTTCCACCAGCCTTTATTGGGTTTGGTATTTGTTCTGGTAGGGTAGTTGGCTTTAAGAGGATCGGTACTGAGTAAAAATTCCGCACCCATCTTTATCGCTTTTGTAATATTTTTTGTCCTGTTATCTTTTGGTAGATTGCCTAATGCCAGCAATACCTTTACGGCGCCCCAAGCACAGGGCTTCTTTCCATTCGCCCCACAGGCGAATTTGGGTCCGCATTTGTAGGCATAATATTTTACGTTATCTCCTATGACGCTACGCGCCATCCATTCATAAGTTTGGGCTAAACGATCATCTGAACATCCAAGCCGTGTTAGAGCCATGCACATATTTCCCTGAAGGCAGTCAACCGTTCCGGAGGGTGTGCCGTTATAGGAGAGCGAATGGTCAGTGGTAAATGCATGGTTAAGGTAATACTCACATGCCCGTTTAATCTGTGGATCGTCATCGACGGACGCGCCAAGCTGGGAAAGAAGGATAAGAGACCATACTCCCGAAAAATACTTCGGGTTGTATCCGGCTCCCGGTTTGCGCCAATATCCTTCAGGGTCCATATGATTGAGGACTTCCCCAATTTTGCCTTTGGAATACGCTTCTTTTTGCGCAGCCGCAAGTTCAGATTGATTCTTGGGGGGTTCGACTAAATCCCGAAGGGCTGCATATCGCACCCCGGGATCATTTTTTTCCAATAGCCATGGAAGACTGTGGAAAGGTTCCATCACGGTATCATTATAATACGTTACGCAAAGCGCGAAGAATGTCAATTCTCATTCTTTTCTTTTGCTGATATAATTCAATTAATCCCAATCGATAAAGTTATGGAATATATCAGCGATGCACCACCCAAACAACCTCAAATGAAGAATATTTTTGAGCGGGCTGCTTCGTGGTATAAAAAGCTTCCGGACAAAAAACGGCATGTTGAATTATTGACCGCTATCCTTTCAGTACCCGTCATGATCAGTGTCCTCATGCTCAACTTGAATAGCCTTAATCAGTCCAAAGAAGCCGCAAATAAATCTGTTCAAAATACACCTATCGAGATAGTCATTACTGGAGGCAATCCTCCTGAAAAACCACTGGACCGTCAACGTGATCAATTAACCAACAGTCCCACGGTAGAGCCGACTGAGACGATCGCTTTAACTCCAACTCAAGGGCCAGTTATAACGATAACTCCGTATCCAACGAGTACTCCTTATCCGACCTATACGCCTTACCCAACCCAACCGCCAAGTCCTACACCAAGTCTTACGGCAACTCCGACGCCTTCGTAATTGTGCAATTGCAAATCTGCAAATAGCATCGGGATTTTTTACTCGTTGCGGAGAGCATCAATCGGTGACAGTTTTGCAGCGCGGCGGGCTGGATAAAGCCCGAAAACTACTCCTACCCCAGTAGATACAATTAACGCGATCACTATCCAGGGAATGCTGATGACTACGGGGAGTTTGAGTAACGAGGATATTATTACCGGTATTGTAACCCCGATCACAATCCCGATGCATCCTCCTGAAACGGTAAGAACCACGGATTCAATCAAAAACTGCATTAAGATGTCATTTTCCTTTGCCCCGATTGATTTCAGGAGTCCTATTTCCTTTGTCCGTTCGGTGACCGATACCAGCATAATGTTCATTATTCCAACTCCTCCGACAACAAGCGAAATTGCCGACACTCCGGCAATCAGAAGCGTCAAAAGACCGGTTACGGTTTCAATGATACTTAGAGATTCCTTAAAGCTGACAAGATTAAAATCATTATCCTCGCCCTCTTTTATTTTCCGTTTATCCCTAAGGAGTGCGGTCACGTCGTCCATGGTCTCTTTTAATATGTCCGGGTTATTAACGCTGATATCTATTTCCATTAAATCTTCATCTCCCCTGATATCGTTGCTCAGTGTCTCAAGCGGCATCATGACCGCTGAATTGTAAAAACTGCCCATGAAGCTTCCACCGCTTTTGGACACCCCGATAATCCGATACTTGGTGTCATCGATATTGACGGATTCTCCGACAGGGTCGGAATCGACTCCGAACAGATCTTCAGCGACATTGATTCCGAGAATTATGACTTTATCGTTCTTGTCGGCTTCCGTAAGGCTCTCGCCGTATATCATCTCAGGTTTGAGCATAACTTGCGCTTCCGGTGTTATTCCGTAGATTGAGACGGTTTTGTGGATTTCCTTCACCGAGACCGATCTTGAAGCAAAACCAAGGGGAGCTATAACACCGATGTTCGGTATACCGGAGTTTTTTAAGAAGTCAGAATCCTTCATCGTTAGGGGGTTGCCGCTTCCTCCTCCGAATGACGCCATCATGTCTGTACCGGGCGAGATTTGAAAATAGTTAGTCCCGAACTGAGAAAGTTCGTTGGTTATATATTTTATTGAACTTTGGCCTATTGACGCAATCAAAACAACAGAACTGATTCCGATGATAATTCCGAGCATCGTGAGTCCCGTTCGGACAAGGTTGGTTTTAAGCGATTGGATCGCTGATAGAAACAGTTCCCTATATTCCATAATTATTTATCGGATACGATCTTTCCATCCACGAGTCGTATATGGCGTTTTGCATAGCCCGCGACGTCGTCTTCATGAGTGATAAGGACAATGGTTTTACCCTGATCATTGAGGTTCTTGAAATATTTCATGATTTCATGGGCAGTTTTGGAATCCAGATTGCCCGTAGGCTCGTCAGCCAAAACAATGGACGGATTCATTACCAATGCCCGTGCGATAGCAACACGCTGGATCTGTCCGCCGGAAATGGTATTAGATAAATTGTTGGCTTTTTCTGCAATCTGCATGAAGGTAAGCATTTCCATCGCTCTTATTGTCCTTTCAGATGGCGGCACGCCTCCGTATACCATCGGTCGTTCCACATTTTTCAGGACCGTTGTCCGGGGAAGCAAATTAAAAGATTGGAAGACAAAACCGATCTCCTTGTTACGTATTTCCGCCAGTTGGTCGTTCGTATATGTGGAAATATTCTTATCTTTGAAGAACTGTTTTCCGCTTGTCGGTGTATCGAGTGCCCCCATGATGTGCATCAGTGTGGATTTTCCCGAACCCGAGGGTCCCATGACAGCGACAAATTCGCCCCTTTTAATCGATAACGTGATTCCGTTCAGCGCCTGATAATAACTTCCTCCGACCAAGGGATAGCGTTTAATAACGTTTTCAAGGGTTATTATCGGGAGATTGGCTGGCATAGTTAAAATCCAAAAACCCCGGTTTTCTTCGTGTCTTCATTGGCTAAAGAAGTGATAATAGTCTGTCCGTCTGATAATCCGTCCGTAATTTGCGTGTTTTTCTCTCCGCGGACGCCGATCTGTACCGGCGTATAGACGATCTCACCCTTTTTGGATCCCGGTACCCGTACCGCTTTTCCGCCTTTATAGGGTTTGATTGCAGAGTTGGGGACCGTTAATACGTCAGTAAGTTTATTCGTGACGATGGTTACGTCAATGCTCATACCCGGCCGGAGATTCTCATCGGGATCCGACATTTCTATATACACGTTATACTTGATGACTCCTTTTACCTCTCCGCCAATTGTGTCAATCCTTTGAACAATCCCTTTATACTTTTTATTGCTTATCGCATCCACACTTATATCCGCTTCCTGACCGGTTTTGATTTTTACTATGTCATCTTCGCCCAATGATATCCGTGCTTCTGTCCGGGAAAGGTTTCCGATGGATAAAACCGGGGTTGTCGGAGCAAGGACGGAATAAATGCTTACGCTGCTTCCGGGAATTACGGATAAGTTGGAGACTGTTCCGGATATTGTAGATTTGACCGTGATGTTCTGAGTCGCCTGGTAAGCAAGCCATGTGGAATTAACCTCTGCCTGCGCTTGCGATATCACCGTCTGTTGGTCTTTAAAATTGGCCTCAGCCGCATACCAGTTTTTCTGCGCTATATGGAATTCAGGAAGGGCCCGCTGCTCGTTTTTGGGCGAGCCGTCTTCGTTTTCGTAGAGGCCGTTCGTGGCCAGGGTTCGGTAGGTATCCCACACCTTGAACATTTCCGCCTGAAGCGAGTAAAGAGTTGCTTTTGCCGACTCCAGAGTGCTTTTGGCCGTTAAATAGTTTGCGAAAGCAGCTTGTTTCTCCTGGTCGGTTGCGGTGCTTTTGGTTATGAATAATTCTTGTCCTTCGGAGACAATATCCCCGTTTGAGACGGATATGGTTTCGATAATCCCATTTGTGGGGGAATACACATCGGCTTTTCCATTTACGGTTAGATTGCCCGATTCCGTAACGGTTTCCGTGATATCTTCTTTCGCTACTTTTGATAGTTTGTAATCGGGTTGTTTGAAACTGCTAAAAATACTGATAACGATAATTAAAATGGCAACGAATATAATTGTAATTGCCAATAATTTCTTCCAGATAGACATTCGATGGTAGGATTTGGAGAAACGGCTAAGGAGTGATTTCATAAATTCATGATAGCATATCTCCGGTATTCCCGTAGAAAATGTACGTGATTCATACATTTCGATTCAAAGGGGAGAATATAAATTATAATATACGTATGAAAAAGATTGCCGGACTCGTATTGGTCATAGGTATTGCTGTACTTGGTTATGTATTTATAGTGCAAAGCCGTAAAAACCTCTTAAATGTCGGAGTGTCCACATCCGGTCCTATCCTTTCCGTTACCTCAATTCCTAAGGATATTGCACCATCCAATCCATTAGCCATAGAGACGATGAGACAGAAATCCTATCCGGGTAGCGATCTAACCATTAAATCGACACTTTCTCCAGGATCCAACTATAATCGCTATCTTGCCTCTTACCAATCAGAAGGATTAACGCAGTATGGACTTCTTACAGTTCCCGTTGGAGAAAAACCTGAGGGTGGGTGGCCTGTCATTCTTTTTAACCACGGATATATCCCTCCTGGGGAGTATTCCACCGAGAACAGTTATGCGTCATTCATAAGTCCTTTTGCCCAAGCCGGATATATCGTGTTTAAGCCTGACTATCGAGGAAATGGAAATTCCGAAGGCGTTTCGGTCCAAATATACGTGTCTTCCGATTATCTGACGGACAGTATGAATGCGCTTGCCTCAATCAGGAAATATAAAGACGCAAATCCGCAAAAAATCGGCGTTATGGGTCATTCGATGGGCGGAAATATTACGCTCCATGAAGTCGTAATATCTCCGGATATCAAGGCTGCGGAAATAATGTCAGGAGTCGTCGGAGATGAAGCCGGTATTTTAAATTGGTGGGATCAAAGAATTACGGCAAGAAGTATTACGGGCAACGACTTGGATACTTCATATATCGTGCAAAAGATGATTATTGATTATGGAACCCCTGCTAATAATCCTGATTACTGGAATGCAATTGATCCGACAAAATATTTGGCAAATATTGCCGCTCCTGTCCAAATACAAGTCGGGACATCGGATACCGCCGTCCCGCCAAGTTTTTCTTCATCTCTCCGGGATCAATTACAAGGTGCGGGAAAAACGGTTGATTACCGTGAATACCGCGGCGCCGATCATAATCTGGCTCCGGATACGTCAACGGCCCTGTCGGAAGCGTTAGCTTTTTTTAACACATACCTGAAATAGCCGACGAAAAATATGTCTTATTCAATAAAAAGCAAAAGGCTTTTCAAGTATTCACCCTCAGGATGGTTGATGTTTATCGGGTGATCAGAGGCAAGTCTGTGGCGTTCCATGATCCGTGCAGACCGTTTCGCCTCGTTGGCAGCCTGGAAAATCAGCTTCTGAAATAAAATAGGGTCCACATGATAGGAGCACGAGCTGGTCAACAGCCAGCTTCGTGGCGGCATTTTGCTTATGGCCAGGGAATTTAGCTCCCGATATCCGCGCATAGCTTCCGGTACGTCTAGCTTGGTTTTGGCAAACGCCGGAGGGTCTAAAATGACGAAATCTGAATCCAGTTTCTCCTTGGACTTGAGAAACTCAAATACGTCCGCGACATGGCTTGTATGCAGGCCGGTTGGAATAGAATTTAACGTTAAGTTAATTTCAAGCTGTGAAATCGCGTCTTTAGAAATATCAACGGACGTGACATGGCGGGCTTTGCCTTTCAATGTCGCAAGCGAAAACCCTCCGGTATAAGAGAAGCAATTAAGTACGGTTTTATCCTTTACCATGGTTGATACCAGACGTCTCATCTCCCGCTGATCCAAAAACAAACCGGTTTTCTGACTTTTTTCCGTAATAACCTGGAACCTCATTCCGTCCTCAAGGACCGTGATAGACGGTTGAACCTCGCCGCTGAGCCATTTTATTTGTTCGCTCAATCCCTCAGAATGCCGGCTCGGGGAAGTAGATTTAAGATAGATTGACCATTCCCTCTTATCTTCACTTTCAGCGACTTTAAGCAGTTCCTGGGTTAGAATCGGCAGCAGATGATCGATTCCGAGAGTTGTACTTTGGATAACCAGGACGCTATCGTATCTGTCTACAATCAAGCCGGGGATACCGTCGCCTTCGCTATTGATGATGCGGTAACAGTTTGTGTCATTTTTAAACAAATCCTTTCGCAGACGCCAGGCACTTGAAATTTTCTTGTGCAATATATCGGGTATAGGTCCGTGATCAAAACTGATAACCCGGCCCATGATATTCGATCGCCGGTTGATGTAGGCCTGTCCGAGAAACAAACCGTCTGATGAGAGTACTTGGGTAATGTGTCCATTTGGTACGTCATCAGACAGGCTCGCTACCGCACCTGAGAATATCCAATGATGGTGGTTAAGGAGCGGAATTTCTTTTTTGGGTTTCAAGCGAAGCGGCATATACCGTATATTACACTATTTGGGCATTTTTTAGTACGAAATTGACACCTGATCAATTATTCCGGTTTCTCTCTTCGAGAGTGATTTTGCCCACGTGTCCTGTTTCGAGAAGTTGGGTATTTTGGGCAGCGCCGTCATGCCAGATTTTCAAAAGTCCCTCGTTGATAGGGGGTTCCATAATTAAAAATTGTTTTCCGCTATTCTCCTTTGACGGACTTAAGTAATTACGGCTGTGGGGAACATAGGAGGATGCATCAGTGCCGGGATACGTGGAATATTCCGATGGGAGGTAATGGAACTTCCCTAAGCCGTGCCAATAGATCAGGTACTGATAGGGGTAATCATAGACAGACGGTACATAGGTATATACGGAGAATCCTCCGCTCTTCGCTTTTTGGTATATCCAGTCAATTGATTGTATCTGATTATTCAATATCCCCGGGTCGCCCGTGTCTTTCATGTAATCTAAGACTCTTGATCCCAGATAGAATCCATGAACAAGAACTAAAATCGACATAATACCGATAAAGATTTTTTTGGGTATTACTGTGAGACATACAACAAAGGAGATAAAAATAGGGAGAGGGAGGTAGGATACTATCCATGGTTTTAATCCGCTGCTCGTAGAAAACCAGATAACGGAAAATAGGAGAAGCAGATTTGAAAGAATGACAAAATGAGAAAACTGATTCCTTCGATTTCTGTTAATAAAAAGAAAATAGAATACGAAAAAGCCATATGCCAAAACTCCGAGTAAAGGAAATAGCGGAATCGTGGTTTCACCGATCAAGGTATAAAAATACGGCGCCGTTACGGTTACCTGGTGGATAAAAGAAGTCTGGAACAGCGACGTAGAGCCGGTAGCGTGATTGATAAAGTTATGGATTTGGGAAAAATCATGGGTAAATTCATAGATAATATGGGGAATCAGAAATAATATCGCTATGAAAATTCCGATAAGATATTTACGTAAGGTCAATATTTTATTGACGACAAAAACAAGTCCCATAGCGACAAGCATAAAAAAGAAAATCGGGAATGCGGCAATTTCGCTGTGGAATAGAAGACCGCTCGCAAGTGCGCTGAGATAATAAAACCTGGCATCAGTTTTTACTTGTATTAAAAAATAGATAAACGCACACGAAAGAGATACCGAAAGAAAAGGATTGAATGCATACCGGGACGTTTCGTAAAAAGGCAGCAGCAAGGATAAAGTAAGTCCGGTAAGTAAGGACGACAGAAGCCCGATTTTTTGTTTCAGGGCATAGGCAGTTAATACAACTAACGAGGATTGGATAAGAATCAGAAAAATAACCGGACCAATCGGATGCCCCTGAGAAAACAGATAACCAATTGCGAGAAGGTAATACCAGAGCACACCGTGATACACTCCCTTAATATCCGTTTCTGGTCCGACTAAGGGAAAGTTGCCATGAAGAATATCCCGTGCATACGTAGCGTCTCTCCCTTGGTCAACCGTAAAGTAGAAATGATTATTTAATATTGGATAAAGCCGGATGAAAAAAGCGAAGAGAAATATAAGGGCAAAAGAAATAAAGTATTTGTTTTTCTGCGACAAATGCATGATTAATTATATATCACTAAGAAACGTATACTTTATATTTCCGGCAACACACAAATGGCGACTTTAGTATATAATTATTTATAATCAATTCATCACTTAAGATGAGGACGTAGAGCAAATGATTACCGAGATTCGAAATATAAGTTACTTTCTTATTTTCGGAAAACCCCTGATCCTCTATGGAGGCATACTTACCTTATTGTCTTTTTTATTTACCGCTCTTATCTCTATCCTGAATTCCAAAGGGAACCACACAATCTCGTTTGCCTGGCATAAACGGATAGCCATCATTTCGATATGCCTTGGAATTATTCACGGATTGATGGGGATACTTTCCTATTTCTAGCAGAAATCATATCAGTCCGCAGATGGTTTGGACTTTGTCGTAACCGAAGTCAATCTCTTTTATTTTGAATTTCCCGCCCGTCATGATTTCGAGCGATTTGGGAGTAAAGAAATTGATATGTTCATGCATCATGGGTACTTCGTCCTGATAAGTGGGTCCTTTGGCCGGTACCTCGATAAAAATATGCTTCCCCAGGGACTTCAATTCTTTGAATAAGGCTACCGGATCACTGAGATGTTCCATCAGCATGCAGCACATAACAAGGTCAAACTTCTTCGGTGTTCCGGTCCACATCGTGACCCCGACCATCGGTTCAATCCCTGAAATTTCATAAACGTATCTTCCCTGGACATCCGGCAGCAGTTGCCCTCTGTCTCCTCCATAATCCAATATGGTTTTTATTTTGTGTCCTTTTATCAACCGGATTAAATTGTTCCTCCGGTTTGCGATTTCCTGAGGATGCTGTCCCAAATTGCTGTTAAACTCTTCCGTGTAATTCGGTTCATAGGACTGTCTCTCTTTCTGATAATCTTTCCCCCGGTAATTAATATATATTCTCGTCAATTCATCCTCGGTCGGTCTGGGTACATAAAACTGGAAACCGCAGTCAGGACACTTCGCTAAACGAACATCCGGAGGATGACCCAAATACATCCGTTTCATAACGAAAGGTCTGATTTTTGCTTGGATGGTTTTTGTTGGAGTTTTGCAGATGAGACAACGCGTCATAGAAAAAAATAAGTTCCTAAGGGAACTGATAAATATAACAAAAAAACGGTAACGATAAAACCAATGATAACGATTTTATCAGATGCACGAGTTATTAGATATATACATCATGAGTTTGTATCAAGAAATGTCATTTGCAGTAGGATGGGAAATAGAAACACCACCAGGGGGTCGGGGTGGGTTTGACACCGGATAAGGGTGTTGGGGTAGGGCTTTTGATTGATTGGGGAGTTGGAGTAATTGTCGGTTTTGGCGACGGGGTTACCGTTGGGGTTGAGGTCGGAGCAAGCGTTGGTGTCAGGGTTAACGTTGGAGTGACGGAAGGAGAGGCTATGATGGTTGGAGCGATCGTGGGGAAGCTTGTCGGAGTGGTACTGGATGTCGCAGCAACCAGGCTTTGTAATGCATTAATCTTCCCAAATTTCCAGTACGATCCGGTTCCCGTTATCTGATCAGCATTATTTTGAATCAGATCAACAGCTTTTTGATTATCCATACCTGTAAGTCCAAAAAGAAGGCCGGCAAGACCGGAGACCTCGGGAGTGGCCATGGATGTTCCGGATAAATATCCGTAATTGAGAACCCCCATGGAATTTCTATGGTTGGGTAACGTGGAATAGATGCTTACCCCGGGAGCCGCAACATCTACCCAGCTGCCGTAATTGGACCAGCTCGCTTTCTGATTGTTGTTATCAATTCCTGCAACGGATACTACGTTTGTATAATACGCAGGATACAGGGGAATTGAATTCTCATTATTTCCGGCGGCAGCGACCAATACTGCGCCTTTGCCCCATGCGTAGTTGACCGCGTTTTGAATAGTTG